>Ga0209083_1002560_pt1 | contig 16987 bp, 5 predicted proteins | sample AM7aDNAmetaG_FD_184132 | JGI IMG/M metagenome (GOLD analysis project Ga0209083, IMG submission 184132) | Freshwater microbial communities from Finland to study Microbial Dark Matter (Phase II) - AM7a DNA metaG (SPAdes) (version 3) | ecosystem: Environmental > Aquatic > Freshwater > Lake ...
TCAGGTACAATCGGCGGTCAAATATGGACATGATATTCGATTCACTCATAAAAAAGATGGTTTTTAATAACCCTATTCGTTTACAATCTGTTAGTTAACATGGGCGGCCTATGCGCCTATACCAATAATTTAATATATATCTGATTCATAAAGAATTACTTAATGGAACTAATTGAAAAAACATTTGGGCAGTTTCTGGAGCAATGGGCTACTGAAACACCGGACAAAGATTTTATCGTTTATCCCGACAGGAACCTGCGATTCTCGTACAGCGTTTTCAACGATAGGGTTGACAACCTAGCCAAAGCCTTGTTGCACATCGGGATGCGTCCAGGAGAGAAACTGGGGATTTTTGCCAATAATGTCCCTGATTGGCTGACCTTTATGTTTGCCACTGCAAAAATTGGGGTTGTGCTTGTCACAGTAAACACCAATTACAAAACCCATGAACTTCAATACCTGATCACTGACTCGGACCTAAAAACGCTCTGCATTGTAAACGGTTGGCGCGACAGCGATTATGTGCAGATGATTTATGAACTAGTTCCTGAATTAAAAGAGAGTCAGCGGGGTTACCTTAAAAGTGAAAAATTCCCATTTCTTAAAAATATCATCTTTATCGGTCAGGAGAAACATCGCGGCATGTTCAATACTGCGGAACTGATCCTGCTCGGTAGCCAATTGGATGATGCCCTATTTAATGAAATTCAATCAACAGTGTCGTGTTACGATGTGGTGAACATGCAATACACTTCCGGGACAACTGGCTTCCCCAAAGGGGTAATGCTGACCCACCACAACATTTTGAACAATGGGTTGGCGACGGGACAGTGCATGAACTTTACGTCCGATGACCGTCTTTGCGTTTGTGTCCCTCTTTTCCATTGTTTCGGTTGTGTGCTTGCCCTTTGCTCGGTCATTACCCATGGATCAACAATGGTCATGGTGGAGAATTTCGATCCACTGGTCGTGCTTGCCTCAGTACAAAAGGAGAAATGTACTGCACTCTATGGTGTTCCAACGATGTTTATTTCCGAATTGAACCACCCAATGTTCAATATGTTCGACCTTTCCTCGCTCAGGACAGGGATCATGGCGGGGTCTGTCTGCCCGATCGAAACGATGAATGAGGTGATGAGCAAGATGAACATGTCGGAAATCATTATCGTTTACGGACTTACCGAATCATCGCCGGGAATGACTGCAACCCGGACCTACGACCCATCTGCGATCCGTTCAACAACAGTTGGTAAAGCCTATCCTGCCGTTGAAGTTAAGGTCGCCGATCCTGAAACAGGTGAAGAACTGAAACCAGGGTTGCCAGGGGAATTGTGCTGTCGTGGCTACAATGTGATGAAAGGGTATTACAAGAATCCGGAAGCCACAGCCAAAGCCATTGATGCTGCTGGATGGCTGCATTCAGGAGACCTGGGTGTAATGGATGAAGATGGCTATTTCAGGGTTACGGGGCGCATCAAAGATTTGATCATCCGGGGTGGGGAAAATATCTCCCCGCGCGAAATCGAGAACTACCTCTATACGATGCCACAGATACAGGCCGTTGAAGTCGTCGGCGTTGCGAGCCCCAAATATGGCGAAGAAGTTGGGGCATTTATCAAAAAGCGGCTGGGCGCCGAACTCACGGAGGAGGATGTGATCGACTTTTGCCGTGGCAAGATCGCACGTTTCAAGATCCCGAAATATATTTTCTTTGTCGATGATTATCCGATGACCGCGAGCGGCAAGATCCAAAAATACAAGCTGAGACAGATGAGTTTGGAACTCCTAAAGGAAAGAGGGGTTGTTCCGGTGTAAGACTCTAATCAGCCTTATATTTAAGAGATTAGCGAAACTCAATTTGCAAAAATAATGGTCAAATCCCACTATTGATGTTTATCCAATCAATGGTGGGATTTTTTGTTTTGAAACCAACCTGGATCAGAAGGAGACCTGTCAGCGTGCGAAGCTCCTGACAGCGTCGTTTAATTCATCCTTAATCCAACGCTGACAGGTCTCCGACGCTGTCAGGTTTTGACTTCCCTAACCATGCATCCTAATTCAAACGCCGACGGGTCTGCGACACCGTTGGGTTTTAGACACACCTAACCATTTGTTCTGGTTGTATATACCAACTGAGTAGAAACATCAGCCCAATTTAGGGTGTAAAAAGCTCCAAAGGAGCTAAATATTTGTAGAAAAAAGATCCTCCCCAAATTGGCGGCTCAATCAGAAAATCCCAATAAAGATCAAATGATCCTTGCGCCGGAAAGCACCAAATTCAGGAAAAGCGAAATTGGACTTTAGCTTCGCTTCTAAAATCTACCTTCCATAATAGACAAATCGTGAAAGGCCTTCTTCTGGTTTTAGGTTAGTGATAGTCTCACTTGAAGTGAGGCTATCACTACTTTCTTCCTTAATCCAACGCTGACAGGTCTCCGACGCTGTCAGGTTTTGACTTGGATTTAATTTTACCGCGAAATGTTTTTGGTTTAATTTTTTGTATTTTTAAAGTCAAATTAACGTAACATTCCGACCATGAAAAACAATAGATTTCCGGTTTTTATTCTTGAACCAATACCCGAACAATTGGATCACTGACCCGATATTTAATTTTTTAAGCCAACTTAAATCCTACCAACATGAAAAAATGCCCCTTCATACAATCTTCTGATTTACTATTTATTACACTGGTTTTCAAGTATCCCTGTTAACCAACAATTCCATCTATCATGAAAAAAATTTCAACCCTCGCTTTGATTTCCGTATTGTTTCTCGTTGCCAACCAAACCATTGCCCAAAATTTGATTGCGGTACAAAACGGCAACACCCCCAGATTTTTCCAGCAGGTTGACGATGCGATTGTTAATGCAGCGGATGGCGATACCCTATATATTCCTGGTGGATCATGGAATCTTACCCAACGCATTAACAAACGTTTGCATTTGATCGGCGTCGGGCATAATCCCGATTCTACAAAGGTGACTTTTCCGACTAAAATAAACAGTGATTTCAATTTGTATTCAGGTGCAAGCAATGGATCCATAACTGGAATAAATATACTAGGAGGAATTAATGTACAAACAGAGCTGATTTTTTATACGGTTAAAAGTTGCCGGATATATTACGTTAGGATAGGTGCAAAGGCAAGCAACTTTTCATTTATTGAAAATGTCCTTGAAAATGGTGTCGGCCTTTATTCTCAAGTGGTCGCTGCCAATTTTTCTTATTTTAGTAATATTTTCGGTGCGGGCGCTGGTGGAGGTGGATGTACCAACAGTATTTTTAAAAACAATATTTTCTTGACAAATGTTGCTGCAAATTTTTCATTATTTGAGAATAATATATTTTATAATAATAGCTTTTATGGCGTTGGCTTTAACGAAAATGTAAAAAATTCCATAGCAAAAAATAATTTATTTGTCACCGGTTTATCATTTGAAAATTACACCAACGTCGGTTCCAATAATCTGATTGGTCAACCTCAAGACGGTATCTTCGTTAACCAAAGTGGGAATACCTTTGATTATTCCCACGATTATCATTTAAAACCAGACTGCCTCGGTAAAAACGCCGGAACCGATGGCACTGACATTGGCATCTATGGCGGAATATATCCATGGAAGGAAGGTTCCATCCCTTCCAATCCCCATTTTCAATCCATCCAGATTGCACCAAAAACGGATACAAACGGCAACCTGAACGTAAAAATCAAAGTTGCAGCACAAGATCATTGAGCATTCCCCTCTGTGGCCCTCTGTGAATCCTCTGTTCTCCTCTGTGTAACCTTTTAAATAACAACTTGCTACACAGAGTTACATTGAGAAGACACAGAGTTACACAGAGAGAAAAAAAGAAACATTTAAAACCCAAATATCATGAAGAAGATTACAACCCTAGTTTTGATTGCGTTAATGGTTCTCATTAACAACCAGGCCATTGCCCAAAAGTTGATTGCGCTCCAAAGTGGCGACAAAGCTACCTTTTACACCGATCTCGATTCCGCCTTGTACCGTGCCAAAAACGGCGATGACATCTACCTGCCCGGTGGCTACATCAAAGCAAACAGTACTACACTTAAAATCGACAAAGCTGTAAATATTATTGGGGTTGGCTATAATCTCTATGCAAATCCTGCTACTGAAAATACAATTATACAAAGTCAGACAATTCAAATAATGCCGAATGTGAATGGAGGAAGTCTATCAGGTATCTGCGCAAAAAATAGCCAACTCCAGATTGATAACAATGTATCAAATTTCAATGTTAATAGATGTCTGTTTAATGTAATATCTATGGGAGTTTCAAATGTGGGAATTTCGCCATCCAATATTTCCATTATTGAAACGGTAGTTTATTTTAATATCCAAGGATTGCAGGGTGCGGATTCTGCTGGTCCTCAAAATGTAACTATTTCAAATAGCATAATTGGCGACATTAGCTATAATTCCAAAATATTCATTTCAGATCGTTCATGGGAAAACATGACATGTAAGAACAGCATATTGATTGGTTATTCGGATCAATACAATTCAATGATAGATCGAATTATGAATTCTTTATTTGAGAACTGTGTAATTCTTGATAAAACAAATCAGTATCCAGCAGGAAATTTGCCTAATACATTCAGAAACTGCATTTTTACTGCCGCAACTAACAACTGGGATCCCGCCCTCAATATAAATTGTATTTTTAGTCAGGACAGAAATTCAATCTTCAAAGATCCTCAAGGTTTCGTTTTTAATATGAAAAATGATTACCGTTTGCGGGATGACTCCCCCGGTAAAAATGCAGGTAAGGATGGCACTGATATTGGCATTTATGGTGGCAGGTATCCCTGGAAAGACGGAGGCCTGCCTGTTAATCCCCATATCGAGACATATGACATCGCAGGCAAAACCGATTCAATCGGCAACCTCAGGGTAAAAATCAAAGTAGCAGCACAAGAGAATTGAGATACTTAAAAGATTTCTTATGAAAATTATAAATACAATAAAGCACAGTTGCCGGATGGGTTTGGTTTCGCTGATACTGGGCTTGGCAGGAGTGGCGGGGTATGGACAGGATAAACTGCATACTCCTTATCCGATTATATTTGTGCATGGATTAAATGACAGTTATCGTTCATGGTACGGAAAGCCAGGCACTTATGATAATGTTATTGATTACTTGAAAGGTGGTGATACACCACTAACCGATGGAGGAACTTTGAATATTACTTTGGATTATAAAAGAGATGCAACAAGTTTTAGCAATACAAAAGATGAAGATGTCCATTTATATGAAACTCCAAATTTTAAAATTGGAGATTTCTATACTATAAATTTTGATGTACATTCTGATGGAACTGATTTAAGTAATATTTCTGAAATTACTTCAAATGACTTGGTTGGAGATGTTAGTAAGGTTCTAAACACTTTTACTGTTAAGAAACCTTCCATTTTTAAGGTTGGCGACATTTTAAGTATAGATGATGAGTTTATGCAGGTCACAAATAAAAATGGCAATGTGTTGACTGTAAATAAACCTATTTTGGGATCTCAATCAACATACCATCTCAATGGCGATGGTAATATATGCTGGAATCTATCCAATGAGAGTAATCAGGCCTCGATTGTCAAACAAGGCTATGGCCTTAAACAGGCAATTGATCTGATCAAATTAAAAACAAATTCAAAAAAAGTCATTTTGGTGGGGCATTCTATGGGAGGATTGTCTATCAGAGAATATCTACGTACCTATTTTAACCATATTCCTTATAATAACGGCAATGACATCGCAAAAGTAGTGACAATCGGTACCCCCCACTTGGGTAGTAATGCAAGTGAAATTTCAACCATTGTTAACAATTTTAAAGGGATTGATAAAAGAAGTGATGCTATTCGTGATTTGATGTATAATTATTCGGACAACAATTCTGATCCAAAACCACCATACGGGGATCCTCCTGATAATGGGGTTTACTTATTTGGTGGGGAATCTGAATTATATCTAGTATCAAAAACAAATTTTTATAATCCAGATGTAAATGCAAATGGGATTCTTGACTCTAATAATCAACCAGGATTAAATACTGATATGGCGCAATCGTTGCCTAATTTTGTTAGTTATAGTTGGATCATTTCTCAGTGGGGTGGGGTTGATGGTGATATTTGTGTTCGTTTACATCGACAATTTCCCTGGTTTGAATATAGTTCCAACGGCAGTATAAAACGAGCTACTGGTCATATTATTGTGACACATACTCGGCATGATAACGAAACAAAAGATTATTATGCTCTACTTCGTGGAATGGATGAGCCTGATGAGCCCTCATTAGCTTATGAGATTGGTGAAAACAGTGAGAATAAAGGTTTTATTACCTATCAGGAAGGCAATGACGAAACAGATATTGATCTTTATAAACTGGTTTTAAAGAATGATGGCTTATTAAAAATTAGCCTGTTAGGAAATGGTAATACTGGGATAAAAGCAATTGATTTGTTAGATGAAAACAATGAAGTAATTAAATACATCACCGATATCAATGGATCAATAGAAGAAAATTTAAAAGCCGGTACCTATTTTGTTTGGATAAAAGGTATTGCAACACCCGATTCATACAAATATCCTTATACATTAAAAACTCAATTCGCACCTACCCCACCTGCTACACTATCTGTCTCACCAACCACTCTGCAATTTTACGATGTGGTGATGTCTTCCCCAAAGAGCAAGACATTTAAACTCACGAATAATGGGACTTCCGCTATTTTAATGACAGGCATTGGCTTATCGGGTATTGATAAGAACCAGTTTACAGTTTCGCCATTGCCACCTTTCGCTGTAACTCCGGAATTACCTCAAGATATTACAGTTACATTTGATCCTACCAGCACCGGCTCGAAAGAAGCGATTATTGAAATATTAACTAATTCTCCAGATATTCCAATAAAAACCATTTCGCTTAAGGGGAACGCCACCGACCACGAAACAATGGTGCTTGTGAGCAGTATTGACGAATCGTACAATTATGGAAGTATAATGATCGGAAATTGGAAAAACAAAACCATAACGCTGCAAAATACTGGTTCAAATTCAGTTACAATCAGTGACATTGCCCTCGAAGGTTTGAACCCAGCCGAGTATTCGATCACTTCACCAACAGACCATTCGTTCGATATAGCTACCGGTGTAACCAAACAAATTATTGTCCGATTTTCTCCAACGGCCATTGGGGTAAAAAATGCTACTTTGGTGGTTACGAACAATTCGGACAACCACTCGCCAAAACTTTCCATAGAACTCTACGGAAACGGAACTGAGAACTATTACTCGGGTAACAATAACACCCTGGTATCGTATGAATATTGGTTTGATGATCAATACAATAATAAGGTAAGTTCACCGGTCACACCATCATGGAATTCACAATACGAATTAAATGTACCTACAACCGATTTGAATACCGGTTTGCATAGCTACCATATCCGTTACCTCGATTCAAAAGGAAAATGGAGCGCCATAGTCAGCGAGTTTTTCCATAAACTTCCTGTTACTATAGGGGGTATCCGGAAGATAACCGGCTGCGAATATTGGTTTGACAGCGACTATGACAAAAAAATTGCCACCCCTGTAACCCCAGAACAAACGGTTACCTTAAACAGCGGTATCGATGTTGCTTTGTTGCAAAACGGGTTGCACAGTTTCCATGTCAGGTACAAAGACGATGCAGGTCAGTGGAGTTCGGTGGTGAGCGAGTTCTTCCATAAACTTCCTGAAACCGCAGGTGGAATAAGGAAGATAACCGGTTGCGAATATTGGTTTGATGACAATTATGCCAACAAGGTCTTTAATCAGGTAACCGCCGAACAGACTTTGTCGGCAAACAACAGTATCGATGTGGCTTCGTTGGCCAATGGACTGCACGCTTATCACGTCAGGTACAAGGACGATGCAGGGCAATGGAGTTCGGTGGTGAGCGAGTTTTTCCACAAACTTCCTTTCAACGCTTCGGAAACGAACCTGATCACGACCTACCGTTATTGGTTCGATGGGAATGATGCGGCGATGAAAACGGTGGTACTGTCAACGCCTGTCAACCCCTATTTCCTCATCAGGGACTTCGACACCAAAAGTTTGCAGATTGGCGACCATTGGGTCCATTTTCAGTTCGAGGATGCCAACCATGCCTGGAGTTCGGTCGCATCACAATCCATCACAATCGAAAATCTGCCACCAATTGCGAATGCTGGATTGGATCAATCAGTGAATGAGGGTATTACAACGACATTGGATGGCTCTGCCTCTTTTGATCCCAACGGAAATACACTGACCTACAAATGGACTGCCCCGGCTGAGGTTGTCTTAAGCTCAACTACCGATGTGAAACCGACATTCTCCGCACCTGAAGTGAAGAAAGACACAGCCTATCTGTTCAGTCTGATTGTCAATGATGGAACATTGGATTCGCCGGGAGATACAGTAGTTGTAACGATCAAGAATATGAGTTCTATTCAGGAAATTCCCCTCTTCTTAGGTTGGAACATCATTTCGGCAAATGTGGTCCCGGCCAATGTTGACATGATGCATATCTTCCAACCTTGTATCGCGAACCTCAAAAAAGTGATGGACGAATCTGGAAAGACCCTTGAAAACCGTGGTTTCTTTGGGGGCTGGGTAAACAACATTGGAAACCTCACAGCTACGGAAGGTTACAAGGTGAACATGCAAGATTACTGCTTACTAACACTCTCAGGGACACCTGTCAATTTACCTTTGGATATCCCACTTTCGGCAGGATGGAACATTGTATCCTATCCAAGCACAACCCTACAGGATGGGAAGGCATTGGTCCAAACCTTGATCAATTCGGGGAAACTGGTCAAGGTGATGGACGAATCGGGCAAGACAATCGAGAACTTCGGCATCTTTGGTGGCTGGAAAAACAACATCGGCAACTTTGTTCCAAGTAAGGGCTACAAAGTGAATGTGAACGCATCCTGCACTTTGACCATTCCCGCCAATGCGATCAAGGCTGCTGCAACTGTTCCTGAAATCCTGGCTTCCACCCATTTTACCAAGGTATTTGAAGGGAACGGCACAGACCATATGAACGTTAGCCTTGTGGACTTGCAAGCATCTGGATTACTAGGAGGTGATGAGATCGGGATTTTCGATGGCAAATATTGTGTCGGTTCGGCCACAATTGGGGTTGAACAATTGAAGTCAGGAAGCATAAGCATACCTGCCTCCGCAAACGAGGGAAGTGGCACTTCTGTGAACGGCTTCTCCACTGGCAATGCGATCGGGCTGCAATTGTACCGTGGTAGCAAATCTTACAATCTGGGGATGGAAACGCATACTGGTACCCAGTCGTTTGAAAAGAACGGGTCGGTATTTATTAAAGTATCGGCAAGTGATCTGCCTGTTATTCAGGCCAATAACAACTGTGATCTTTTCACAGTCTATCCAAACCCATTTACAAGTGAAATCACGATCGAGGTCTGGAACTCCGAAAGGACGGAAGTCGATGTTGCTATTTATAACCTGCTTGGACAGCGGATCAAAAATCTGTACAAAGCTGAAAACGAAGGGCAACTGTTGTTAAAATGGGACGGGACAAATGATGCCGGACATAAGGTAGTTCCGGGAATCTATCTCTGCAAGGTCAACAACGAGTCTAAAAAGGTATTCTTTAAAGATGGAAAGTAATTTGACCTGAGATTGGATGCCTTGAAAAACAAATTAGTGATAGTCTCACTCGAAGTGAGGCTATCACTTTTTTCAATTCGACCTGTCAGCGTGCGAAGCTCCTGACAGCGTCGTAATGAATAGGATTATCATCCTAATCCAACGCAGACAGGCCTCCGATGCTGTCAGGTTTTGACAATTTGATAGTAAAAAATATCCAGATAATATCGACCTTTTTTGAAAGTTTACCGGGTTTTTTTAGCGTACTTAACCGGTTTAAAAACCACTTCTAATTGGCTGTCTCTTGAATAGGGCCAAATTGAAAAAATGGTCAACTATTTACTAAAGCGTCCTACTGATGAAGCTTATTATTCTCGCCATCTTTCTCTGCATTTCTTTGATTGTAAATGCACAGGTAACCAAAACTGCAATCGTCACACCGGGTGGCCTGATAACAACCTTAACACCTACTGAATTTAGTACAGTTACGAACCTTACCCTGACAGGAACTCTTGATGCAAGGGATTTTAAGACCCTACGCGACAATATGCCTGTCCTGGCTGTGCTTGATTTGTCTCAAATCAATATTCTCGGCTACAGCGGTCCTGAGGGACCAGATGCGTCAGCTTCCGACTATCCGGCGAATGAATTGCCTCGAAACTCATTTTGTAAAGTGACTTCCAATTCGGCCCAGGGAAAATCGAGCCTCACTTTGGTCATTCTACCTACCAATATTACTTCGATCGGATCATTGGCATTGGGGGGCTGCTATAATCTGAAAGGCGATCTGGTCATTCCCGGTTCCGTTACTTCAATTGGCGATTTTGCCTTTGATGGTTGCTTCGGGATTGCCGGAACATTGACCCTTCCCGCAGGTTTGGTCTCCATCGGGAAAGGTGCTTTTTCTGGTTGTTCCTTAATGACCGGTAGCCTGAATATTCCAGCAACTGTCACCACCATTGGGAAATATGCCTTTAGCGGGTGCAGCAGGATGAAAGGTACATTGACCCTACCTCCCAATATTACTTCCATTGCTGATTCTGCCTTTTCCTCCTGTACACAATTATCCGGCAATTTATCAATTCCATCGGGTGTCACCTCAATTGGAAACGGAGCTTTTGGGAGTTGTGGCGGGTTTACCGGTTCTTTGGTCCTTCCTGCAAATCTTACTTCATTGGGTTCCTATGCCTTTTACGGATGTGGCAGGTTCACCGGATCAGTGACGATTCCATCAGCGATCAACAAAATCAAGGATGGCACTTTCGCATTCATGAACGGCATTTCCTCCTTCGTGTTTCCCCCGGTACTGACCCAAATCGGGAATAGTGCCTTTGAATCGTGTTCCTCATGGACCGGTGCACTTTCATTTCCATCAACACTAACCTCAATTGGGAATGTAGCATTTGAAAGTTGTTCAAAACTGACCGGGATTGCTCTTCCCAACTCACTTCAATCAATTGGAAATTCAACTTTTGCTGGTTGTGTGGGTTTGGTTGGGACATTCACGATCCCCAACTCTGTGACAACCATTGGAGAGACCGCTTTTCAATCCTGTTTTGGATTGACGGCTGTGAATTTACCATCAACGTTGGTCACGATTCCATACGGAATTTTTAAATATTGTACAGGGTTGATCGGAACTTTCAAACTACCCGAAAGTACAACTTCCATTGGGTTGGGTGCTTTTGCATATTGTTCGGCACTGAACAGCATTAATATACCAAATTCTGTGACAGCGATCGGTCAGGCAGCATTTATGCAATGCACAAATTTGGCCTCGATCTGGGCTTACCGCCCAAACCCAGTCGATTTAAGTGCTGTTTCAAACGTTTTCGATTATGTCAATAAGGCTACCTGCATACTTTATGTACCGGGAGGATCAAAATCGGCCTATCAGTCTGCAAGCAAGTGGAAGGATTTTACAAACATTACCGAAATGCCCTATTTATCGTTATCTGCCAATACTGCAACAGTAGCAGCAAATATGGACAGTAAGGCAAATGTCAACATATCATCAAACACTTCATGGACTGTTAGTTCCGACCAAATCTGGCTTGTTGCAAGTCCCAATTTGGGTACTGGCGACCAAACCCTAACTTTTACTGCGGCAGCCAACCTATTTGGGACTACCCGTACTGCCACAGTGACGGTTACACCATCGGGTTTAGCGCCTCAAACTGTTGTCGTTACCCAGATGGAGAAGGTCCAAGGAGTAAATGTTGTAAATATTAATGCGGGAGGCCTTTTTAGTGCCTTGTCGGCCGATGGTTTGAATACCACCTTCAAACTTACAGTCACCGGTACGATAGATGCCCGTGATTTCAAGACCATGCGCGACAGTATGCCGCTGCTGGCTGAAATCGATTTGAGTGGGGCAACGATAGTAGCTTATACAGGCGCTGATGGGACATCAATTGAGCTAAATAATACGTACCCAGCCAATACCATTCCAGAGAGTGCCTTTTACAACAAAAATCTGGTAGGGAAAAAAACTTTGAGGTCAATTGTTTTACCCCCATCTGCAACAGATATTGCAAGATATTCTTTTTCCAATTGTACAGGTTTGATTTCGATTGAAATACCGTTTGGCTATTTATCGATTGGGGAGCAGGCTTTTGCCGGATGTGCAAATTTATCAGGGACGATGAAATTGCCTTCTTCGCTAATGCATATTGGATATCAGGCCTTTACGGGTTGTATTGGATTGGATTCATTCAGTATCCCTTCCTCAGTCATTTCAATTGAGTCGCCAGCGTTTTTAAACGACCCTGGTCTGATCAATGTTGATCCGGAAAACCCCAATTATTCAAGTATTGAGGGTGTATTGTTCGATAAGAATTTTAAAACATTGTTGCAATGTCCAAACTCAAAAACAGGGACTTTTTACATTCCCTATTCCGTAACGACTATTGGACTTGCAGCATTTTACAATTGCAAAGGAATAGATTCATTTGTCTTTCCAGAGGGATTGATGTCAATAAATAATTATGCCTTTATATTGTGTGAAGGATTGACCGATGCAAAATTGCCGGAAGGATTGGTTTCAATTGGAATGAAAGCTTTCTATTCCTGTTCCAAGTTAAATTCAATCTTCCTACCCTCCACAGTTAAAACGATCGGTACTCAGGTTTTTCAATATTGCACAAGTTTAAATTCCATTACTGTCAACATCAGGGAACCGGTTGACCTGATTTCATCCCCTGGCGTTTTCGATGGCGTGAATACCTCAACCTGCAAATTGGTTGTCCCCATTGGATCCAAATCCCTCTATGCCACTTCCAACCAATGGAAGGAATTTATCAATATCAGTGAAATGGCGGAGTTCCGGGTTTCATCGACATCTGCGTATATTCAGGCTACCGGTGGCAAAGCCTCGGTTGACCTCAATACCACACTTGGATGGTTCGCCAGCTCCGACCAAAAATGGTTAACAATAGATCAATCAGAAGGAACAGGGGACAAGACATTTACGTTTTCCGCTACTTATAATTCTTCAATGGAGCCACGTGTTGCAATCGTGACGGTTTCGGCACTTGACGTTGACCCGTTAACAATCACCATCACACAACAAGGCAATTTTTCACCGGTTGCCTATGCCGGATCGGATCAAACAGTGAATGAAGGGATTGTAACAACATTAGATGGTTCGGACTCGTCGGACCCCTACGGCAATGCCCTCACCTACAAATGGACTTCACCAAAAGGGATCATACTAAGTTCGGACACCGACTCAAAACCTACGTTTACCGCACCCCAAGTAAAGAGGGATACACCCTTTATTTTCAGTCTTGTCGTAAACAACGGTGATGTTGATTCCAAAGCTGATACAGTAATTGTCAATGTTAAAAATGTTAGTTCCTTACAGGATATCTCCCTGCTCGCCGGATGGAACATCATTTCTGCCAATGTAATCCCGGTCAATATTGACCTCAAGGATATTTTCCAACCCTATATCGATTCTGGAAACCTCAAAAAGGTGATGGACGAAGCGGGAAAGACCATTGAAAACTTTGGAATCTTTGGTGGATGGAAAAACAACATCGGAAACATCAAAACTACCGAAGGTTACAAAGTGAACATGACATCCACAGCCACACTTTCGCTTGAAGGGGTACTAGTAACATTGCCCTTGGACATCCCACTACAGGCCGGGTGGAACATCATTTCCTATCCAAGCACAACTGCCCAGAATGCCATGGCTTTGGTCCAAAAGCTCATCGATGCAGGAAGTCTGATCAAGGTGTTGGACGAATCTGGTAAAACAATTGAGAACTTCGGCATCTTTGGTGGCTGGAAAAACAACATCGGCAATTTTGTCCCGGGAAAAGGGTACAAGGTAAACGTGAACACATCCTGCACTTTGACCATTCAGGCCAATCCATCCAAGGCAGCAGTATATGTTCCTGAAGTCCTGGCTTCATCCCATTTTACCAAAGTATTCGAAGGGAATGGTACCGACCATATGAATGTAAGCTTAGTAGATTTACAAACATCTGGTTTACAGACAGGTGACCAGATCGGCGTCTTCGATGGAAAATATTGTGTAGGTTCGGCCACAATTGGAATTGAACAGTTGAAGTCGGGGAACATCAGCATACCTGTTTCTGCAAACGAAGGCAGTGGCTTGTCGGTGAACGGCTTCTCCACAGGCAACACAATTGAGTTGCAACTGTACCGTGGGAACATTTCCTACAAGTTGCATATGGAAACCCTTGCAGGAGACAAGTCATTTGAAAAGAATGGGTCGGTGTTCTTTAAAGTATCGGCAAGCGATCTGCCTGTGATTAAAGTCGTTAATAATGACAACCTGTTCACTGTATATCCTAACCCATTTGCAGTTGAGATCACCATTGGGATTCAAAACTCCGAAAAGACAGATGATGATGTGGCCATTTACAATCTGCTCGGACAGCGAATCAAGAACCTGTTTAAAGGTACAAATAAGGGGCAATTGCTGTTAAAATGGGACGGGACAAACGAATCTGGCCAAAAAGTAGTTCCTGGAGTCTATCTCTGCAAAGTCAACAACAATTCTAAAAAGGTGTTCTTCAAGAACGGAAAGTAAATTGAACGAAGATTGGATGCCCTTAAAAGAAAATAATTTAGTGATCGTCTCACTCGAAGTGAGGCTATCACTACCTCAACACCGATGTGCCGTTTTTACGCAGCAGATAGGTAAAAATTGACACTAAACACCACCAGATTTATACCGAAATCGATGCTCTCATTTTACCAATTATAGGACAAAACCTACCAACCATTGGCAAATCCCTACCAACCGCGGGAAAATCTTTATCAATTGATCGAAATGTCGAAAAAGTTGATTGAAAGTGAAAATATATGAAATTTTTATTGTAGCTTTCGGGGTTAGTTGGAATGTATTTTTGGCAATAAACGGATTTTAAACCAAACATGTAGGTCATATAGTTACCAAAACATTCTCCAACGAACAATACTTTTCAAAATACCAGCAACGTACTCAACTAAATGTCATAAATATGAAAAAGTTCATCATTTCCATCATTGGTGCAACCCTTTTTTCAATCGGGTCGTTCGCACAAACGAACCTAAGTACCAGTTTCTCATCCAACACTGTTTTAACGGCTGCCAACAGCCCTTATCTGATTACCAATTCAATCGAAATCAATCCAGAAGTTACTGTGACAATTGAAAAGGGGGTTGAGATCAGGTTCAATTCGGGAACTTACCTCCATGTACGCGGAATCCTTAATGCCAAAGGGGCTAAGTTTACTGCCAACGGCAGCACTGCCAAAGGTTTTTGGGATGGCATATATGTTTCATATGAGTATTATGAGGTCGGTAGTGTCACATTGGATAGTTGCACTTTAGAGTACGCCACCAATCTATATGCAAGAAATGGCCGATTGACTTTAAAAAACTTCTGTAACCTGAATAATTTTAGTGGACATGGAGTTCAGATTTCCAACAAGGGGTCGTTGTATCTTGAAAACACAACAATCAAGAATGTGAATAATTTTCCCATCTATTTTTATGGAGCCGGCGAGCTAAAGGCTGGACCCAATGTTCAATTGAAGGGCAATGCATATGATTACATCATGCTTAACTTCAATGATATTCCCGGCAATTTTTACATGCCCAATCTTGGGATACCCTATTATTGCAATTATCTGAACGTTACCCCAACAGGTACTTTGAATATTTCGGCAGGGGTAGAACTAAAAATGATGAATTGCGAAATGACTATCCAAGGGAAGATTAAAGCTTTAGGCACTGTTGAAAAGCCTATTCTTTTCGACAATCATCCTGGATCTTCGTATTTTCTTGGAATTAATATTACAGATAGTTCAATTGATACAGCATGCGTATTTAACAATTGCATTATAAAAAATGCAAACTGGCAAGGGAGTGACGCCTATGTTGCCCTGGAAATCAACAATGCATCGCCCACTTTCGACAGATGTAATTTTACCGGTAACTGGCGAAATCTCAATGTTACAGGGATAAGCAAACCTACATTTACAAATTGCAATTTTGGGGCATCCTCGGTATTGAATGGCGAATGTTACAACATCGGTATGGATTTGAACTCAAATGTCGATTTTAGTACCGACACCATCAAATTCAACAACAACGAAATTAGGGCTTTGAAAATAATCCCTTCCACTGTGATTAGCAAAGCCAGCCTGAAAAAAATCTCGTTCAAAAATCTCGATAACATTACCTATTGCCTTTATGGGCAGACCACTGTCCATGACACAGCCTCTTTGACAATCGACCCGGGAGTTGTGATCAAATGCCGCGATTACACTTCGTATATTTTGGCGAATGGCACACTGACAGGTATTGGTACCGAAGCAGAGCCTATTGTTTTGACACATATCGCCGATGACAACTTTGGAAATCCGCGCGATTCCCAAAATGATGGAGTACAAGCTATCACACATAGCAGTTCCGGTAGGATTTTCCTTTATGGTGGAACCAACGTCTCCAAAATTGAAAACTGGAAAATACATTATGGTGGGTACGATCAGAACAACTGGTCGGTGTATGTTTCCAACAACAATATTGCAAAAAACTGTGAGATTAAAAATTCCTACCGAGGAATCGCATTTTCAACCAATGCTCAGTTATTGAACAACTCGTTCCTAAATATTGATTATTATCCAGTAGGACGACATGTCAACAAAGGAAATCCTGTGCTAATTGGCAATACAGTTTCTAACGTAGGTTACATAGGAATAGTGATCACTGCTTTTGGAGATGATTCACCGACGCTTAAACCAATGGATTTTGCCGGATTCACCAATGTGGCCTATATTATTGATGCTAACCAAAC
>Ga0209083_1002562_pt1 | contig 16961 bp, 17 predicted proteins | sample AM7aDNAmetaG_FD_184132 | JGI IMG/M metagenome (GOLD analysis project Ga0209083, IMG submission 184132) | Freshwater microbial communities from Finland to study Microbial Dark Matter (Phase II) - AM7a DNA metaG (SPAdes) (version 3) | ecosystem: Environmental > Aquatic > Freshwater > Lake ...
GTGACCACATTTTCTGCAAATAAAGAACGCTCCGTTCCACTTGATATCAGCCAAGTAGCGGAAACAGTCTTCATCTGTTGAAAATTCTTTGTAGAACTTAATTGAGTTCACACCTTTAAATTTATTTCGTTCATCCATGCTACAAAGGTAGCATTACAAAAATTATGGGCGGTCTAAACGCCTATACCAGTAATTTTATATTCTAAATATAAACAAATTAAGGAATTAGATTTTCAATTCAAATTTAGGGAACAGTTTATTGTAGTTTTCATAAACTTGATATTTCAAATCCGCCAACGAAATCCCCCTGATTTTTGACATTTCCAGATAAATTTCTTCAATTGCTGCCGTTGATTCGTCAGTTTCGAGAAAAAGAGATGTCAAAGGTATCGTCTTAATCTCTTCAATAAATCGGGGAGTTGAATTCAAAATGGCTTTGCCTATTGAAAAATAACCTCCAATATGTAAAAGTTGCCTTGAAATCTCCCTTCCTGAATTATAACCATGCACAATAAAGGGTACCCGAATTTTCTTAAGATATCCGATCATATCATTCCACGACCTCACTGAATGTATGATGAGTGGCAAATTATTTCTTTCCGCAAATCCAATGTGCAGTGCGAAAATTAATTTTTGATGAACGTAATCAGATAAACAAACCTTATCGAGCCCAGTTTCCCCAATGGCAATCAATCCCGGATGCCCGGTCATCTTTTCGAGCATCGCCTTTACTTCTTCAATTGAAAACATCCCAACATGCCAGGGATGTATTGCTGCAGTAAAATATGTTGATATTGAGGGATTTAATTCTTGAAGAAAAAAGCTTTGAATGGTTATTACTCCAGAATTATCATTTGCGGAATGTGAATGAATATCAATAAAAGGTATGTCCATTTTGGCAGTTTCAATGAGTGTTAACAGAACTTCCGACCCGGTCAGGCCATAATTCATTCAATGCAAAGAAAAAATTTATTAATGTCAAAAGTAATGGTATTTTTAAAAAAATAACAGGCCTTTGAAAACCGATGTTTTGTTATGAAGGAAATTATTATCAGTCAGAATATTAAGGGGAAATTGCCTGATTTGGCTTTGGGCTGCATTGAGTGCGATGTCGTAATTTCGGAAGAAAATTGTGAATTATGGCAGGAGATCGAAACGGTTTGTGGCGTGATCGGACATTCGGGTGAACTTGCCGAAGTGGGTAGCCATCCGGCAATCAAAGCTTCACGTATGGGCTATCGGCGGTGTGGAAAAGATCCTGCAAGGTACAGACTTTCGTCTGAAGCTTTGATGCGTAGAGTAGTGAAGGGTCACCAGCTTTATCGCATCAACAATGTTGTTGACCTAGTCAATCTTGTATCCTTAAGGTCGGGCATGTCCATTGGTGGATATGATGTCGATCAAATATCCGGTCCTGTAATTTTCGATATCGGTAAAAGCAATGAGCCTTATGAAGCAATCAACAGGGGCGAATTAAATATTGAATTCCTTCCTGTCTTCCGCGACTTGATCTCTGCATTTGGTTCCCCGACAAGCGATTCAGTAAGAACCTCTGTAACAGGCAAGACCAAAAGGTTTTTAATGATTATCGTTGGATTTTCAGGTGATATTTGCACATTGGATACAGTTGACCTGTCGGTTGAAGTTTTAAAGAAATATGCAAAAGCCACAAATCTTGAAACAATGATCATCAAATAACTTATTTTCGAACTATTTATCCGATAAATCACTAATCATAAATCTCCAATAGATGAAGTATTTTGCTAAATTCTTTTTATGGGCCACCGGATGGAAAGCAATCAGTGGTAAAGTCCCTGTGCCAAAATGTATTTGCCTTGGAGTTCCCCATACCTCATTATGGGACTTTGTCATTTCATGGCTATTTTATGTATCGGTTGGAGGGAAATCCAATATTGTTGTGAACAAAAAATTCTTCTTCTTTCCGGTTGGCTACTTGCTTAAGTATATGGGGGCGATACCTGTTGACACTTCAAAGGGAGCTAGCCTTGTCAAACAAATTGTCACCGAATTTAAGAAACGCGAAACACTTCATCTGGCAATTGCCCCTGAAGCAACACGGAAACCTGTAACCAAATGGAAAGGTGGTTTTCATACCATAGCCAGGGCAGCGAATGTACCGGTCTTTTATGCTGTTTTCGATTGGAAAAACAAAGAAGTTGGGGTTTTGGATGAGGTTGAAATTACCGACGACCTGCAGGCCGACCTTCTTAAAATAAAGCAGTGGTATAAAAAAAGAGGTGTTGGTGGAAAACATCCGGAGAAATTTATCCTTGGTGACGGACTCGATTAAATCAATTCATATGAAGACCAAAAATGGCCTAAGGATTGCATTGGCTCAGGTTGATCTCGTTTGGGAGAATCCGGAACAGAACCGTTTAAATCTCGAAAGAGGAATTGCAAACCTGAAAAGTTTATGCGACCTGGTGATCCTGCCCGAGACTTTTACAACCGGTTTTTCGACATCGGCCTATGATCTTGCCGAGCCGATGGATGGACTCACAATAAAATGGTTGATCAATTTGTCTGCCACCACCCAAATTGCCATATGCGGTAGTTTGATCATAAAGGACGGTGACCAGGTTTTTAACCGGTTTGTATTTGTGCAGCCCAATGGTCAGATCGTTTTTTATGATAAACGCCACCTTTTTTCAATCGGTGGTGAAGCGCACCCTTTCAAACAGGGCAATAAAAAATTGATTGTAACCTATTTAGGATGGAGAATTGCTTTGTATATCTGTTATGACCTGCGTTTTCCTGTGTGGTGCAGGAATGTTAACGATACCGATTTGATGATTTTTACCGCCAACTGGCCAGCTTCCAGAAGTGAAGTCTGGAATATTCTCCTAAAAGCACGTGCAATTGAAAATCAGGTAGTTGTTGCAGGAGTAAACAGGGTTGGAACAGATGGAAATGGTATTTTCTATTCCGGCAATAGCCAAGTGATCAATATGAAAGGTGAAAATTTTGTGCCATTCTTTTCTTCTGAAAACGGTTGGCTGATTTATGAAGTTTCATTGAATGAGCTTCAAATTTTCCGTAAAAAATTTCCTGTGGCCAAAGATGCCGATAACTTTACGATCAATTGAAATTCAGGGTTCGGCATTACTCCCCTAAGATATGAATTGCGAATGAAAGAAAGAGTTACCAGGAAAAACATCTCACTATCCTAAAACTTATCCCAGGTAACAAGATGGTCCAATGATTCACGGTTTTTGTTTAATTCCGGTTGAATGACAGGATAACCAACAGGGATTAAAGCGATAGGCTCCAAATAATCAGGAAGGTTCAATAGCCTGCAACATTTATCGACATCGAAATTACAAATCCAGCACGTACCAAGATCCTGTTCTGTTGCTGCAAGTGTCATATGATCAATGGCAATGGCCACATCAATTTCCGTAAAGTCTTTATCATCCGATTTCCGTCGCCATCCCTTATGATGGTTTCCCAAAGCAATTATGATTACAGGTGCCGTAGCCAACCATTGTCTGTGATAAACTTTTTGAACCGATTCCAGAAGTTCTGGTTTGGTAATCACAATGAATTTCCAGGGTTGGAAATTTACAGCCGTGGGGGCCATCCTTGCTGCTTCAAGAATATACAAGAGTTTTTCCTTTTCGACAGGTCGTTGTTCAAAATTCCTTACTGAGAATCTTTTGGTTGCAAGTTCAATGAAATTCATAGATACAGTTTTGTGGTACAAATTTAAAACAATTTTTATCTTTGAGATTATTTTTTGGTTAACATTCCGGTGCCTAATTGTTATGAATCAAGGATATCAAAGATTTGACTAACTTTGCGCGTCAAATATATATTTTTTTGTACAAAGCATTTCAAGGAGTTATTGAATGATTACAGTTTCTAATTTAGCAATTCAGTTTGGGAAAAAGCCTTTATTCCAGGATGTTAACCTAAAATTTACCCCTGGTAACTGCTATGGGGTGATTGGGGCAAACGGGGCTGGGAAATCAACTTTTCTTCGACTTATTTCGGGCGATCTCTCATCAACAAAAGGATCTATCACTCTTGGGGTGGGTGAACGTTTATCGGTATTAAAACAAAACCACTTCGATTTTGAAGAAGAAACCGTCATTAACACAGTAATGATGGGGCACAACGAATTGTGGGCCATCCTCCGTGAAAAAGACACCTTGTATGCCAAAACCGATTTCTCCGACAAAGATGGAATGAGGGCAGCCGAATTGGAAGAGCGATTTGCTGAAATTAACGGCTGGAATGCTGAAAGCGATGCAGCCATGTTGTTGAGTGGTTTAGGAATCAAAGAAGACTTTCATTACAGGTTAATGAAGGAATTGGGCGGTAAGGAAAAAGTAAGGGTATTGCTCGCACAGGCACTTTTTGGAAAACCGGACAATCTTCTGCTTGACGAGCCAACCAACGACCTTGATCTTGACACTGTGATGTGGCTTGAAAACTACCTTGGTAACTACGAGAATACTGTTTTGGTCGTATCGCACGACCGCCACTTTCTGGATGCTGTAAGTACGCATACCGTTGACATTGATTTTGGTAAGGTCCAATTGTTCGCTGGAAATTACAGCTTCTGGTATCATTCAAGTCAGTTGGCGCTTCGCCAGCAACAGGCACAAAATAAGAAGGCTGAAGAGAAAAAGAAGGAATTACTTGAGTTTATTGCCCGTTTTAGTGCCAATGTCGCGAAGTCGAAACAGACAACCAGCCGTAAAAAAATGATCGAAAAGTTGAACATTGAAGATATTCAACCTTCAACAAGAAAATACCCGGGAATTATCTTCACATTGGAAAGGGAACCAGGCAACAGGATACTTGAAGTAAAAGGATTGACCAAAAGCATTAATGGCGAAATCCTCTTTAAAGACCTTGATTTCAATGTTGAAAAAGATGATAAAATTGTATTCCTTTCGCACGATCCTCGTGCAATGACAGCACTTTTTGAAATAATAACAGGTCACGATACGCCAGATGCCGGAACTTATTTTTGGGGCCAGACCATTACAAACGCCTATCTCCCGGTCGATAATTCTAATTTCTTTAATTCGGAACTTAATCTTGTCGATTGGCTTGGACAATTTTCTTCCGATACAAGCGAAAATTATATTCGTGGATATCTCGGAAAAATGTTGTTTTCAGGCGAAGAAATCTATAAGAAAACCTCGGTCCTATCAGGAGGCGAAAAAATGCGCTGCATGATCTCACGTATGATGCTGAAGAACGCCAATGTACTGGTGCTTGATACACCGACAAATCATCTTGATCTTGAGTCGATTCAGGCATTTAATAATACATTGACCAATTACAAGGGGAATATTTTGATGTCGTCGCACGACCATGAGTTTATTCAGACCATTGCCAACCGGGTAATTGAACTTACACCGAATGGTATTATCGATAAAATTACGGAATATGACGACTACATCTCAAACGAAGACCTCAAAGAACGCCGCAATAAGTTATATGGGCTTTAATTTGATTTTTCGGATGTGTGAATTAGACAAATAATTTAATTCATTGTGTATTAAAAATTTCGTAAGTAAAATTACTTTTGTAAAATACAAATAAGGCAGATTTTCAAGTTTTATAATTTTAATAAACAGATCATGAAAAAGTTAATTTTCGTATTATTGATTCCAGTCCTTTTGCTGACTTCCGGTTGTAACCAGCGTAAAAAAGAAATTGCAAGGCTTCAGGCACAAAACGACAGCCTAAGGGCTGTTGGAGGTAACAAAGACTCTAACATCGCCGAGTTTGTCACAACGTTTAATGAAATCGAATCGAATTTGGATTCTATCAAACAAGTCGAGCGAGTTATTAACAAAACTACCTCTGCCGGTGAGGTCAAGGCCTCACGCAAAGAGCAAATCAAGAGCGATATCACTTACATTTATGATCTTCTCCAGAAGAACCGTAAATTGGTTGCTAGCCTCACAGCAAAACTGAACAAGTCAAATAAACATGCTGCTGAACTTCAAACAATGATTGACAATCTGAACAAGTCGATTGAAGAGAAAGACGCACAAATTGCACAGTTAACTGAGGAATTGGGTAAACTGAACATTCAGGTTAAAGATTTGAATGGTAAGGTAAATGTTCTCAATACCAATGTAAGTAACTTAAGTGCTGAAAACCAGAAAAAGCAACAGGAAATCGAAGCCAAAACTGCTGCTTTGAATACGGCTTATTATGTGATTGGAACCAACCGTGAACTGAAAGATAAAAAAATCATCACAGGCGAAGGCGGTTTCATTGGCATTGGCCGTTCCAAGGATTTAACAGCAAACCTGGATCTCAGTAATTTCCAAAAGATTGATGTTACCCAAGTTAACGAAATCCCCATCATGAAGAAGAAGGTGACGATCGTAACTTCACATCCTGCCGGGTCATACCGCATCGATGGACAAAAAACTGCAGATAAACTTGTCATCCTTGATGCCAATGCATTTTGGAGCCTTTCCAAAGTTTTGGTTATCATGGTGAAATAGTAAGTTTTGAGCTAAAATATAAAAACCGGTTTTTCAACCGGTTTTTTTTATTTTAAATGATTAATATTGGAAAAAAATATAGGATGAAAAGCAGTATTATCAAAATTGTGGGCATTATAACAATTGCATTGACTGTATCGACCAATTGCAAATCGGAAACCGGTTCCAAAAAGAAAACCATTTTTTCCGATTTCCTTTCTATTCCCATGGCAGGCAACAGCTGGGCCGTAAAGGATAATGAGAATTCAGTACAAACCATTGCAAAATCGGGAGTTGAACATTGGGATAACCCAGCAAACAAGATCAATACTTATTTCAGGACAGGGCGTTCCGGGAAGATTGAACTTGCCGTCAGGTTGAGGGTAAAATCAGGCAAATCGAAAATAAATTGTCAGATTGGTCATGACTCTAAAAACCTATCAATCAGCAATATAGAATTTGACACGATTAGAATTGGTAGTTTCGACCTAAAGGATGCCGGTTACCAAACCCTTGTTCTAAGTGGAATCGAAAAAACGGCGGATACCTTTGTCGAAATTACAAACCTGTTCATTAAAGGTGAAGCAATTGATCAATCTGTACGGTTTGTGAAGGATGATTTTTACTGGGGACGTCGCGGTCCATCGGTTCACCTGGGCTACGAAATACCGGCAGATGCCGGAGATGTTGCCTATTTTTACAATGAGATTACAGTTCCTACTGGAAATGACGTTGAAGGATCCTATTTTATGGCCAACGGTTTCGCTGAAGGTTATTTTGGTATCCAGGTCAATTCGACAACCGAGAGGCGGATACTTTTTTCGGTTTGGAGCCCTTTCAAAACAGACAAGCCTTCTGATATTCCCGAAGACCAAAAAATTATCCTACTAAAAAAGGGGAATGATGTTCGTGCAGGTGCTTTTGGCAACGAGGGCTCAGGTGGGCAGAGTTATCGTAAATATATCTGGAAATCAGGAACGACCTACCGTTTTTTGTTAAAAGGAATCCCATCGGAAAACAACTCAACCGATTATTCTGCCTATTTTTATGCCCCTGAGATCGGCAAATGGGAACTGATCGCCAGCTTCAGACGTCCAAAAACAACAACCTACCTCAAACATCCCCATTCTTTTCTGGAAAATTTCATGCCTCAAAACGGGTATCTGACCCGCATGGCTTACTACACAAATCAATGGGTTTTTAATACTTCCGGGCAATGGATAGAGTTGACAAAGGCAAATTTTACCGCAGATGCTACCGCCCGTAAGGAGGCAAGGCTGGATTATGCAGGTGGTACAGAAGGTGGAAAATTCTATTTAAAAAACTGCGGTTTTTTTAGTGAAAATACATTGATCGATTCCAGTTTTTCGCGGTCCGGTACAGGGCAAAAACCTGAAATCGATTTCACTCTCCTTCCCTGATCCCATCAAATTCGTACATTTGCCGCATTGAATATTTTAGGATGGATTTTAAAGATAAAACAGTCGCTTTTGCCACATTGGGGTGTAAATTGAATTTTTCAGAAACATCCACCATTGCTCGTTCATTTGAGGAAAAAGGTTTTAGCAGGGTCTCCTTCAAAGATAAGGCCGATGTTTATGTGATCAATACCTGTTCTGTCACAGATACTGCCGATAAAAAAAGCCGTACAATCATCCGCCAGGCGGCAAAGCACAATCCCGCTGCGTTTATTGTTGTTACCGGCTGTTATGCTCAGCTCAAAGCAGAAGAAGCAGCCCTTATTGAAGGGGTTGACCTTGTAATTGGTGCGAACGATAAATTTAACATCACAAAATACCTCGAAAACCTCGAAAAACATCATGAAAGCGAAGTACACACGTGCAGCTTTAATGAAATTACAGATTTCCAACATTCTTACTCCTATGGTGACCGCACGCGAAGCTTTTTAAAGGTTCAGGATGGTTGCAATTACTTTTGTACCTATTGCACAATTCCTCTCGCCCGAGGAAAAAGCCGAAACCCATCTATTGAAAGCATAGTAAATGAGGCAAAAAGTGTTGCTGAACAGGGGATTAAAGAAATCATCCTCACCGGCGTCAACATTGGGGATTTTGGGAATAGCACTGGGGAAAGCTTTCTTGAACTGATCAAGGCACTTGATGAAGTTGAAACAATCGGCAGGATCCGTGTAGGTTCTGTCGAACCAAATTTGTTAACTGATGAGATGATCCTGTTTATGGCAAGTTCAAAAAGGATAGCGCCCCATTTTCATATTCCACTCCAGGCAGGAACAGACGAAGTGCTACAATTGATGAAACGCCGGTATTCGACTACACTCTTTGCACAGAGGATCTCAAAAATAAGGGAGCTGGTCCCTGATGCTTTCATTGGAGTCGATCTGATTGCAGGAATGAATGGTGAAACCACCGAACTTTTTGAAAAAGCATTCCAGTTTGTGGAAAATCTGGAACTATCTGAACTTCATGTATTTCCATATTCAGAAAGGAAGAATACACAGGCACTTAAAATAACAGGGGTCGTGCCTGTTGAACAACGCAGGTTCCGTGCCCAGAAACTGATAGAACTGTCGGAAAAAAAGTTGCGATCATTTTATAATCGGAACATTGGTAAGACTTCAACTGTTCTTTTTGAGAATGAAAAGCATAAAGGGGTCATGCAAGGATGGACAGCCAACTATATCAAAGTAGAGACACTGGTTGACCCTAAGTTATTGAACCAATTCAGAAAAGTAGAACTTTGTGGCATTGATGAAAACGGGTCAGTCAAAATCAGATTCTTATAAGCATTGAAAAAAACAGTTATGAATATCTCTACATCATTGATATATAGAATATTGGTTCCGAAATTTATCAGAAAAAGGATTCTGGCCAAAAGTTTACGGACTTCGATCCTTAACTACTATTGCAGTCATCCGGAAACACACTCAAAGGAAATTCAGGAAGTGTTGGAATATCTGAAATCCAATCCGATAGCTGTCTTTCCGTATGATTTTCAAAAAAAATACAATGAAGGAACCATTGAAGTGATGGATGATAAGGACAAAGGATTGCGATATGTAATGCTTGATGGTAAAAAACTTTATTTCAAAAGACGGTGGAGCAAAAAACGGATCAGGCATAGTTTCAATGAACTGACCAAAGAGCAGGATCCCCAAAGCCCTCACCGCTATCTGAACGACAAATTCAAGGTTGAAGAGGGAGAAGTGCTTGTTGACATTGGAGTAGCAGAGGGAAATTTTGCACTGGGTGCAGTTGAAAAAGCATCACGACTCGTTTTATTCGAAACAGATGTGGAATGGATCGAAGCATTGAACGCAACTTTTGAGCCATGGAAGGATAAAGTATTAATTGCTAATAAATTCGTAAGCGATACTACCGATTCATCCAGTACAAAACTTGACGATTTTATTGGACGTGACGAGAAAATTACTTTTCTGAAAATTGATGTTGATGGTGCGGAATCGCGATTGTTGAACGGATGTAAGAGAATACTTGCAGAACAAAAACCCCTAAAAGTTGCAATCTGCACCTATCACAAGCAGCAGGACGAAGAGGAGTTTAATTCGCTTTTAATCAGGAATGGATTTGAGACCTCCCATTCTGATGGATTTATACTTTTTTATTACGATAAAAAATTAAGGGCACCCTATTTGAGAAGGGGATTGATCAGGGCCACAAAATAGGTTAAAACAAACATTGGGAATTTCTGTTATAAACATATATTATAACTATTTTTGCAAAAAAAATTATGAATCTTGAGAATCTATGCTTTGAAGTTCAGGGCATTGCTAAAATAGCAGGACTTTTTATCGCTGAAGAACGCGAAAAATTCAACCTTGACACCATTGAAGTTAAAGGAAAAGCGAACTTTGTATCCTATGTTGATAAGCAAGCCGAGCAGTTGATCGTTGATGGCCTGCGTGATTTATTGCCAGGTTCCGGCTTTATTGCAGAAGAGGGAACCGGATCAAGTTCAGATGAAAAGTACAAATGGATCATTGATCCACTTGATGGTACCACAAATTTTATTCATAGCCTGCCACCTTTTGCCGTAAGCATCGCCTTAATGGAAGAAGATGAGCTGGTCCTGGGTGTTGTTTACGAAGTGACACAGGATGAATGTTTCTTTGCATGGAAAGGAAGTAAGGCTTACCTTAACGGCGAAGAGATAAAAGTTTCGGTTGCCTCAACAACCAGTGATGCGTTGATTGCCACAGGCTTTCCCTATACTGCTTTCGAAAAATTGGAGGGAAATATTTCGTTGATGCGCCATTTCATGGTCCATTCGCATGGACTGAGAAGGTTAGGTTCTGCCGCAACCGATTTAGCATATCTTGCTGCCGGCCGATTTGAAGCATTTTATGAGCATGGACTTAAACCCTGGGATGTGGCTGCAGGAGTAGTTATCCTCAGACAGGCGGGTGGAAAAGTTTGCGACTTCAATGGAAATAATGAGTTTCTCTTCAAAGGTGAAATTGTAGCTTCCAATAGTGCCTATTTCGAGGAATTTTACGCGATTGTGCATAAGCACTTTTTGTAAGCTTTTGGTCTGCGGATTAAACTGAATTGAATAAAACATTACCTTAGGGGCTATGGCAAAAATTGGTTTCCATTTGATCAGATTTGTAACGTTGATATTTAGAATATTTCCACTTCCTATCCATTACGTTTTTTCCGATCTGATCTTCTTTTTTTCATTTTATATCTTTCGGTACCGTCGCGATGATGTTGCAGAAAACCTTGCAAAATCCTTTCCGGAAAAATCAAATGAAGAACGATCCAGAATTGCTAAACGATATTATAGCCATCTTTGTGATACTATGATCGAGACACTCTATTATGACAGGATCACTGCTTCACAAGCTATGAAACATGTAAAGTTCCTTAATCCAGAACTTGCTAACAATTACCTGGACAAAGGTCGGCCAGTAATTGGATTTTTAGGACATTACAACAATTGGGAATGGTTTTCGCACTGGCCACTTTATTCGAAACATCGCTTTTATCCGATTTACAAGAGGGTCAAAAATCTTGCATTCGATAAATTCTATTTTAACCTTAGGAGCAGGTTTGGAGGCATTCCAGTTGAACGTTCGGAAACTTTTCGGAAGTTGATAGGTGATAATATTAAAGGGATACCATTTCTGTCGCCCTTCTTATTTGATCAGACGCCACGGATTTACGAATTTCATCATTGGACAACCTTTCTTAATCAGCAGACTCCATGGGTTCTTGGGGCTGAAAAGGTGGCACAAAAACTTGATGCTGTTGTCGTCTTTTTGAATTCCAGAAAAATCAGGCGTGGATATTATGAGGCCGAATATATCCTGGTAACCGAACATGCAGCTGATTGTCCCAAATTTGAGATTACTGAAAAATGTGCCCGTTTACTTGAAAAACAAATTATTGAACAGCCCGAATACTGGTTATGGTCCCACCGCAGATGGAAGTTTAATAAAGACGAAGCGGTTCAGAACAAGACTTTTGACACAAATGCTCCTGGTTATCTTTGAAATTGAAACTCTCTATCGTCATATTAAATTGGAATGGAAGCCACCATCTCCGCCGGTTTCTCCCCTCAGTGGTGAAATACTCCCAATATGATTGGGTTGAAATTGTAGTTGCTGACAATTATTCGACTGATGATAGTTACAATGTTATCAATCAAGAATTTAAAGAAATAAAATATTTGCAGCTTGACCGCAATTACGGTTTTGCCAAAGGTTACAACGTGGCATTAAAAGACAATTGTGCAGATTATTTACTTTTGCTTAATTCTGATGTCGAAGTGACCGAAAATTGGTTGGAACCTTTAATTAATATGATGGATGCCAATCCTTTGATTGCAGCTTGTCAACCGAAAATCATGCAATTGGACCAACGCGAAAAGTTTGAATATGCAGGGGCTTCTGGAGGTTTTATCGACCGTCTCGGATTTCCATTCTGCAGGGGTAGGATAATTAATGAACAGGAGGTGGACTCTGGTCAATACGATGATCCGATTTCGGTTTTCTGGGCAAGTGGGGCAGCCGTTATGGTCAGGGGTAGTTTATGGCATGAATTCGGAGGTTTTGATGCTGATTTCTGGGCGCATATGGAAGAGATCGACCTTTGCTGGAGGATGAAAAACCGTGGATACAAAATTGCCATTTGCCCAACATCCAAGGTTTTCCACCTGGGAGGAGGTAGCCTATCCTATGGAAGCCCTCAAAAAATCTTCCTGAATTTCCGGAACAACCTTTTTCTCCTTTACAAAAACCTTCCAAAAGGAAAATTATTCAATACAATCTTTATCAGGATGATTCTTGATGGTGTTGCAGCAATTCAATTTCTGGTTACTGGTCAGATAAAAGCATTTGTCAAAGTTTTGGAAGCCCACCTCGAATTCTACAAGAGTTTAAAAAAACTTAAGCTTAAAAGGAAGGAACTGCCCCAGAACGTTAGAAACTCCAACCACCCTGAAGTTTATCAAGGGAGTGTGATTTTTGATTTCTTTATCGCCCGAAAAAAGAAGTTTTCATCATTGAAATTTCCGGTAATTAAACTTGACTGACGATTGTCAATTTCTTTCCCGCCTTCAAGCATGTTTGTCAGCAATTCTTAATTCTTTAATTTCTTAATTCTTTAATTCTCAATGCGAATAACAAAAGAAAACACATCAGCCTTGTTTATCGATTTTCAGGAGAAACTCTTCCCTGCGATGGATGAAAAGGAATTGCTTTTAAAAAACACAAAAATTCTTGTAGAAGGATTTAATGTTCTTAGCATTACCCCAATATTTACACAGCAATATACCAAAGGTTTAGGTGAAACTATTGAAGACCTGAAAGTTCTCGTACCCGGTTTTTCAGCTTTCGAGAAAACCGATTTCAGTTGCCTAGGGGCAGAAGGGTATGTTGATTTTTTAAGTTTGCACCAATTCAGGAACATTATCATTTGTGGGATTGAAGCCCATGTATGTGTCTTACAAACAGCCGTTGACCTGAAAGATGCAGGTTATAACCCTATCGTTGTAACCGATTGTATTACTTCACGTTCCAAAATAAGTAAAATTGGGGCAATGGACCGTTTCCGTTTTGAGAATATCATGATGGCCACTTGTGAGTCGATCCTATTCGAATTGACACGTTCGGCCAAAGCTCCCGAGTTCAGGGCAATATCCAAACTTGTTAAGTGAACCTTATGTGTTTTCATGTCTCGCAAAGTACGCAAGGTTACGTAAAGACTTGTTTTTTAGATCCTTTGCGGTTTTAGCGGTCTTTGAGCGAATCTTTTTTTATGTCACGCAAAGTACGCAAGGTTACGCAAAGTCTTGTTTATCAAATCCTTTGCGGTCTTAGCGGTCTTTGCGCGAAACCTTTTATTTATTTTTATGTCTCGCAAAGTACGCAAGGTTACGCAAAGTCTTGTTTTTTAGATCCTTTGCGGTCTTAGCGGTCTTTGCGCGAAACCTTTTATTTATTTTTATGTCTCGCAAAGTATGCAAGGTTACGCAAAGCCTTGTTTATCAAATTTTTTGCGGTCTTAGCGGTCTTTGCGCGAAACCTTTTATTTATTTTTATGTCTCGCAAAGTACGCAAGGTTACGCAAAGTCTTGTTTATCATATTCTTTGCGGTCTTAGCGGTCTTTGCGCGAAACCTTTTCTCTTTATGTCTCGCAAAGTACGCGAAGTTACGCAAAGGCTTGTTTTTTAGATCCTTTGCGGTCTTAGCGGTCTTTGCGCGAAACCTTTTATTTTATTGGAATAAATTGTTCAGGACTCCCCCACTACCCTCTTTGCGGCTATTTGGACCGAAACTGCTCAATTGCGAAATTAATTTACGGATAGGCATCGATTGCAACCAAACCCTTCCGGTTCCCCGCAAAGTCGCCAAAAACATCCCTTCACCACCAAACACCATCGACCTTAAATTGCCAGCCTGCTGAATATCGAAATCGATCGATTGTTCAAACCCAACCACACATCCTGTATCAACACGCAATGTTTCATTGTTCAACCGGCGTTCGATCACAGTACCTCCGGCATGGATAAATGCCTTTCCGTCACCACTAAGTTGCTGAAGGATAAATCCCTCTCCACCAAAGAACCCTGAGCCTAGCTTTTTATTGAACCTCATTGCAATTTGTGTCCCAAGTGCGGCACAAAGGAAAGCATCCTTCTGAACGATAATAGTTCCTCCTAAACTACGAAGGTCAATTGGGATAATCGTTCCCGGATATGGGGCAGAAAAAGCAACATGCTTTTTGCCATATCCACGGTTGGTAAAATGGGTCAGGAACAACGATTCCCCGGTGATCAGCCTTGAACCTGCCGATAATAACTTGTCGAAAAAACCTGCCCCCGGATTTGATCCATCGCCCATTTTCGATTCAAAACTGATCCCATCCTCCATATACAGCATGGCTCCTGCCTCGGCAATGACCGTTTCGTTCGGGTCGAGTTCAACCTCAACCAACTGGACATCATGTCCAATAATCCTGTAATCAATTTCGTGTGATTGCATAACTCATTAAATTTGTTTTACCAAAAATAAGAAAAATTAATTTTAAACCTTATCCTACTTTTCACCAAGGTATTGCTTGGTTGTGACAACCGATGCATAATAGGAACTCAATGCCGCCAGAAAACTGTTGTGAACCTCTGCTGCTTTTACTAGCTCCCCATTCATTTTCAAGTCGCGCGTCGCACAGGCATCACCAATTACAACACAGTTAAATCCAAAATCTTTTGCCGCCCTGACTGTTGCATCGACGCACATATGCGTCATCATTCCACAAATCACGAGATCTGTTATATTTTTACTTTTAAGATCCTCCAGCAATTCAGTTTCCCTGAAACTATTCGGGAAGTGCTTAATGATCACTTTTTCACCTGCAATTGGTCTGACGTTTTCATGGATTTCCTGTCCTTTTGTGACGGGCAATAGAAATGTCGAATTTGGACGGACCGAAATATGCTGGATATGAAAAACCGGCAATTTTTCCTTGCGAAACTGTTCCAGGATTTGCTTGGCATTTAGGCTTGCCTCCACCGGACCAACAAGTGGCATTTTCCCATTTTCGAAATAATCGTTTTGGATATCGATAATAATCAAGGCTTTGTTCATTCTCTGATTATCAGTGTTTTGTGAATTTCCATTAAAAAGTAATATAAAAAGGATCGTAGTAGCAAACAGATAATTTTTCATCCTAGTATACTTTAATTACAATTTGTAAAAAAATATTGAGATGCAAATTTACACCAAAAAACGACTACTTTTATCCCTTCAAAAAACAAACTAACAATCTTTTCAAATGAAGTCGATCCTGATTTTACTTTTTGTTTTTATTGGCTTAAGCGCCTTTTCGCAGCAAAAATCTTTTAAACCTGGTGTCCTCTGGCCCGATAACAATGGTGTCCATATCAACGCCCACGGTGGTGGAATCCTGAATTTTAACGGGGTTTATTATTGGTTTGGGGAACACAAAACCGAAGGTCGAAGGGGTAACAGTACACTTGTCGGGGTCCATTGTTATTCATCGAAGGACCTGTACAACTGGAAGGATGAGGGGATTGCCCTTAAAATAACCGATGATACGACCAGCCTTTTGCAAAAAGGGTGCGTGATCGAACGGCCAAAAGTGATCTATAACAAAAAAACCAAAAAGTTTGTGATGTGGTTCCACCACGAACTAAAGGGAAAAGGATACAGTGCCGCCATGACTGGTGTTGCAGTAAGTGACAAAGTTACAGGTCCGTATGCCTGGAAAAAAAGTTTCAATCCCAATGCCGGGATTTGGCCTGCAAATTTTACGCCAGAACAAAAAGCTGTAAAGTTCACCGAAAAACTCAAGGATTGGTCCGAAGAATGGAAAACGGCAGTCAAAGAGGGGATGTTTATCCAGCGCGATTTTGCCAAAGGGCAGATGGCTCGGGATATGGCACTTTACATTGACGAGGATGGCAAGGCTTACCACATCCATGCTTCCGAGGAAAACCTGACGTTGCACATTTCGGAACTTAACGACGATTACACCGATTTTACCGGGAAATATGTGACAGTTGCCCCCGCAGGTCACAACGAAGCACCATCGATCTTTAAAAAGGATGGGAAGTACTTCATGATCACATCAGGATGTACAGGTTGGGCACCAAATGCAGCACGTTTGATGACTTCCGGTTCTGTGATGGGTGAATGGACCCTGCTTGGAAACCCTTGTCATGGTGAAAAAGCGGAGATCACCTACAATTCCCAAAGCACCTATATCCTACCAGTACCCGGCAAGAAAGGGCAGTTTATTTTTATGGCCGACCGTTGGGTACCCGAAAATGCAATAGATGGCCGTTACATCTGGCTTCCTGTACAGTTTGACCAGCAAGGAATTCCGTTTTTGGAATGGAAAGATGAATGGAGCTATTAGTGGGGAGCATGGGGCAAAGAGCGGGGAGCATGGAGCGTGGATTAGGAACAAGGATACGGTGGAAACTGGAAAACACAGACCGGAAAAAGCTCGACTTTA
>Ga0209083_1002576_pt1 | contig 16907 bp, 13 predicted proteins | sample AM7aDNAmetaG_FD_184132 | JGI IMG/M metagenome (GOLD analysis project Ga0209083, IMG submission 184132) | Freshwater microbial communities from Finland to study Microbial Dark Matter (Phase II) - AM7a DNA metaG (SPAdes) (version 3) | ecosystem: Environmental > Aquatic > Freshwater > Lake ...
GTCCCGCTCCAACTCCATGATTGATTTTAACCCTATCTCTATTATCCTTCCCAATAAATCTGAACTTTTGGTCTCGGTTAATAAGTTTTGGAACTCATCCAAAAAATCTTTTGTAACTTTCGTTTGTCTTTTTGCCATGGCTGATATTTTTAAGTTAATGACTCTTATACGTCATTTTTTCAGCCGTGGCTTTTTAATTTTACAGAAACAAAGTTACACTACGAAAATTTAGATCGATCAGGCTATGAAATCCAGGTAATTCTCACGGTTTATAACCTTGAATTCCGAATGATCATACGAATTCAGGAAGTGTTTTGGTATTTTAGGTTTACTTTCAGCCCATTTGAATTCAAAACCGGTTAAACTTCCCCCGGCCTCTTCTATCAGATCAATTTCTTTCTTGTCATAGGTTCTCCAGAAATAATGGTTTACCATTTGCTGCCGGTAGTGATTCTTCTTAAGTCGTTCAGAAATACAATAATTTTCCCACAGCTTGCCAATATCATCACGAAGATTCAGGGAGTTGAAATTTGAAATAAGCACATTCCGTATTCCATTATCCCAGAAATAATAACGCGGGCTTTTGGTATATTCATTCCGGAGATTGCGGCTGAAGCCATGAAGGGAGAAAATCACATAACACTTTTCAAGCAATTCCAAGTATCGCATCACGGTTTTCTTGTTAACATTCAGCTTTGAGGCAAGCTCCGAAAAAGAGATGTCATTGCCAATCTGAAAGGCGATTAATCGTAACAGGTTGAAAACAAACAAGGAGTCTTTCTGATTATCCAGTTCAAGAATGTCCTTTAATAAATAGCCATCACGAATAGAAGACAGGATTGCTGTTTGCTCTTTTGATGATGAAGCGGTGATGACCTGGGGGTACCCTCCGTAAACAAGCCGCAATTCAAGATTTTCCTTTGTTTGTAAGAAATTTTCTGCCAATTCCATCTGAGCCACCGGGTAAAGATGAAAGAAATGGCTGCGCCCTGTAAGCGGTTCACCAATATTTTTCCGAAGATCAAAAGATGAAGATCCGCTGACCAGGATGTGAAGACCGGGAATGTTATCGGTCATCAGTTTCAGGTTAATTCCGATATCCGGGATTTTTTGAGCTTCATCAATAAACAGATAGCTAAACCCTTCGGTAAACCGTTTCAGTTGGATTAATCGTTGAGAAGAAAGGACTTCGCTTACGTCAAGGTTCTCACCTTGCACCATCAGGACCTTCTCTCCCAATTCCTTCTCAATTTCCTGCATGAGAAAAGTCTTCCCCGTGCGTCTGGCTCCGAAAATTCCAACGACGGTATTTGGTTTTAACAAAGAAGCGAGTATCTCTTTTTTTATATATCTGGGTATCATGCTGCCCGTATTAGTATTAATTCAGGCAGCAAATATACAATCATTTTACCGTTTTTCACTCCTGAAACCCCAAATTTTTGATCCTCTGTCTATCTAACCAATAAAATTTATACGCCGATCAGATGGTCAATTGGACAGGCCGGCATCAGTGACCACCTTCTGCCGATTTTAATTGACCACTTTACCATATTAGCAATCAATAAAGTGAGATGTTCAGGTTGTTCCGGTGAAGGCTGGTCAAAGCCGGCATTTCCTCCACCCTCAGAGCATTATATCAAAGAAAAAAGGGACGTGATCTTTTTGATCTTTGGTTCGCTCTGAAAAACCAAATCCCGGATTGTGGAGAAATCATTCAATCCTGGAAATTCTACATGGATAATGAAATGGTTAACAATGTATTTATTCAGTCGGCAAAGCAAGGGAGCATCGCGAACCTAAATAACAATTGATTATTAACCATACGAGTAAATTTGAGTTTAACAATTGGAGGTCACTGAAAAATGTGTGAATTATGTAACCTTTCCCAATAATTATGTAACGTTTATCAAGATAAAATCCTCAACTTTGGCAAAAACCAATCCCAATCTATCAGTTTAGTAATCACTTATTAACTTAAACTATGAAAACCAAATTTACACCCTTGCTTTTCATTGCATTGGCATTTTTCACATTTAGTGGAATTGCACAGCAATACGAAAAACCAGCGCCGCCCAAAGATTTCAAGGGCGTTATAAAATTGGATGTCCGGGAATCAACCCCTGACTGGGGACCTTTTACACCAAAGAGCCCCCCGGCAGGAGCACCAAATATCCTGCTTATTCTTTTTGATGATACAGGCCTAGCCTCCTGGTCTCCATATGGTGGCAGAATACATATGCCGACTTTGGATAAACTGGCTGCCAATGGGCTTACTTATACCCAGTGGCATACCTGCGCTCTTTGTTCTCCAACTCGCTCCACCTTACTTACTGGTCGCAATCACCAACTGAACGGAATGGCTGCCATTACCGAAGGAGCAAATGGATTCCCGGGATCAAGCGGGTATATCCCTCAGAATTGTGCCACCATGGCCGACATTTTAAGAGACAACGGATGGGCCACTTTCTGGCTGGGAAAAGATCATAACGTTCCAGAACAGGATGTTGCCCCGGGCGGAGAACGTAAACAATGGCCTCTTCAGATGGGATTCGATCGTTTCTATGGATTTCTCGGAGGAGAAACCAATCAATGGTATCCCGACCTGGTTGAAGACAACCGTTTCATTGAACCTCCTTACAGCCCTGAAAACGGGTATCACTTGTCAAAGGACCTTGCAGATCAGGCTATCACAATGATCAGTGATCTGAAACAAAGCAATCCTTCAAAGCCCTTTTACATGTGGTTCTGCCCGGGCGCCAATCATGCTCCTCACCAGGCACCCGCAGATTATATTGCTAAATACAAAGGGAAATTCGATGATGGTTATGATGCTTACCGTAAATGGGTTCTCCCAAGAATGGTTGAAAGAGGAATCCTGCCAAAAGGTACAGACCTTACCTCCTTTAACCCCTTGCCTCCCAATATTGCCAACCCGGGAGATTTCGTACGCCCATGGGAGCAACTCACACCGGATGAGAAGAAACTGTTCTCGGGTTTGTGTGAAGTGTTCGCTGCATATTCAGAATACACGGATGTCCAGATCGGCCGTTTAATCGACTACCTTGAAAAAACCGGCCAGCTTGATAACACCGTTGTTATTTATTGTGCCGATAACGGGGCTTCCGGGGAAGGAACCCCAAATGGATCGGTAAATGAAAATAAATTTTTCAATGGTTATCCTGACGCATTGGCAGAAAACATGAAATACATTGATAAATTAGGCGGTCCCGATACCTATGAACATTATCCCACAGGATGGGCTGCCGGATTCTCTACACCCTTTCAGATGTTCAAACGTTATTCCTATGCCGGTGGCACAGCCGATCCTTTGATTATTTCATGGCCGAAAGGCATCAAAGCCCGTGGGGAGGTTCGTAACCAGTATCACCATTCTACCGATATTGTTCCAACTATCCTCGAAATATGCGGTCTTGAAATGCCCAAAGAATACAGAGGTATTCCGCAATGGCCGTTATCAGGGGTTTCGATGCGCTATACGTTTGATGCCACGCCGGATGCTCCGACCCAGAAGCATCGTCAGTACTATGCTATGCTTGGCACCCGTGGAATGTGGGAAGATGGATGGAAAGCAATTGCCCTTCATGCTCCTCTTACCGACCAGGGAAAATTTGACAAAGATCAATGGCAGCTGTACCATGTGGATGTTGACCGTTCCGAGTCAAAGGATGTTGCGAAAGAGAATCCCGAAAAATTGGATCATCTGATCAAAGCCTGGTACGAAGAGGCCAATGACAACCTTGTACTACCCCTGGATGACCATAGTCCTTTGGTGCAGTTAAACTATCCCCGGCCTTCCTCAGAACCTCCCCGCCTTACTTATTTGTATTATCCTCATACTGCTGCCGTACCCGAAGGTGTCGCTGTTAATGTGAGAGGCCGTTCATACAAGATTATCGCCAATATTGAGATTACTGATGCGAACTGCTCAGGAGTTATTTTCGCTCACGGCTCCCGCTTCGGAGGTCACACTTTGTTCATCAAGGACAAGAAGTTGTATTATGTATATAACTTCCTTGGAATAATGCCAGAACAGCAATTTGTATCAGGTGAACTTAAGCCGGGAAAATATACTGTCGGTATGGAGTTTATAAGGGAAAAAGCAGGCGAGCACTTCGAATCCATCGGTACGATGAAACTGTATGTGAACGAAAAGGTTGTTGCGGAAGGTCCGATGCGGACACAGGCTGGGAAATTCACACTTTCCGGTGATGGTCTTTGTGTTGGATGGGATAGCGGTGATGCTGTCAGCCATATGTATAAAGCACCAGGGACTTTTATTGGTGGAACAATTTTCGGAGTTGCAGTCACAGTTGGGAAAGACCAATACCTCGATTTAGAAAAAGAAGCGCAACAAAGACTAAGGGACTAAAATATTCAGGATTTCAGAGAACAATTCGTTTTCATTGATCTGGCTTATAATTAACAAGGCGGCAGTCATCAATTTCAATGACTGTTGCCTTTTTATATATCTTCAATGAACATGATGGAAGAAACGCTGGCTTTGACCAGCCTCGCCGGAACGACTTGACCATCTCATTTTATTGATTGCTAAAATGATAATGTGGACAATAAAAATCAGCAGAAAGTGGTCACTGATGCCGGCTTGTCCAAAGCTGGGATAAAACACCGATAGCGAAATTAAAATCCTGATTTCGAGCATAAATTCGCAATAAATGCATTATTTTTGCACTTTAAGGATCCTATTATGTAATCAAGAATACATTTTATGGAACGTAAGATTGAACAAAAATTAGTAAACTGGAAGAATAGTACACTTCGCCTGCCTTTGATTTTGCAGGGCGCCAGACAAGTTGGAAAGACATACAGTTTACTTCAATTTGGCCGAAAATATTATAAACATTCTGCCTATTTCAATTTTGAAAGCAGCCGGGAATTGCATGAAATGTTTAACCGTGAGCTTTCACCAACACGAATTCTCCGGGAACTTTCTGCCTTTACTTCGGAACCGCTGGTTCCCGGCGACACCCTGATCTTTTTCGATGAAATTCAGGCATGCGAACGGGCATTGACTTCTTTGAAGTATTTCGCTGAAGAAGCGCCTCAGTATCATCTGGTAACTGCAGGCAGTCTATTAGGAGTTGCAATCAATCGTGAGAAACATTCCTTTCCTGTCGGAAAGGTTCAGATTATTACCATGCACCCTCTGGATTTTGAGGAGTTTATGCTTGCCCGGGGGAAAGAGCAGGCTGTATCTATTATCCGTGATTCTTTTATCAGAAATGAAGCTTGCAGCTTGCATGAAACATTCCTGGATGAATACCGTGTCTTTATCGGAGTCGGAGGAATGCCCCAGGTGGTGAACGAATTTATCAAGACAAAAGACTATAACATGGTGATGGCCTTGCAGAAAAATATCACGGATGCCTATCTTGCCGACATGGCAAAGTATGCCGGGTCTGCAGAAACCGTAAAGATCATTTCTGTTTTTAATAGCGTGCCTGCACAGTTGGCTAAAGAGAATAAAAAATTTCAGTACAAGACAATTAAAAGTGGTGCAAGGGCTGCCCATTACGAATCGGCGATCGACTGGTTGTTTGCTTCTGCAACGGTGAATAAATGTACAAAAGTGACCCAGGGGAACGTACCTCTCAATGCATTTGCAGAGAGCGGTTCCTTCAAAATCTATATGGCTGATACAGGTCTTCTTTGTTCCGGTTATGGCATCTCACCGGTAGTATTTCAAAGTGAATCTCCTGCCTGGCAGTCAATAAAAGGAGCACTTACAGAAAATTATGTGGCATCCGCATTGATCGCAAATGGCTTCACTCTGTTTTACTGGGAGTCGGAAGGGAGAGCTGAACTTGATTTCGTGATTCAGACCCAAAAGGGTGAGGTTTTTCCTGTAGAAGTCAAATCAGCAGAAAATGTAAGGTCAAAAAGTTTGCAACAGTTTATTTCCAGGTATAAACCCCCATTTTCAATACGAATCTCTGCTAAAAACTTTGGGTTTGAGAATAATATTAAGTCGGTCCCTCTTTACGGGGCCTTTTGTATTAATTCCTGATATTTCCGACAAGTCGTCTTAAAGTAAAGAAAGCTGCCAAGAAAAAATCTCTCGAGAAACGTAGAATTGAAGAGATGGCAAAGTCTGCAAAACTTGAAAAACTACCAGCGAAGAAAGAACCCATTGTTGAGAATTTAACTCCTGCTTCCGATCCCGTTGTTCAAACAGTGGAAGAAACCAAGGAATAATCTTACTCATCTTATTATTGAAAGCCTATCTTTCAACGATTTAAAAAACCTTAAAAAGGTAAGTCAAAATTTAACGGCTACAGTGAGGCCATGCTATCCAAGAAAACATTTTTACCAGCCCCTCTGCCAGCCCCTTATAAATCGAGTAGGAGGAAAATAAAATAGGTTTTCCTCCTATTTTATTTTCCGTCCTCTCACACCACCGTAGTGCGACAAGAAGTCGCTGAATATAACTGTTTAACGTTCTTTGGATGATTAAACCTTGTGCTCCATCACAAGTAGCCTACGGACACGTGCATACCGGGCAACTGGTTTGTGCGAAGCTGTCCCGACAATATAGCCTGTAAAGAAATCCTGTGAAGAATTTCTGATATGTTATCGCTGCAACATAGAGGAGTTAGGCTTAACCGGTATGGTTAACAAAGGTGAACTGCTGATAAATGTCGTGAAGTGAAAATAGCGAAAAGCGATGACACGCTATGACCAAAAGGTAAGGGGTACAGATAACAGGCTTTTCGGTTCCTGCTACATGGATTACGACTCCCCCGGCAAAGAGGCAGAACCTAACCCGGTTTGTTATATAAGTGGAACTTGGTAAGCCCGCACCGTTTCCCTGATTATCGGGATAGACTCACCGTAAGGAGAGTACAATACGATGCGGGTAAAGGAACGACAGAGCAAGCTAACGCCGGTGTGTAATACAGCGGATACGCCCACTTCTGTCATGGTACGCTGTTACGAGAAATTTACAGTAAGACTTTTCATGAGGAAAACGCAAAAGAATCCTCCCTTGGGTGGATGTGCATCCCTGACGACATTTAATAACTGGAAAACCATTGACTGGAAGAAGGTAGGACGTGGCGTTAAGTCACTGCAAAGACGTATCGTAAAGGCCGTCAAAGCAAAACATTTTCACAAAGTAAAAACGCTTATCCACCTGCTTACATGCTCTTTCTACGGAAAGCTTTTGGCTGTTCTGTGAATTACCACCAACCGCGGCAGTAAAACCTGTGGGGTTGACAAGGTACTCTGGGATACACCAACAAAGAAGTGGAAAGCAATTGAGCAACTATCCATCAAAGGATATAGAGCAAAACCGCTGAAAAGAAAATCCATTCCAAAGAAAAACGGCAAGATGAGACATCTTGGCATTCCCACCATAAGGGACAGGGCCATGCAAGCCTTATTCAAACTGGCGCTGGAACCAATAGCAGAAACCACAGCCGATCCGAACTCGTATGGGTTCAGACCAAAGCGTTCGTGTGCCGATGCTATCCAACAATGTCACAATGCACTATCCCAACGTAAATCGGCTCAATGGATTCTCGAAGCAGACATCAGAGGATGTTTCGATAACATCTCACATGATTGGATTCTGCAACATATCCCTTTAAGCAAAAAGGTTTTAACGCAATGGCTCAAGGCGGGTTATATTGATAATAAAAACTGGTTCCCCACTGAAAGTGGAACCCCGCAGGGTGGTTTATGCAAAGTGTTGCATAAACCACCCTGCGGAACTCCCGTTGGAGTATCCTAGTATTGCCCCTCTGCCATAACTCCTGCCCGAAGGTATTTATGTATCAATGATACAACCCTGCCATCACTGATGGTTCTTGAAAGAACTTCTATCAGCTTGCTTTGGTTGACATTGTCGAAGAACTTTTCCAAGTCCATATCGACCACATAACGATATCCTTCGTTGGCATTGTTTTGACATTGCATTATTGCCTGATGGGCACTGCGTCTGGGACGGAACCCGTAACTGGTGGGCGAGAACTGTCGCTCGTAAATCGGTGATAGTTGCTGCGTAATCGCTTGCTGGATTACCCTGTCTACTACTGTGGGAATGCCTAACTGCCGCTTCCTGCCATTATCCTTGGGTATTTCTGCCCGTCTGACAGGTTGTGGATTATAGTTCCCTTCCTGAAGGCTGCTTTGCAATGATTCCCGGTGGGTTTGCAAATACAAACGCAGTGCTTCCGTATCCATCCCATCAATCCCGCCACTCCAATTATTCCGCTTCACTTGTTTGTAAGCTGAATTTAGGTTGGCAGGTGATAGAATGAACTCAAATAGCTTTGCTCCTCCTGTAGTTGTGTTGGTGTCTCCTTTTTCGGTCATCCATAGGAATGTCTGCCCTTCTGCGTAGCTTTCGAGTGCCGCTCTATCCTTCTGAAAATAGGCGTCTTTATCCGTTTTCTGCTCTCTGCCATTCATACGGTAACGTTCATTTGATGCTCACCTCTTAAGATTTGACCCTTCCAATATCACCCCGTGATATCGTACTATGGTCGCTGCTGACTCCTGTTGGCAATTGTTAGCCGTATTTCTTACTCCGTTTCCACACGTCCAACAGGTCTCCCGTGGTAAACTTATACCCTTTCATCCCAGGTAACCGTCGCATTTACGCCCCACCATCCGGGTAGTTTTTGGACTTCGATTTGGTTTGCAATCTCATCCTGCTGGGTATGCCTGATGCAATTCGTGTTCCTCGGTTCGGGACTTTGCCTCCAGCTTCCTTCAGATTCCGCTTCACAACGGACACCCTTGCTCTTGGCTAATGGTTGGTAACTACCGACCCCCATAAAGGACTCTCACCTTCAAGGTTATAAGTGTGCACGGCACACAAAACAGAAACCCATGATTGACGTGGGTTTCAAGTGCTAAATCGTACAATACTCTGACCAATTATCTAACTTTAGAATCATTCCAGATTATCTCAAAGTGGTTGATTTTATTGAAGATATAAAGGATACCTGAAGGGCCCACTCAGTCTTTGACACATCTGACCGATAATCCCTGGCTCCACAGGGTTGTCATTCGGTACACGCCCCTTTCGTTGAAATTGAAACAACGGTACCAGCTCATGGTATCGCTGGGGGTTGATGTCCAGAACAAGGAGTATTTGTACCTGCCGCCGAACAAGTCGTGAGAATTGCGATAACCTCCGGGCAGGCCGGTAAATCCGCTGAGGTTCGATGTGAGAGTGTCTTCGGGCCATGCAGTTGTGGACTTGAGTTTCATCCCCACATCGCCGCTGGTCCTCAGATAGAGGGTATCGGCATCGGCCTGGCTCATACCAAGGCTCATCTCGAGTATTTTCCATTCATTATCGGAAGGCAGATGCCACCCCTGAGGACAAACCGCCTGCTGAAATTCCATGGTATTGTTTTTCCTGGTTGTCGTGTTCATTGCTGCAGGCCAGTTATACAATACTCCGTAAGCGATGTAATTCGGATTGTTCCTGGCGGCGCTTACAACCGTGTCATTGTAATCATAAACATAATAAAATTTCAGGTTTTCGGCCCCGGTGTCGGGTTTCATCACTTTTGGCAGCCATGCCATGTTTTCAGCCATCCAGGTTTGGGTACCTACTTTAACGATAGCATATGATTTTCCTGCCGGGTCGATGCAGGGTACAAATTCTACGGTATTATTCTTTGATACATCTGGCGAATCCGTGATGATCGTTGTGTGGACTCCTCCCCGGCATCGGTAGAGGATAATATCGCCTGAGGCGTATCCAAGCCTGTATATATTTTGGTCTTTCAGCTTTATTGGTCCTTTATTGCCCTGCATTGTTCCCTTGTACGAGATCTGGTCCGCCCCCTCTAACGTTTCCGTGCAAATGATCTTAAATCCGCTGATCCCGCTACCGGTCTCAAAACTGATAAGATATACACCTGCCTTTGATAATGAAACCTGGAAAATGTTATCCCCTTTAAGGATTTCCGCGGAAATACGGACAAGGACCTGGCCTGAGAGGTTCATCAGGCAAAGTATTGATGTTCCTGTCTCTATGGACGGAAATATCAGTGTAGCCGTTCCGCTGCAGGGATTCGGAAATACAATCCCGTTTTTCCCTGACCCGGACAATTCGGATATACCAGTATTCAATTCCAGGTAGAGGGTGTCATTTCCCGGTAATGATACCGAATTGTTGGTTCTGAGGTTGGTGGCTTTGACGCTGTCAACTGTTGATGAAGCACCGGAGGCAGTGAATGTAACCCGGAGATCCTGAGCGTTCAGCAGGAATGAAAACAGCAGAATGACGCTTATCAGTATAGTTCTTGACTTAAGCATATAATTCCGTATTGGTTCATTTTTACTTTATTTTATGTTCTCAGAATCCGTCAGGATTATAATTCATTTTGCCTGTGACAGGGTCGATCGGGGGAATATCTGATGACATATCGAGCTGGGCCGTGGCATCGGGTACCTTGTAGGTATGAGCGTCATCCCCCCATTTCCAGTAAATCGGATCACCGGCAGGCGGCAGGGGTTGAGGCAGGAAAGGCAGGAAGGCATAATCGGAGACTATTGCCCTTCTTTGTATGATCTTTGTCTTGGAGACATTGATGACCATAAGATCTGCTGCAAAGGTCAGCTCGCCCACCGGGCTGTGGTTACGTACACTCCTCAATGCCGACTGTATCGTGTCATCTTGTGCCTGGAAATGTGTAGCCACCATCAGTCTTGGAGGAGGAGAAAGCTGGCTCATGATAAAACCGAAGGCATTCTGAGGCGTATGAGAACTGTTTTGCACCTCGAGAGCCAGGTTGTATGACTGCTGATAACCGGGATCTCCGGGTTTTAATCCCGAATTCTTTTCCGCCCAGGTCTGAGCCGGCATGACCATCTCATGTATGACCACATCTGCACCCGAAGCATGATGCAACATATGTGTATTGGGTTTGGTGTCACCGCTGAATACTATGGAAAAATCTTTCCATTCCAGCCTGAAACTGACTGAACCCTCACGGCAATGGATGGCAGGGAAGTGCCTTATGGTAACCCCTGTGTCGGGATTCTGGTAAGCAATATTGTCCCCTGGCACCTGGCCATATGCCTGCCAGTCCATCTCGATCGGATAAATCGCATAGCCGTCCGTGTCGGGATCATCTCCTACTTTTTGCAGAGGTTTCTTTAATCCCCACTGGGCCTGGGTGGGGAGCTTATTATTCGACCAGGCTGTGGGTTGAAAGCTGAAACTCTCGGTATGCCATCGGTTCATTTCCCTGAAGTGCTGACAAAATGTCGTCACTCCGTCGAGAAAAGGACCACGGGGATATCCGTCAGGATCATACCAGGTAAAATTTGAATCTGAAGGGCCCCAGATAAAGAGAGGCGATTTGCGGTCCTGGGATGCTCCGAAACAATAGATATGGGTGAGATCGCTGGTATGGTCGCAATGAAGGTGGGTAAAGAATATCTTGTCCATCTTGCTCATCAGGATTCCCATTGCATTGTATTTGGATACTACACCGGATCCGCAATCAAATACGAATTGGTCCCCGGAACCAACCTCAATGAAAACGCTGGTGCATTCCTGGGATAACCTGGGAATGCAGGATGTCCCAAAAAAAGTGATCCGTATTTCCTCAGGATCAAGTGTTTCTCCCAGGGGGAAGATCGGAAGTGCATCATAGAATGAATTTCGTTGCGATGGATCTGAACTGTCAGGTGATGGTGGAGTATTTCCGAATGCACGAACTGAATTCCCTCCAAGAACAATTCCGCCGATGGCGCCTGCTGAAGTTTTCAGCATTTCTCGTCTGTTGATTTTCATGCTTTTGTCTCCTTATTCTATACATTCATTTGTCGATTCAACCCAATAAAATTCCTTTTGCAATATATATTGATAATTAAGCTATTAGATTGCCGGAATGTATCTCATTTGCATTATAGCCGCCTTGGTTCCAAGCCATAAAATAAGCATAACATATCTTACCAGCCAAAACCCGACAGGATGAAATTGTATCGTTTTTGAAAAAAGAGACAGAAATGCGTCTTGCTACTCCCTGTTTCACTCCGAATAGACCTTCGGAGAGACTCCAAGCACCTTTTTAAAAGCCTTGTAATAGGTATTCCGGGTGGAAAATCCCAACAGCAGGCCAATGGCTTCCATGGTCATCTGCCGGGCTTTTCCTTCCCGGATCAGCTCCTGGGAATGGCCTACCCGCCAAAAGTTACGGTAGTCGTTGAAAGCCTGATGTTTTATTTCGCGGAAATAATAGGCCAGGTGATGTGCGGGTATCCCGGTAAGTTTCGCCATGTAGAACAGGTTACAATCGTTTCGAAGGTAAGGTCGCAACTGTTGCATACATTCGTCTACCTTCGTCCCTATCATTTTCAGGTAAACAGCCTCAAAACCAGGCTCATGGGACTCTTCCGGAACACGCGACAAAGGGGTATGAAGGGAAACCTCACCAGGAACCAAAGCGGGAACCGGATGGGAAACTCCAGGGCTGATGTCCGGGATTCTTGGAAGCCCATAGAGGATAGAAGGGGAGAAAAGCAGAGAGATAAGCAAACCGATAAGCCCGAAGCCCGAAATGAGTTGAAGCAGGCCAAGGGTTAAGTAAACCCTCAGATCGTTGAAATGATAAGCTTTTATCATCGTAATCAGGTGACTGATGGTCAGGATGAAGACAAAAACAAGCAATACCGTCAGCCAGGGAATGATATAGTTTTGGTAGGAAAGCACGAGGATGTTCCGGCGGGTCCCAAGCCAACGGATAAATAGTCCCAATGACCACAGGGCATAGCCAAGAATCAAGAGAGGGCGGAATATGAAAGTCAGGCCGAAATGCATAACGGAATCGAAAAGGGAAGTATTGATGGACGTCACGTTCAGGATGTCGGCGACCAGCAGTTCAGCATTAGATTCTTTTACTGACAACGGCAGTATCATATATGGAAGCGTTGAGATCAGGAAGACGCTGGCTGGCACCAGGTGCCACAGATCCCGGGTACGGAACCTGGTATGGTCGGTAAGAACGCTCCTTACGTACAAGTAGAGCATGGGACCGATCAGGTAATAGAGGAACCCGGGATGGACAAAGAAAACTGTGACCAGAATTCGGGAATGGGACTCCACCAACACGTATTGGTTAAAAGCATACAGACTGATCAGGAAGAAAAAACCACCCAGATAACATGACGACCTGAATCTCCTGGCATTGAACACAACCAGGATAACTGAAAGAATGAGACCGGCAATCGAAAGAAAGAGAAGCATTTCCGATAGCTTACCCAACAAACTTACATAATAATTGCAATTCTTACAAAATTTCTTGCCATCCTCCGTTTGAACCGGGGCTTTCAGACATCGTTCACAATACAGCAGTATGTGCCTTTTGTTCGTCACCCTGCGTAAAATCTCAAACGAGGAAGCAGTGATCACTGAACTGGTCAACTACGTCGATTATTCCGGGGGCAAGGCAAGGGAGCATCGCGAACCTAAGTATAAACTGATAACCAACCATATTGCCAGAAAGACTTTTATTACCAACAGCATTATGCTTGGCATGAATACTAAGACCATCAAGGAAATCACCGGCCATAAGAAGGACGCCGTTTTTAACAAGTATGTGAAGATCTCCGAGGAGTTTAAAAAGCTGGAGATGGAGAGGACGTGGGATAATATTCCGGTGCAAAAGAAAAAACCTGACAATCTATGATCTAAATGGAAAATGGTTTTTCATTTCAAATATTTGCCAGTAAATCCAATAACTGTCCATTATTTGATTTCTAATTTTTGCCAATAAAGCGCATTTACTGTCCAATATTAGAAAATTCTTTATACCTTTACATCTCTTCGATATTAAAATAAAGGTCATTCAAAGTGTCAACAGATTTCTTAATAGAACAGCTGAAACAACGGTTTGCCAAGCAACCTCAAATTTCCCGTGAGGAGCTTTTCGACTTTTACAGGTCATTTGTGGACAGGCCGGCATCAGTTACCATCTTCTGCCGATTTTTATTGACCACTTTACCATATTAGCAATCAATAAAATGAGATGGTCAGGCTGTTCTGGCGAAGGCTGGTCAAAGCCGGCATTTCTTCCACAATATTCCGGATCTGAAGAAAAAAACTGAGGCCCCTAAAAATTGAACTGTGGAGAAAACTGTGGAAGAAATTGTGAAGTCAATGTTAAATTGTAAAAAGGCAGGTTTATCAAATCGCATGATACCAATAAAAGAAGGCCTCGGGATTAATTGTTTTCAAACGATTGAGTTTGGCAAATTCAGTCTGAGTTATTGTCAGACTTGCAACGTCTTCAGGGACGCTGTAACGCCGAATCCCCGAAAAAGAATCTCTTGTTAAGGTTTGGGTAAGATAAGCAACCTTAGAAGCACAAATGATAGCATCTTCAATCCTGAATGGATCAATAATGAAATTAACGATGTTGTTTATTCCTTTTTGTAAAAAGTGAAAATTTTCTGAGGATTGTTCTCGTCTGGTAATTAAAAGTGCCGTGTCAAAGGCATCCTGCAAAACATCTGTGAAAGTCACCTGCAACTTCCGATAGGAAATTTCTTCACTTGCAATATTTTGAAAAGATTCCTTCACCTCTTGGAGATCGATTACTTTGTCAAATAGGAACGCAACATCAAATAACTGCTTGATGATTTCAACCGGCCGGTTTTTCGAATATAAAATGCCAGTTGTGTTAGGAGCAAAAGCAGTTAACTTGTCACCGAGAAGGGATTCAAATGAAGGAACATTAATCAAATCATAGGGCCCATCTGTTAAAAGCCATTTATGTTTAATTGGGATAAGGTTTGTCCTGGGATAAGTTGATCTTGGAAGAAAAAGGACGTCCAATAAAATTGGTTCATCTCCAAAGTTTTGACTTATGCTGCTCTTGTAGAAAAATTTATAATGGCCAACCGGAGCATTTCCGATGCTTTTGCGTTCATTGTCATCCTTCCATTCTAAAAATAATCCTGATTGCATTAGCTTTTCAAAATATTCATGCAGACTCTCAGGAGGTTTAGTGATTATAATATCTACATCAATTGAAAACCTTTTGGGAGTATCCGACATTAAAAATAAAGAAGTACCCCCCTTGAATATCAGGTCAAGGCCGGAACGCTTCAATTGCTCCAACAACGAGAATGAATAGATTATTTTCTCGACCAATTTGGGATCACCACGTTTACCAATGGTTTTAGCAATTTCCTGAATCCAGGGTTTTTCAAAGGAACCGGGTAAAATCATCTATTATAAATTTAAATTGAGTCGGTTGATTCGCTTTTCGAGTTCTGAAATTTGATTTCTCCGCCTTGCGTAGCGACTGATCTTATTTAGATTCACCTCATACTTCTGAAAAACTGACTGAAAAATTTGATCAAGTTCATCCTGCTGGGCGGCGAACAAATCGGTATCAATAAGGCAATCTATCAGTAGCTTTTCAACAGATGGAATTATTATCTTATCCCATTCAAGCAATGGGGCTTCACTGATCAACGATTTAACAATGACAACCTCATCGAAGTTAACAATATACCGATTAAAGAGTTCCTGATCGGGATCAAGAAACACGTTTTTGATGAAACCGGTAAGTTTGTTAAAAACGGCATTGGTCGCATCTTTTTCTGTTTCAACAACTATAAAGTACCTGAAAAGTTGATGAATCATGAATTCATTAAACCAGCGGCTGTCCCAAACGCAAAGATTAACCAGTGGCAATTCTTTATTTATCTTATTGTAAATACGTTTCAGGTTGGAAGACAATTCAGGATGATACTGACTTTTCTTCCTGAAAGTATAAAATCCTCTGCTGATATGAGAAAGAACTCCTTCTGATTTCAACTGATAGATCTTCCAGTTGATTGTTTTTTCAGCAAGATCCGGAAATTCCTTTCGGAAGAAGGCAAAAAGGTCACTATAGGGAATAGTAATATTTCCTTCAAATCTTGCGTGTAGCTTATCTGAAAATCCGGTTGACAATGCAGCGATTTTTTTTACAAATATAGTTAAGAATAACAAGAAAATCAAATTTACGGCATATTTATGGCTTTTTTGCCATTGTTTTGAACCGTTAACGATTCATTTACAATCTACTAATAATTTTACACAATCTATGATATTCTGGGGTCAACCAGGCAGTTCATCACTTACTGCCGTTTCAAATACTTTTCAACTAATAAAGTATAATTTGCCAATAAACAGCTTTTATTGTCTTTTTATAAAATGAAGTCAGCATAAAATATCAAGCGGTCTGTCTTAGCCCCCTGAAAGATCAGACTGGATTATAGATGCAAATCTATACCTTTATGCTGATGAAAAAAAGAACCTTTACCACTGAAGAAAAACTACGGATCATTAAAGAGGCTTCAGAAAATGGCGTAGGTGTGACCATTGAGAAATATGGTCTTTATCCTGCATCTTATTATTCCTGGAAGAAGAAGTTGGATCAAATGGGAGAAGAAGGGCTGCAACACGGCATGACCCCGGAACACCTGAAACGGATACGCCAGCTAGAAAAAGAAAACGCTTTGCTAAAACAACTTCTAGCTGAAAAAGAACTGGAGGGCAAACTTCAAAGCGAGCTGTTAGAGTCTGTTTAAAAATCTAAGGATAATTTATTATTGTATTGATTAACAATCGAATGTGAATAAAAAGTAAAAAGGCCTTCGTAAACCGTTTGAAAGTTTTCATCAGTTTGTAATGTACCAAAAAACAAACAGTTATGAAAATGTATCCAACAGATTTGACCGAAAGCCAATGGCAAGTTATTGAAAATATTGTTGATCCTGTCTTAGCCCCCTGAAAGATCAGACTGGATTATAGATGCAAATCTATACCTTTATGCTGATGAAAAAAAGAACCTTTACCACTGAAGAAAAACTACGGATCATTAAAGAGGCTTCAGAAAATGGCG
>Ga0209083_1002578_pt1 | contig 16889 bp, 26 predicted proteins | sample AM7aDNAmetaG_FD_184132 | JGI IMG/M metagenome (GOLD analysis project Ga0209083, IMG submission 184132) | Freshwater microbial communities from Finland to study Microbial Dark Matter (Phase II) - AM7a DNA metaG (SPAdes) (version 3) | ecosystem: Environmental > Aquatic > Freshwater > Lake ...
CCTAATGTGAGAAGTTTACCTTCTTTTCAAATGGTTGCCATTTCAAGTACCACCCATTCAACCCCATCATCTCTCTCTTCATCCTCGCTCGTATCCTCGGCCCCGTCCGTACGAGGCCCGCAGTTCCCGCTTCGTCAATATCATCACCAGACGCAAGTGGCGATTGGAGGTGATGTATGTGCGTGTCGGGTGGCGAGTCATGTGGGTGATCCTCTTCACTCGGGCTGACACGGCCCGTCACCTGTAACGCCAAATCTTTCACGCATGAAGGATTTGCAGGCCCCAGTAATGCCAAAAGATCGGGCCACAATATTCTTCAGGCACTTCCAATCATACGGTTTACGGGAAGATACGTTCCTCATCAATCGGAGACCGCAGATGGACGCACTTCTCGGATTCGTCGGCCCAGTGCCGCCACGGCACTGGCGAGAAACACGAAAATTGCTCAAAGAAATCCTCCACCATGCCAGTAACGACCTCGCCAAAAAGAGCATCTCAATGTTCGTCGTGCCGGAAATTAACTCACGCATTCCTTCGATCTGTGTTTCGTATCCCGTCTATTCCCCGTGGTTTCTGGCCGTATCAAACGAATGGCGAACGTTGGACCGGGCCAGTGCCCTCCTCGCCACAATTCACGGCCCCAAAGTCATGGCGAATGGCGCTGAAGTCCCACCGCCAAGCAGCGACGACGGCTCACAGTTCCGGCCGCTCATCAGCCGTGATGGACGGCTGGCCCTGCTATTCACATGCTCCGATGCAGGCTCGATGGGAAATGTGCCGAAGCACAGCATTCCGATCACTTCGGTCGATACGGCAGGGGCCATCCTGCGATTGGCGGAAACGGCCGAGAGCCCGAGGGTCGGATTGGCTCATGCACTTGAAGAATACAGCGGTGTTATTGCGGTGGCATTGATCGATATTGAAAAACGAATAGTGTGGCTCGGTCACACAGGGATGGAATATTTTCTGCTGGTCAGGTTGGATACACGAGTGATGATCACGACGCATCCAAAATCCTTATTAGAAGCTTTTGCATGGACTATCGGGGCGCAACACGTTCCCACAGGGCCAGCGAATGTTACGCACGTGGCACTGCGCACGGTGATCGGAATCGAAATCGACACCGGCGAAATCATCGTGCCGGATTAGCCCCACACTGGCATCCGTTTGTCGTCGTCAGATTAGACGCCATAATCGGCGTCGTCTGTGGTTGTGTTCTGACCGTCCGTTTCATCACCGGCTGTGGCCCGTGATACAGAAACCCACGCTGGAATCGGCCAGTGTCGAAAATGATCATGAACTGTTTTTCACCCAACACCTTTTCTTCGACCGTTTGGGTACAATATCGTACGGACATCCGTAGCGAAGGAAGAAATCATGGATATTCGGTTGCAGGTTCAAAAACGGCTAGATGAATTGGGCTGGTCTGCATATCGGCTGGTGAACGAACTGAAAGGGAAAAAGGTAGTCTGTCACTTCAGGGACAAGACGAAACTGAAGGAATACACGCAGGTCATGAAGACTGTTCCGGCTGTGGCGATCTACGAATTCCTTGCCGACAAAGCAGCTTTGAATTCAGACTATCTGGGGATGGTGTGGGACGTTCTGGGGAAGGCTGAAAATACGGCGCAACAGAAAACCACGACTCCCGAAAAAGGCGCAAAGATCAAAGCAGTCACGAAACAGAAAACGACAGCGAAGGAAGACGCCAAGCGTTCACAATTCGTGCTGAACAACATCTGCTATCTGTATGTCAAGTACGGTGGGCACGAAGGCTGCTGTGCTGTCAGTGAATTGGCTGACTTTGGCAATCACGTGTCGGAACTTCTGACAAAGCGTGGCGATATCGCTGACGGGTTGTTTGCGGATGGTTTCCTGAAGAAGACGGCTGGGAAAATCAGCATCACTGCCAAAGGCTGGAAGGCGTGGTCAAGGTGGAAAGACTACCCCATGATGCTTCAGGTGATCAGTGATCCGAAAGGCTGGGACATCCCAGCAGAAATCGCCCGCATAAAGAAGACCAGTCCGGAAATCGCCGAAGACATAATCCTTCGGATGGAAATGAAAAAGCAATCCAAGAACTCTAGCCGACAAAGAACGCAATCAGCCGTGTTTGAAGGCGTACATTCACCCACAATCGCAGCTAAGAAAGCGACTGCGAAGGAAGATGAACCCCGCTATTCGCTTGACTCCAAAGGCAACCCCATACCGGGGTGCTTGAAAGAAGACCCAAGACAAGAAGAAAAATCCATACGATCTACGGAACTGTGCAACGCACTGGAAAAAGCAGGCTTCAAGGTCAACGAAAACAGCATCACACGTATCAGTGACGGCTGCCGAATGTACATTCATGAAATTGATTGGAACTATGTCTGTAACGTGCCCGGTATAACCATCCAGAATGTCATTGATCATTACCGCAACTGGCCTGCAAACAACACAGTGAAAAAGAACGCAAAACGAACGGGTGGAAAATGAAGCTGCCGAAGAACACCCGTGATGTGTACATTGAATATCAGAAGATGAGTAATACTTGGCGCATCCTTTATGCCCAACGGAAATAAGGTGGACGGTACGCCGCTGGTGGGTTCTATGCCGCAGATCGCACACTGGAAGAAGTTCGGCAATGGGTCCGTCAACAACCCCATTTGAAGTTGATTGAAAAACCGGAAGCGAAAGAAGATGCGGCAAAGAAACCAAAGTGATTGCATGATCGCCGCCATCGCCAATGCGACGGGCAAGTCATACCGATTGGTACGTCAGACGTATGGCAGAAGCGTTAGGGGTGGACTGAATTCTGACGAAGGTTACTGGCTTGTGAACCAGTTCGGGGATTGGCGGAAATACACGCCACGCAAGCGTATCACCATCGCCGAATTTGCAAAGAAACATCCCATGGCTGTTGTTTCTGTTGCCTATGCGTGGGGTGAAGCCCATGCCATAGCAATCAAAGATGGGGTACTTATTGATTCTGCTGGCGCAGCGGATTCTATTCGTTTGGTGGGTTATGCATTCATCCCAGCAAATCACCTTCCCAGACCCTGATCTTCTAGAACGATCCTAGAAGCCACAGAAAACCCAACAACCCAGCCACGGGCTTCATAGACGGTCTGGTGGGCATCCTGAACACTGCTAGAACCTGCTATGGTCTTCCGTACGATGCCATTATCTGGCAGTGGGGGGATGTAGACCGATGTAGACCCCAGAACAGCTTCTAGAAGATCAGCCCTGATGGTGGTCTGGCACTACCCCTACTAAGAATAAATAATATATGGGTGGGACAAACCCCAACAGGAACTGACGAAGGCTGCCGAGAACGACGTGGGCCGTCGTATGCGGCGGGAATTCTACCGCCCGGTTTTGAAGCTGTCTGACGCCGGTCAGGATTCGGTGGAAAAGACGTGTGAACGTTGCAGTGGGACCAAGGACGTTCGCATGTATCGGGTGACCCGTCCGCATAGTCGCAAAGGGGAAGCAGAGGCGACGGAGAACCTGTGCTGCTGCTGTTTGCCCAACATGATTACAGACGGCTTCAAGTTCAAACGGGTGTAATTTCTTCAGGCACGTTCAGGAGATCGGTTTATTAGTGGCGATGATGCCGCTGGAGATTGACCATGGATATTTCTGCCCCATCAGACTTCAAACACACGTCTCTGACTGCATATCCCGTCCACATCGTCGGGGTCACGCTGCTCGACGAAGACGCTGAACACACAGGCGTCTATCTCCGTGACGCCAACGGCGGTCTGTGGCCGTGCCGCACAGTGAGCCACACTCCTCCCGAACATCATCGCAGCGTATGTGCAGCTTGGCTGGCCCGTGAAGGCAATCAAGAAGACAAGCGGTCAGTTCGCCCATAGCAGCCATCTATCAACCATGTCCACCGCACGTGTGTCCACCGAATTTCAATCAGGAGATTGTCATGCCAAATACCGGCCGCACCGCCATCGTCACCTATTCAGCGACATTCACTGCGGCTCTCGACATACCCGAAGACGTGTTGGTCAGCGATGCCATTCGCAAGTTGACGCCGGGTACGGGCGAATACATCCCAAACAGTATGAGCATCATCCGGATCGTCGGGCCAGTGCAGCCGACCGTGGGAAGCGAGGTGGAACATGAGTGATTTCAATATGGACGCAAGGCCCCCCGGTGGCTGCCTCGGTGTACTCATCTTCGCCGTGCTGTTCTTTGGCGCAATGGCAGGAATCGCTTATCTGGCAATGTTCGGCGGCTGCACGGGTTGGGCCGCTCTGATCGTGGGGTTCTGGATTTTCGTCGAAGCATTATGGCGAAAAAATTGAGAAGTCAGTCAGCGGCATTCTGTCCGCTGTTTCCGTTTGCACGCTGATCTTCTGATCTCAACGGCAACAGGATCGGTGAAACAAGTCTGCATCTCTGAATGGTTCGTGTTTTCTTCAGGCGATCCCGGATGATCGGTTAATAGGTGGAACGCAAGTTGTCGTCCCATCACCTCGATCTGGAGGAATTCAAAATGGTCGCTGCCGTTTCTTCTCCCCCCACCCCTAAATTCAAGCTCGGCCAAATGGTTGCCACACCGGGAGCCATCGCAGCACTCCAGAAGTCCGGAGACGATCCGGCGAAGTTCATTGAACGACATCGCATAGGTGACTGGGGCGATATGCCCGCCGAAGACAAAACGCTGAACGACAACGCTATTGCCCATGAAGGTGACCGTGATCATCAGGATCGTGTGATGAGTTCCTATCTGACGAGCGCCAACGAGAAACTCTGGGTGATCACGGAATGGGATCGCTCAGTCACAACCATCCTTTTACCGTCTGAGTATTAACGGAGTGAAACTAAAATGGAAAATTCCGACCTTCATGGCGCACCTCCGACCCTCGACCACGTCGTTGGGCAGAAACGAACAGTGCGCCAGCTAAAAACTGTTCTCGACGCTTTCTTCAACGACCGCTCCGCTGCGACGGCCGAAACCGCCGCACCACATGTGCTACTGGTGGGGCCTCCCGGAGTTGGCAAGAGCCTCTTGTCCGGACTTTTTGCGGCCGAACTCGGGGCGAAGTGCTACGAAGAGTTGGCGCAGAACATTCTCACGCCGGGTCATCTGCACGGCCTACTCATGATGGCCGAGGTCGGAGATGTTGTGTTTTTGGATGAAATTCACGAGCTTCCGGCCATCGCACAAACCACTCTGTATCGCTGTCTCGAAGAGCGACGATTATTTCTGGGTGGCGACCGAAAAAATATCATGCTTCCGCCATTCACGTTCATCGGGGCGACGACCGACGAATGGGCGCTGGCCAAGCCGTTGCGGGATCGGTTCAAGATCGTCGCACATCTCGAACACTACAGTGAAGACGAGATTGTTCACTTGGTCGCACAGCGTGCGAAGGGACTGCACTGGCCCATCGAAGAGGAAGCGATCAAGGGCTTAGCGTTAAGAGGTCGTGGCACGCCACGCATCGCAATCCGACTGCTGGAAGCGGCCCGCCGCACTGCACGTGCCGAAGGAGCCGACACGATCACGGTCACGCATCTGGCCCGCATGTGCGAGATCGAAGGCTATGACCATCTCGGCCTCGACATTCTCGAACGCCGCTATCTCGACCTGCTTCGTGCTGCTCAAGGCCCGTTGCGGCTCAATATGATCGCCACGCAACTGAGCCTGCCCAAGAGAACCATCGAAGCCGTCATCGAAAGCGAATTGATCCGACTTGGATTGGTCACGAAATCAGAAGATGGGCGCATGCTCACCGCCGCTGGTGCATCCCATCTCTCTGTGTCCACGACTTGAAGGAGCATCAAACCGTGCCTACTCAAACTACACCAACTCGCATGAAGGCCATCATCAGTGTCTCCGCAATGGCCGAGGCCGTTGGTATGAGTCGTGCCGCTTTCTACTCGCACGTCCAGCGTGGTGTCTTCGTTTCGCCGTTGTACTCGATCACTAACCGTCGTCCGTTTTACACCCTCGAAATGCAGCGGGAGATTCTTGCCGTCCGTGAAACTGGGATCGGCTCCAACGGCGAATATGTACTTTTTTATGAGCGCCGAAAAGAAGGCCCGCTGGCCGCACGTGGTCGGCATTGTTCACGTCCGCAAGCAACCACGCATGACGCTTTGCTGGACGGTGTGAAGGCTCTTGGGATTCAGTCAGCGACGGCCGCACAGATCGAGGAGGCCATCGCTGCGGCCTTCCCTCAAGGGACCGCTGGAGTAGATGAATCAACGGTGCTGCGGGCCGTTTTTCGGCACCTGCGCCGTACAGGTGTTGGCTAGATCATGCATCGATGATGTCTGACAACCACCTAAATAGTGTCAGACATCGCTCAAATGTTGGTTAGATCGTAGTCAGAAGGTGTTCAAAAGTTGTCAGAGATCGTTCAGAAGCTGTCGGTTATCTGTTTAGGTCTATGAAAGAGAATTGCCATTATCAATCGTGCGGAGGAACCCGTGGAAAACGCCATCACCAAAATCGAACCTGCGAATCTTGGAATGTCTCTCCCCCAACAGGCCGACAACGATGGCCAGTTGCTGGCCCTCTGGCTCCACGGTCGCAGCCGTCACACCCAACGTGCATACCGGGCTGATGTAGAGCGGTTCATGGTCATGGTCGCCAAGCCGCTGCATCATGTCACCCTTGGCGATCTCCAGCAGTTTTCCACGGCGCTGGACTCCGGCATTCTCAAGCCCGCCTCCATTCATCGGGCGCTCTCGGCGGTGAAATCCCTCTTCGCCTTCGGCCATCGGCTGGGCTATTTGCCTTTTGACACGGCCCGTCCGCTGCTCCTGCCGGGCTTTCGGGATGGGCTGGCGGATCGGATTCTCGACGAAGCACAAGTGCAGCGGATGTTGGTGTTGGAAAACCAGCCCCGGAACCACATGCTGCTGACTCTTCTGTATGTCGCTGGTCTTCGGGTCTCTGAATTGTGTTCGCTCAAATGGAGCGACCTTCAGCCCCGTCATGATGCGGGCCAAGTGACGGTCTGTGGGAAACGTAACAAAACACGCACGATCATGCTTCCAGCGTCCGTATGGCACCAATTGGTGGCACTCCGTGGCGATGCTGATGTTGATGCGCCAATGTTCCGCAGCAAAAAGAAGCACCATCTCAGTCCGATGCAGGTGTGGCGCATTGTGCGGAAAGCTGCTCAGCGTGCCGGGATTGAAAAGCTGGTTAGTCCACACTGGATGCGTCACGGCCACGCCAGCCACGCACTGGAACGTGGGGCGAGCATCTCCCTCGTACAGGCCACTCTCGGTCATTCCAGTATCGCCACCACTGGCCGATACCTTCACGCTCGCCCCACTGAAAGCTCGTCAATGTATCTGCCTGTATGAGGGCTGGCCCACTGCGAATGGACCGGTTATTAGCTGCGTCTCTTAACAGGATCGGTGAGACCAATCTCAAGATTTTGGAGATCATCATGAAAGTGTTTGTACTTTTCATTCTCTTCATCATTGTTCTTTGGATGGGATTCTTGGGAGTTACCTACGTTTTTGTTCCCGGTCACAAACCTGTTGTCACGGAGACTCCTTCAGCGGAGGTAACTCCCGCCCCGATTGTCGATCAGATTGAAATCGAGGTCGGTGACACTCCGGAATCCAAAGCGGCGGATGAATATATGAACCATGGATTCTTTGCCCATCACAATTACCTCGCAGAGGTGGTCTTCTTTTTCCTGCTGCTCGGAGTCACAGGCACTACCGTGATCACCACAATGAGTTACGGATCGTCAGGTAATTTCACCGGCTATTCGCACACCTACATTCCGGGAGGCGCATCCTCAACTATGCCTCTTGCAGGTTTTGTGTTTTATACTTTGATCTATTTTTTCATGATCCGCCGCATTTTTGGTCCGTCTGGTCCCGGCGTCCCGATTGGGCATGGGTTGGATTTCATCTGCCACCTTTTCTACGTCATGTTCCATTGGTTCGTGTGATGCAAGATCGGTGAGACGGGTATAGGAGGCAGCCATGGTGATTGATCTTATTGTTGTTTCGTTGATCTGGACCGACACCGAGTCCCACGTGAACATTGAACTGTTTGCGGGCAACAAACGGCAGGGGATGTTGTGCGTAGGAGTCGCAGAACCCAGCCTCTTCATCAAGGCCAAGCCGTTGTTCCTCAAAAAGTTCATAATGGATATGATTCAGGATTTTCAAGCGGCATTGGATGCGAAGGCCATTTCAGAAGACCGTGAGATGACGCTGGAAGAAGAACGCAAACATCATGAGTTTGGGGTGGAGATCGACCGGGTCATGCTGCTGGAGGTGGATCAGGCCAAGGTGCGTACGCTTATTTCTCGTGCCAACCCGGAGGTGGTGGGTAAGGGGGTGTTGTGATGTCGGTGTACCCGTCCCAAAGAAAAAATGATTAGACTGCACGGCCCTCACCCATGCCACCACCACGAATTCCTCTGGGTTCCCATCGGCGAATTGGTCAGCCATACGAAATGCTGGCGGGTGTGTGCGGGGACGAGATTGCGATGAAGTTCTTCTCGCCTGCCGAGCCGAAATAGGATCGGTGAAACAGGTCTGCGGCGATGACCTACTCCGTCAATATTGGATCGGTAATGCGGCTCACCGCTCGTCGTCATGCTCTCTGCTGGGAACGCCTTTGGCGTGACCATTGGTGACCGCAATACTTGCATTTGCAGTGTTCCCGCCAATGAGTTTCCACGTAACGTTCCTGCACCGGTACATTGTAATTGGCGATCACTCGCCCCATCTGGCTTATACCTTCACCGACCTTCACGTTTTGCATCCGGGTTTCGTGAATCTCCCGAGTACCGAGATGTTCATTCCCCAAGAGCACGGCCATTCCGTAGAAGCGGCAAGCCGGGCATTGGGACTCGGATAGACGATGGAGTTCTACGAATAGTGCAATCAGAAAAACAAGTCCCACAAAACCGAGGAATAAATTGATAACGTAATAGCTGATCCCCATTCCGGGTGGATGTGTCATCCGATCAGCAACTTGTTCGTCAGACACGATTTCATTGCTGTCTTCGTCACGGAATTGCTGTCCGCCAGCGTCTTTGATCCCAACCTGCGCCAACTGTTCGTCCGTATAGTTTGGTCGAGAACCGGGGAGTGTCGGCTGCAGCGCTACTGGGGCGCAGAGGTGATGCTCATGATGCACTACAAGGGAGATTACACAGCCGACGATCAACAGGATTAGTAGGCAGATACCGGAGACAAGGACAGCCTTACCTATGCTCTTTCCGCTGATCTGCTTCGCCCGAGCTTCTGTCATCTGCCCACTCAGATCATCTGGGATTCGCTGTTTTCCACTCACGTCGTCTGGGATTCGCTGCTTTCTGCGTTCCTCCCAACGAGTTGATAGAATAATTGGACCGACAACACACAGGGAGAGAACAACGAAACATAGGATCGAGACCGGTAACATAATCCATTCGCCGATGAGCCCTGTGCATATGGCGGAAACTACCAAGCATACGCCAAAGTACCACCCCAATATCTTCTTCCAACTGCTCTTTCGATCCTGAACGGGAGCAGTGTTGGGTTGCGGACCAGCATTTGATCTCGTGGCATCTGCCAGTGACCAACTCCCCATAGCTGGAACGGCTGCTGACATTTCGAGTAACGAAGGAATACTTGCGTTGGCTTGCGGAACGGATTGCTCGCCAGAGGCCGAGGCCGTAACGGCATCGGCCTCAAGTTGAAGCTGCTGATGGCACTGGTAGCAGACATGATGTTCTCCCCACGGAAAGAGCCGCTCTAGTTTCCCCAAAATGCGCCCACAATTGTCACATAGCTGTTTATCCGGTTGTGATGGTCCGAGGGGAGCAGCCATCTCAGGTCGTTGCGCTCGTTGTTCCCCTGCCGGAATCAGCATGACCGTTCCGCATTTCTTGCACTTGGCCTTCCATGCCACCGGCTTATCCACTACTCGGTAGCTCATTCTGCATTGTCCACAGGTGATGGTAATCATGGTCTTCCGTCCTCCCGTTACGATCTGCCTTTCCAGTTGATCCCCATGACACGGCGGCTGATGCATGCAAGCTGATTGTCGTTCTCATTTCCTGAACAAGTCTAATCTGTTCAGAAAACCGAAACAAGGAGCTTCGTGCATACATTGCCCCCATGGCCAAGTCTCTGCAAGCATCACGTTATCGTCGTCTTCCCTCGCTGTTGCGTGACATGCGAGAGAAGGCCAATCTCACCCAGCGTGCCTTGGCGAAGAAGTTGCGAATGAGCCACACGATGGTTCATAGCTCGGAGACGGCCGAACGACGGGTCGATGTGGCGGAATTTGCGGATTGGGCAACGGCGTGCGGGGTGGACCCGGTGGATGCGCTCGCCGAACTCCTTGAACGACGGCGCAGTTAGATGTTGTGTTCGTTCTAGATGCGCCTTCGGAATCCATTCCCCAAGACAGGATCGGTTGAGCAGGTCAGATGCTGGGGCGGGGACGGGCCATCTTCGCAGAAAAAGAAGGCGTATTCGGCGCACGGAGGACACTTGGCGTAGAGCATGTCTGCGTTAAGAAAGAGTACGTAGAAGCACAAGTGACAGCATTCTAAATCGTATAAGGCATTTGTACACAACAACTTACATAATTAACAAAGTCATTAGTCCATCTACTAAAGTCAAGGTCAAGGTTGATCCGATACGCCAAATATGGCATATTATTAATTGTTTTTACGCCATATATGGCGTATTTTTCTTGGTAATAACGCCACATATGGCGTATGATTTGTCATTGCAGAGGAGTCGCAGATGAAGAATCAGAACAACATATTCGCAGAACTTGACCTACGTCGTCGGGAACTGAGTATGCCAGCGATCACGCTGGCCCAGAAGAGCGGCGTTGCATTTCGCACCACACAGCGCATCCTCTCCGGCAAACACCAAAAAGCTAGTTACGCCGATATTCAATCCCTCGCTGCTGTATTGGGCATGACGCTCGAACTCCGCTCCACCACTGATCCCGAAGACCTCCGTGAACAGCAAGGGAGGCAGAAAGCTCAGCGACTGATGAAAATGGTGCAAGGGACGGCGGCACTAGAAGCACAGGCCGTCAATCACGCCAAGTACAAACAGATGATGCGTCGATCCGTTCACGAGCTTCTTGCGGGACCAGCACGAAAACTCTGGGCTGAGTGATTGCAATGACAGACTGGAAGCCGATCAGTGGCGAGACACCGCTCGATGACATCTCTGGTCTGAAGATCAGGAGCGTCAAGACCCGTACTGCCCTAAATGCGGTAGAAGCCGAAAACATTCGGCTTGTCGTCATCAAGTACATGTCCGCCAAGCCCACTCGGCGGCAAGCCGCCTTTGATCTTCACTGGCTCAAATCGCTACACGGAGAAATGTTTGGCCGAGTGTGGGTCTGGGCTGGAGAGAGACGGCTCCGTGATCTGAATCTTGGTGTTCCCCCCAACCAAATCGAATCGCAGCTTTACGGCTTGCTGGGCGATCTTGAGTTCTGGGAGAAGAGCGAGAGGCCAATGATCGAGCAGGCTGCGATGTTGCACCACCGAGCCGTAGCAATCCATCCCTTCCTGAATGGGAATGGTCGGTGGTCGAGAATGTTGGCAAACATCTGGTTGATACTTCATGATCATCCCCCGACTGATTGGCCTGAAGATACACTGGGAAATGAAAGCACAATTCGTCAAGAATACCTTGCGGCAATTCGCTCTGCTGACGGTGGCGACTATGGTTCTCTGATCGAGTTGCATAGAAGGTTCACACCTTCGCCGAAATGACGAGACGACCATCGCCCGTCTCCAGTCTCCGTACAAAAAAAGAATGCTTCATCTGCACCCCCCATACCCATCCCCCATTTTCGTTGCCGCAGGGAACCCATATTCTTGGACATCCTTTGCCCCTAAACACCGAGCGGTTCGGTGGCGACTCAGATATTGGAACTGTGAGATTCGTTCCGTAATCAGCGTAGCATTGAGCATGAAACAGCCGACAGTTACGATAGTCACATCGACCTCATTTGGGGCACCAACGATGCAGAAATACCGCAACATCCTACTCAACACGGTAACAGCACTTTCGTTGGTTCTGTGCTTAGCTGCGTGCGTCGGGTGGGTGGGAAGTAGGGATGGGATTTACTTCTGTTCTCAGCACTGGACCGTCCATGGCTCCAGCGTCACCGAAGTCGAACGCTGGTTCTTCTGGACCGGAGGGAATGTCGGAACGGCGCATCGTGCAACCACACGGATCGTGGAGGCCCTCGAAATTCCATCCAATACCTATCTTGCGGCCCATCCAACATTCGATTGGACCATGCATGGAAGAGCATGGGATTCGACTCATTGGGAAATGGGGTCTTCACTCACGGCTCCACGTATCCATGGAGTCGAACGCTGGGGCCCGCACGGTTGGCCCATCCCGCTGGGTGTTTACAGAGAGCATACCATTCCGGCGTTCTTGCCCCCACTGGCCTTGGCCCTACTTCCTCTGTACAGGGCTTACCGCCTTCGGATTCGGCAATGGCCCAACTGGAAGAGTTTCCTTTTGGCTTATGTAATGGCGAGCTACGGCCTCTTTGGCGTGATTCTTCTGCTTCCTACTCCGGCAGGGTACACGCCGATCTTCTGGATCATTTGTGCCGTCGCACCGCTGGGTGCTCCATTTTTGTTGGTCATTACGGCGCTCGAAAGCGAATTCGGGGTGGACTTGTTTCTGGGATGGGTAATCTACGTGATCTTGTTTGTCACAATCCTCATGGCAGTTCATCGTTGGAACCAAAGGATCACGAAGATGCACATCCTTCATCCCACGGGGTGATTGTAGCCCATCGGTAGATCATCGCCGTGAATGATCAACTTTCGGTACAATGAGCAGCCGATGAAACGCTACCAGTTCAACATCCTCGCCGCCATTTCGCTGCTTATTTGTCTGGCGGCAGCAATACGCTTCTTCCACCAGCCCGCTCCGCCATGGCCCGGCACGTTCACTCTCGCCGAAATGCGCCTGCCGCATGAACGCATTGACGGCAACGTCCGCACTTCTAACACGGTCGTGCTGGTTTCCTTTTTCAGCGGTGGACAAATACACTTGATGACGAATTGCAGTATTTACCATGATGGAATCCGAGGACATGTCACACTTTTCAAGAACGTGAGGATGGGGGTCAGTGGTTTGCACGGCCACGATGGTCCTATGCCCGAAGCTCAGCGATCATCGCTAGATGCCGCCCTTGGTCGCCTTCCGGTCAGCCAAACTTTCGCACGAGACGCAGATGCCTTCTTGGTGAGTTGGGACGACGGCGGGAAATGGATCACACGCACCTACGACCGCACCAAGCTATCGCCGGAAGTCCTCGCACTCTGCAACCTCGTGGGCATTCCCCCAGAATGGCTCTGACCTGCGGGCAGCGAAGGCCGTTGTCCGAAATGCAGGACATCTTTCCCCGCAGGCGTGGTGAAGGAAACAATTCGATGAAACACTGGCTCTTCAACATCCTCGCCACCCTGTCCACACTCCTGCTCGAATTCGCCATCCTCCTCTGGCTCATCAGTTACGTCGGTATGATTCACATCCGCATTCCCACTCGTCCCTACAAATCCGTCACCTCCTCCATGGGCGGAATCACTTTCTGCTGGGTCACTACGCCCCCAAGCCTTGCCCCGAGTCCTCCCGCCAGTACGTGGATATTCGCCGGTTTCTCCTACAGTGAGAATTGCCCCATCTTCCTATGGGGCAACTTCTATACTTCTCGATTAATTGCAATCAACAACGCCGCAAGCACCGGAAATGCCCTCGAAATTCCCTACTGGTCGCTCGCCCTCATCTTCCTCCTGCTTCCCCTCCTCTGGCTTAGAGCCTACCGGTCTATTCTACGAAGCCACTTTCTCCACATCTGTCCCACCTGCGGCTACGATCTGCGGGCTAGCAAAGGCCGTTGCCCCGAATGCGGCATGGCAATCCCGCTGATGAACGAAGGAAAGGGATGAAACGCCGCCTGTTCAACATTCTCGCCGCCTTCTCACTGCTGCTCTGCGTGGCGACCGTGGTGCTGTGGGTACGGAGTGGGACGACCGAGAGTTTCGGGGTCGGCAAGGAAGGAACATGTTGCCTGTGCCTGCATTCCTCGAAAGGAAGTGTCGAGTTTCAGATGTACGCCTTCACACGCTGGCTCGGTGTGGGCAGCACACGACCGGTAGGGCCAAGGGAATGGTTTTTTAGCCACATCCGAGATGGTCGGATCGGCTATGTGTTCAATGGCTGGGCGAATTCAAGAGAGAGTCGTGACTGGACATGGGGCAATGTTGCGGATTACAGCGAAGCCGTAAAGGACGGTCGGGTGGTCTGTCGAATTGCTTTCTTCGCTCTGCCGCATTGGATTTCCGCTCTGATGTTCTTGGTTCTGCCGGTTCTGTGGGCTTGGCGGGCGTGGCGAAGGCGGCATGGGGCAAAGGTAGGGCACTGCCTGAAATGTGGCTACGATTTGCGGGCCAGCAAAGAACGCTGTCCTGAATGCGGGACGCCGATTGCCACCAAGGCCGAGGCCAAGGCATGAGACGATGGCTGTTCCACATCTTTGCCGGAGCGTCGATGCTGTTTTGCATAGCCACCATCGTCCAGTGGGTGGACTCTCACTTTGACCACGATTTCCTCTGGTACGGCCAGATCGGTAGATACATTGACCGCATCGGGATTATCACCGAGCCGGGACGGCTACAGTTATTTGCTGACATAGACAAAGACGCTACACCGGGTGGGAACGGGTGGAACTACACGCATTGGCCTCGCTATAACGAGAGCGCTGTTTACCAGCAACCGGTTTCATACGAGACGGTGTACTGGAACCGCTGGGGATTTCTCTTTTACGTGGACCGCTATTTTGGCCCAGTGCGTTCATGGGCGTTTTTTGTTCCTCACTGGTTTCTGGTTCTCGTCTTCGCCATCCTTCCTGCATGGTGGTGCATCGCTTTCGTTCGCCGCCGCCACGTACCCAGCGGCCACCTTTGCTGTCGCCAGTGCGGCTACGACCTGCGGGCCAGCATAGACCGTTGCCCAGAATGTGGCACACCAATCCCGGCCCCGAGCGAGGCCAAGGCATGAGACGCTGGCTGCTCAACATAGTTACTGGACTGTCGCTGCTGCTCTCTGTGGCGACCGTGGGGCTGTGGATCGAGAGTTACTGTGCCTACGACTATTTCATCGTGAGCAACTCAATCAGACGGGAATTCGTAGTGGCTTCGGGCACAGGCCGCATCGGCTTCGACTGCATCGTCTATGACTCCAAGAAAGAAAACCCCAGATTTCCCGCCCCCTATGAAGGGGTAGTGCAATGGCATCGTATGCCCGGGTGGGGGGAACTCGATGATTGGGGTTTTAATGGTTGGGCATGGGGTGGATTCCATGTGGAGCGGGATGCTCCTACATACACCGGGGCTGTATCAGTATCAGGCACGAGGCAGATAGGCACGATCAACGACATCCGCTTCCCGTATTGGTTCCTCACGCTGGCCACGGGCCTAACTGCAATCTGGCTGCTGCGCCGGGCATTGCGCCTGTGGCGACAGCACCGACGACGCAGAAGCGGGTGTTGCCAAAGTTGTGGCTACGATCTGCGTGCTCACCTGCCCGGTGACCGCTGCCCCGAGTGCGGCACTCCGATCCCAACAGGCTTTGTAAAGGAACGGATCACTTGAAACGCTGGTTCCTTAACATCCTCGCCATCTTTTCACTGCTGCTATTCGTGGCGGCACTGGCTCTCTGGGTGCGGAGCTATTGGCAGAACGAGTTATTCGAGTATGGGAACTCACGTGGAAGCACATTTCTTTGGACTTCCTGTGGCCAATTGCGACTGGAACACAACGTCCCCCTTTCTGGTGTTGAACTGACAACGCCGTTCGAGTTTCACTACTGGGTTGACAAGCCCGCAGTGAAGTTTGAACGAGTGCCGGGAACGAATGTCTACTTTTGGAATGTGTTTGGTTTTTCGCTTGTGACTGGCGAGCGATGGGGGGATTACCATTACGCTCTCTTCGTCCCCTTCTGGTTCGTAGCAGTGTTGTCCGCCGTCCTCACATTGTGGGGAACGTACCATTGGCGGCGAGTTCGGCGTCAATATCGCCAGCAGGCCGGACTTTGCGTGAACTGCGGCTACGACCTACGTGCCAGCAAAGACCGTTGCCCTGAATGTGGCACACCGACCTTGAGCAGAACGGGGAGACAGGAATGAGACGTTGGCTGAACCTGCGTAACGAGAAATCGTTGAAAACGTCCCTGCGGCTGAGGATCGGGCGCATCTTGATCTTCACACTGGCAATCTTTGTCGCCCATGTCTTGGCGTTGTTCCTGTTCTATCCGAGCGGCATTCTTGGCCGGATGATTCCTAATCCGTCTATTGTCTTCGATCTTGACCTCGGGTTCTATTTGCCGACAGTCACGGCACTTTGTCTCAATACGTTTATTTTTCACCGGTACTGGTTCAATATCGGCAAAGGAAGATTCTGGCTGGCGCTGGGCCTTGCCTGTGTGGTGACGTTTCTCTCGACGTTGACAGGAATGACTTTCACCTTCAATACCTACGGCTCATGAGGTTTGATCGGCAACCAGCTTGCATTCGCCCCGGAGTAGGACTGCTGCCCGAATGCGGGACGGCAATCACAATAGGAGCCAAAACATGAAACGGTCATGGTTGAATTCCTTCGCCAAGTGCTTACTGCTGACCACGGTGATCATCGGCGTATCCTGTACAAACAATCCTCTGCACAGGTCCCCTTCTGACGCCCGGCCCGCCAATACGTCCGTCGTGAACGAACCCGGCCCCAAAGTCACCCTTTTCACCCTCCAAGTACCCGCCAGCAAGGTTGTCTACATCATCGACAATAATGGCTCACTTTTGGATGATTTCGACTTCATCAAGCTTGAACTCAAACGTTCAGTTCAATCTCTCCAGT
>Ga0209083_1002580_pt1 | contig 16871 bp, 9 predicted proteins | sample AM7aDNAmetaG_FD_184132 | JGI IMG/M metagenome (GOLD analysis project Ga0209083, IMG submission 184132) | Freshwater microbial communities from Finland to study Microbial Dark Matter (Phase II) - AM7a DNA metaG (SPAdes) (version 3) | ecosystem: Environmental > Aquatic > Freshwater > Lake ...
GGCCAGAGAAGGCTCGAGAGTATCTTGACAAGGCCTTTGAGATCAATCCCGGTTATCCGAATATGTATTACGCTTATGCCAAGCTTGCAGAAGCTGAGCACAATGACAAGCAGGCGTTTGAAATGGCGGTGGTTGCGCTCTTCAAGAATCCCCGGAAGGATTTGCTCTATAAGCAATCGCTGGAGAGTGCCATGAGGGCGGCAAGTGCGATTATCGATGTAGAGGTTGGCGGAGATATTGTCAATGGGTTTGCGGCCCGGCTTGAAGAGGAGTTCGGCAAGAAAATTGTGATTGAAGAGGATGCTGCCTTAAAGACTGCGGCCAAGATCGAGTTTGCCGAGAATCATGACAGGGAGTTTCACCTGGTCAAATACAATCCGCAGTATCCGGCAGTGCATCATTTGATCATGCATGAGCTTGCGCACCTGCTCTTTGCTGCTCAGGCGCGTGTTGCAGGCAAGAACAAGCTCTTTGTGAGCTACGATAACAACAAGCAAAAGTTTCTGCTTGCTCTTGACAGGGAGTCGAAAAAGCTGAGCAAAAAAGGGTACGATGATGCAGTTATCAAGCAGTATTACACAGCGTTGTTTGAGGGGCTGAACGGCCAGATATTCAACACGCCGATTGATCTCTTTATTGAGGATTATCTGTTCGTGAACTACCCTGACCTCATGCCGTACCAGTTCGTTTCGCTACTTGGGCTCATACATGAAGGCATTCAGGCAACAACTGAAGAGAAAATTCTGACCATTGCGCCGCCAAGTATCCTTTCGAAATCAAAGACTTTCAATCTTGTCACTGCTCTGCATTTCAAGAAGCGATTTGGAGTGGACCTGACAGATGAACACAATCCGACCAAGAGCGAAAAAGAGCAGGCTGAAAAGTTCTACCGCGAATATGAGGAAGCGCGAACGATGCACACGCCGGGCGATGAATACGACCTGCTCCAGAGTTTTGCAAAGCAGCTCTATCTGCAGAACTATTTTGCTCTGGTAGAAGAGTCAGGGTTCCGGCAGCATAGCGACCTGGTTGAGCGGCTCTGTGCAGATGCGAAGGTTGATTTGCCAGGCAGTGATGCGGCTAAACCGGCAGAGAATCTTGCAGACAAGAAGATGCAGGTGTTCACCGAAGCGCACGAGGGCAAAGATATCAATATGGCAGTGACGCGGTTCATGGTGGAAGCACTGCATTACTTCAAGCAGCTAAGCGATTCTGAGATTCAAGCGATTGCAATGCAGATTGGCTTGCTGTGCGGCGATGGCATCAGCCCGGAGAAAGAGGGCTACAGCGTGCCGCTCATGCCGGGCAAAAGCTTTAGCGGCTATCAGGTGCTGGCTTACTACTATGTGAGCTGGGCGAAGGCGTTTCCGGAATATTTGGAGCAGCTGGAGCTGCCGTTTGCGAAGGAGTATGAATTTGCGCTGGAGATGGTGGGGATGGGCGGGGAGTGAGTTGAGTGCCGTTATCATACGAAAACCGTTAAACGCCCCTTTCGATTATATTGCTACTCAATTTAGTGTTGCTGAGCAAAAGTATGGTTCCGACATTCGAAGGTCTTAACGGATAATCGGACTGTATCACATTCACTGAGTTGGTTAATGGAATCCAATACTAATATTTGTGCAGACTCAACTTGAATATTAACTTAGCGTTGTATTTAAGTATAAATTACGATTACCAATTTTTTTCTCCCAATTGATTCTTATGGCAGACTCTTTTTCAAAGCGACATGGTTTCCAGCAAATAGAAAAAGAAATTACAATTCGACTTGAAGCCCCTGCTGCATTACGTGCTATCCTTATTGACATCGCCTATGAATTAGGGTTCACCCCAAAAAGCTTAAGAACTTTGGTCTGTAGAGTTTTACGTAAACCCGCTGATAAGGATAATTGGTCTGAATATCCGAATATGGACCAAGAGATTCATCGTCTGATGGATGATTGTGCTTGGTTCCAAGTCTATGATGTCATTGAAAATATTTATTTTTCTTTTCCTTCTACCCCAATATGGGTAACCAATAAAGGGATGGCAATGATATTTGAAGAGGAGATTAATTCCTATTTCAAAACTGAAGGAATTGGTTGGCAACTTCTTAAAGGAAAAATTGAAGTTCGAGGTGAAGAATCCTTTGAGACTAGTGTTCAGACTGCTTATTCGGTGATTGAAGACAGAGGACTGAACACCGCCAGTAAGGAAATCCATGAAGCACTTCATGATCTTGCCCGCCGTCCAACCCCGGATATAACCGGTAGTATTCAGCATTCCATGGCTGCTTTAGAGTGCGTCTCAAGAGAAGTTTGTGGGAATCAAAAAGCTACACTTGGTGAGATCCTGAAACTATATTCCGACCTTGTTCCTCAACCATTGGATAAGTGTATAGAAAAAGCATGGGGCTTTTCGTCTGAAATGGGTCGTCATCTAAGGGAAGGACGTGAACCAGCATTTGAGGATGCTGAGTTGCAAGTCGCTCTATCTTCATCTATATGTGTATATCTCTTAAAAAAGAACAAGCTGAATCTGAAGAAAAAAAGCGCTCCTGATGCAGACCCTTGGCTTTCAGAATCTTAAGAAGAATATTGCACATCACCAGTCATCGCGCCTTGTGCATTAAATAGGCCACTACACCCCACACGCTCACACCTTAACCTTGATAATATCGCTCCACCGCGTGGTGTAGCATGGCGATAGCCGCTCCTGATTCGGCTTCCATGCTTCAGCGTTTTCAGCAGCAAGATGTACAGCTCCTCTGCCATAACGCTGGTTAATAGCATCCATAGCCTGCATAAGCTTTGCATCGCGCTCATTTGTGCCAGACTCTTCCTCTGGAAAGAGTGAAAGCGTTGTGCTGCATTGATCTTTTGGCACAAGCTCGCTGACAATAACACCTGCCTTTTTATAGGCCATACCATCACAAAATATACCGGCAAGAATAGCCTCAGCTACCCTGAGAATTGCTATGGAATCCTGCGTAGGATGCGGCAGTGCTGCCGTGCGGGTTCCCCAGTAGCGATTGCCAGATTCATCGAACGGGCTGGTAGCAATGAAAACCGCCAGCATTGAGGCAAGCGCATTCTCCTTGCGCAGTTTGACAGCGCATTTACCTGCAAATGTTGCCACTGCCTGTTGCAGCTCAGCAAGCGAGCTTACGCTGCGACCAAATGAGCGCGAGGTGCAGATGCTTTGCTTTGCAGGCCTTACCAGCTCCATCGCCAGGCAGGATGTACCCTGCAACTCAGCCTGAATTCTGGCGCCGACAATATGCAGATTCTTGCGAATCCATGCGGGGGAAGCAACAGCCAAATCAGCTGCGGTCTCAATCCTCTTTGCCTGCAGCAGCTTGCTCCATTGCCGACCGATTCCCCATATGTCCTCAACTTTTGTTCGTTCAAGGGCATTGTAGATTTCTTCATGGCTCTTGAGCACACAGACGCCCTGATATTCCGGATTCTTCTTCGCTATGCGATTGGCAATCTTGGCAAGCGTCTTTGTCGGCGCGATGCCGACGCAGACCGGAATGCCGGTATGGAGGCGAATAGTCTTTCGGATATGCCCGGCGTAGTCCTTTAAATCGAAGCGCGTGAAGCTCGACATATCAAGGAAGGCCTCATCAATGGAATAGACTTCGATTTCAGGCGCAAGTTTGCCCAGAAGCCGCATCACCCGCGAGGACATATCCCCGTATAGGGCATAGTTCGAGGAGAACACAGCAACATCATGCTTTTTGAGCAGATCGCGGCACTTGAATTCAGGCGTGCCCATCTGGATGCCGAGCGCTTTGGCTTCTTCCGAGCGGGCGATTATGCAGCCATCGTTGTTTGAAAGGACGACAACAGGACGCAGGCGAAGCTCAGGCCTGAAGGTTCGCTCACATGAAGCGTAGAAATTATTGCAGTCGACAAGGGCAAACATGGAAAAGTCTCCAGCCGTGGTTATCTCGGCTTATGGATAACATAGGATAAAATCCCCCAGATCAGAAAGTCATTATCCTCGGTGATTTTGATGGGCTTGTATTCGGCATTGGCAGGCATGAGGTAGATGCCGTCTTCCTTTAACGCCAGGCGCTTCAGGGTGAACTCGCCATCAATAAAGCATACAGCAATATCCCCATCCTTCTGCTCAAGTGCCTTATCAATAACCAGAAGGTCACCATCTGCTATACCGGCATTAATCATGGAGTGCCCTTTTACTTTGGCATAGAACGTAGCTTCAGGGTGCTTGATAAGCTCTTTATTCAGGTCAAGAGCCATCTCGATATAATCTTCAGCAGGCGATGGAAAGCCCGCAGAAACTGGCGAACCGGCAAGCGGTAGGGCGAGCTCGGTTGTTAAGGCTGGGGTGAAGATTACCAGCGATGCGGCGGAATGAACACGAAAGAGACTCATTGTTTTAAAACATAATTTTACCCTAACCCCACATACCCGCCACCAACCATACCATCAGTCATTTTCAGAAGCTTGAAACTTACGCCCTTTGGTAATTCAACACGGTTAAAAAAAAACCAAGACCGATAGTTTGTTTCATCCAAAGCTATCGATTTAGAGCCGGAAAGGGCAATATCTGTTGCAACGTAAAGCTCTGCCACTGCTGGATGAATAATTATTGGTTGGCTGCCAACTCTATACACACCCGTTTTTACGCGTTCCAACGCTCCAAGCTCAATCAGCATGGGCATGAGTGCATCAATTGCAACAGCAATAGTACGGTTGCTGCCATACAAAGCAGACATTTTCTGATTAATAAATGCTCTGCTTGCACACTCCTGAACCTTGAAAACCGTTGCAATAGCACAGAGTAAATCATAGGCAATAGGGAAGGTATTCACAACCAAACACAGAATGACTGCTTTACGGTCACCCTCTGATAGCTTTTCATAACCAGCAGCACTAATAGACTTTTCAATAAATAACAAAAACTTCTTTGGGCGGCTAAGAATGTGATTCACATACATCGTCGCCTTTCTTGCCCGGTTTTCACCTGCTGTAACTTGCAACATTTTTTCAAGAATTTCCCCGCGCTTAATCTCTCCGGTATAGAGGAACTCTCTCAAGGATTCATCGAGGACGCTATAAGGTATCCGCTGGTTTATGCCGATGTATTTCATTCAATAACTCCAAGTGGGATAATCAGTTCAAGAACATGACTACCGCCATGCGTAACTACTTTGTCCTCTTTGATGAAAGCTGTGTTGTCGGTAAGATACAGAGAAGAATCTCGGCGTTTAACCGCAAGCCCTGGATTCCCCTTTTGGAACTGCTCGGCCTGTTCATTGCTGATAAACCGAATATGTCGCTTACTTTTTGACGTTGATATATTTTTAGCTGTCATAGGCAATATACTGGCAGCACTGGCTTCAATGTTTCCATGATCCGTCGTAATAAAGCACATGTAGCTATTATTCTTCAGCAGTTGGATAAGGCCAACAAGTCCAACTTTGCGAGTCCACTGCTGTGTATCTTGCAGCAATTGCTCATCACCCATAACAGCTCCGTGCATAAGATCGTCAAGATCGTTGCAGACAAGTGCTACCACTGAAGCAGCCACAAGCAAACCCTCATTAACCGGTTTTTCTATCCCGAATCGCTGATGACCGATCTGGTAATTCTGATATCCTTTTTGCGTCCAATATTCACGAAACAGCTTCTCTTCACCCGAATTATCTTTCTCTAAATCAGGTTTTGACCCTTTCAAAAGTGCTTGACGTGACCAGGCCGTAATACTGGGAAGGAAAGCAAGAGTCGCCATCTCGTTAACAACAATTTCCTGCTCAGCAAGCTCTTGCTGGATAGCATACCATTGCCACAAGTTCATGCCATCAATGACGATAAGTGCTTTCTTTGGAGATTGTTGCGCTTGCATATAATCAAGTACCCTGCTAATGACTACCGGATAACGCGAGCCACTTAACGAAAATAATGACCAATAAGTATGCTGTACAAACCGCTGGAAACGGTTGTTCAGCTCATTCAAGGTTTCAAGCACAAGCAGCGTCACCTCTGGATTGTTCAGGTTAAGCACCAAATAGTATACTTCCCCGATAACTTTTGCTAAATCAAACCACTCATAAGGTTGATCCTGTATAGATACTGACCGGCTCTTGATAAAATCTGTCAATGCCAAAACTCTGGTACGAACCGCTGCCGACTCATCAACGTAATAACCCATTCGCAACGACAAGGGAATATCTTCGAGAGCATCCTGTTCTATCTGGACCGGTTCCAGAACACGCATGACAAAGAGATTTCCCAACGATTTTGCCAAAAGTGGATCAGAAAAATTGATGCCGGAATCTGCACCATCAGCCTGCAAATTCCAGATCACCTGGAGGTACTCTTTCAATCCTTCCTGTGAAAACAGTCGATCCGTATCAGCAGAAAAAACGGGTTTAACAATTAACTTCAGATAAGCCGTAACGGGGGCACTAATGGGATACTTTTGAAAAAATATATCAACCAGAGTAGCCAGCATACGCTCTCTGGTTTTGTATTTGCTCAATGCTTCAAGGTCAATGTGGTAAAGATTTTCCAGTTGAAAACGGATTGTAGCATCATATCCAAGCGTATCATAAGGGCGCAACTCGTCAAGCGCACTCAAGGCGTTGTAGCTTAAACCCACAAGCGCCTTTGGATCAAAATAGGGGAATATGTCTTTGTAACCGATGTTGACCAGATACGCATCCATCAAAATATCAGGTAGTGGTTGATATGGAGCGTTTATAATCAATACAACCTTTTTATCAACATCACGTACTTCAAGCTCAAACCTTACCCGAGCATCTAATGCAGTTGAAGTCCGAATAATGGAACCCCCACGCCCTTCGATAGCCTTGATTATTTCGGGATAGCTGAGCAAGCCTTCATGGTCGCACGCAATGATGTGCTGTGTGTGGCTTGGCAGCAATTTAGCCAATGTCTTGTCAAGCCAGCTACTCATGGACTATCCGTAAAATCATGTTGCAAGTAAGACGGGGAATAACCTGTGCTGCTGAATCAAAGTTTGCCGACCATTCGCGGCGTTCATTAACAAGCCGCTGTAGCCGATAATTACGGATAGTTTCAATGCCAATCCTCCTTACCTGCCGTTCCTGAAAATCAAAGGCCTTTTCTTTGTTAATGCGCAGCCGAAGTGTATTCTCGGATATTGTCCGTTCCATCTCAGCATACTTATCACCAAGAACCTCTTCAGCACGTTGCATCAAATCACAGTACACCTGTGCATGATTAACTTGCGAAGTGACCACTATTTCCGATTTAAGTTCTTTTGAACTCAACGATACCCAGAAATCCTGGGCATACGATGTAAAAATGTCCCCTTCATCACTGAAATAAATCGGGCAGGCCAAATCATGCGTCTCAAACGTGTTGACTGCCTGGAGTGTCCAGAGTGTCCAGTACCCAGGTTGGATATCTCCAGAAATCAACCGAATCCCTGGAATTGGATTACCTTCTGTAACAGGAACAGCTTCAGCCAGGATAGACTGGATAATTTCATGCTGGAGTGTCAATGGCTCTGGAATTGGGTTTTCAAGCCCTTCCTTTGTATTAAAGGTGTAAATACCTTCCTTATGTCCGGGAAAAGTCGCCACAAAGCCATCATGCGTTTTACGACAAGCTAAATTCTTTGCATCAAGATAACTGCTGCTGAGAATCTCCAGCCAGGTCGGTAGTGGGCTGTACCGTATCGACTCAGTTTTATCAGCCCGAATTTCAGCAGAATCCATGGTAGGCAAAGCTCCTTCAGTGCTTTTGTACGAAGTCAGCTTTAACTTGATATCATTCAGCCAGGTTTCACTCTCAGCCTCAAAACGCCTTGGCTCAAGTAGGGAGGTCAGGAACAACCGGTTTACACTTTCCCGCTCAAGGGTGCTATCCAATACGTCCGACGTCTTGTCAATTCCCAGATCGCGCATGATCTGGTCAAGCTTGGTTTCGATCACCTCATACACTCGTTCATCAATCGAATTGTCAAGCATCAGGTTAATCGCTTTAACAACATGTGTCTGACCTATACGATCTACACGACCAATCCTCTGCTCCAAAACCATAGGATTCCAGGGCATATCATAATTGAAAACAACATGAGCAAACTGCATATTCAGTGACTCTCCGGCAGCATCGGTAGAGACCAGTACCTGAGCCCGCTCTTTGAACTGCTTCAAAGCATCAACACGATCTTCAAAACATAGTGAGCCATTTATGGCTTCGCAAACATAACCACCACGCTGCTCCAGCTCTCTCTTGAGCATCGCCTGTGTGCTGGTAAACTCAGTAAAGATCAGGAACTTCAATTCAGGATTCTCCTCCTCACGTTTCAAGACATCCATGCGCTCTATAAGGTATTCCAGCTTGGCATCATGCTCATGAGAGATACAATCCTTTGCCTGGCGAATAAGTCCATTCAAGCACTCAAGCTCCGTTGCATAAGCCTGGCGACTTCCCTCAATAACAGCCGTAACCTTTGCTTCAAAATCAAGCTCCATCTGGCCGTTATATCCAAGTTCCATAAGGTCAAGAGCAACCTGCTCACGGGTCAGTTCGCTCTGCTCCGCTTGCAGACGGTTTGCCCGTCTATCCATAGCATCATGTATCGCTTGCGTAGAGCTCGACATCATCCGCTGAAAAAGAATCATAACAAAGCCATAGGATGAGTTACTGGTCTCCTTGGCCAGGTTGAAACCAGTCACCACATATTCGGTAACAGCTCCATAGAGCGCCCTCTGCCGACTATGTTCGCTCTCATGGTAAGGAACAATAATTCTTTCTGTTATTCGTTGGTTAAATAGAGGCTTCCCTGTGTAATCTATTGCCTGTCGTTTCTCTGTCCGCACTACAAAAGGCTCAAGTTCAGCAATAGTTGGAACTCCCTCGCCAGAAAAAGCATCAGCATCAAGCAAGCCTAAAATGCGCCTGAAGTGATCGCTTTTCCCTCGATGCGGTGTTGCAGACAAAAGCAATACATTCGGGATGGCGTTGCACAGTATCTGCGACATCTGAAAACGGCCAACCTGCGTCGTACCCCCGCCCACTTTATGGCACTCATCAATAATCAGAAGGTCAAATTCAGCATCCAGAACATGCTCAATCCGGTGACGGTTATACTCTTCAACCCGCTCACGGCTCCAGCCTTGCCGGGTTTCAATAGGTTTAAGCGCATCCATAGAAACAATAAGCTGGTTATGCTGGCTCCAGATATTAATCTCATTGTCCGCCTCAAGTTTCGTAAACGTACGGGTTAGGGTATTGATATATTCGGAATCGTAAATATGGAACGTTTCGTTGAAGTGCTGCTTCAATTCATTGCGCCACTGCTGCATGGCCGAAAGCGGCACAATAATCAGAGTTCGTTTCACAATTCCCCTGAGCTTCAACTCTTTAAGAACCAGGCCGGTCTCGATGGTCTTTCCCATGCCAACCTCGTCAGCCAGCAGAAAGCGCAGGTAATTTCCGCTCATAATCTTTTCAAGAGCAAGGATCTGATGCGGCAGGGGAATAATGTTGCTCTCGTAAGGCGCAAGGATCTTCTGGGAATGTACCTCATTACGGATACGCGCAGCCATTGCCTTAAAGACCAGCTCAGAGAGCGATACCTCCGTTGTATCTTCATGCACCTCTTCTGCCGGTACATCAATAATCTGCCCGGTTGCCAGAATTCGTATCTGGGTAACTGATCGGCCAAACGTCTTCCTGGTCGCCAGAACCTCGATTGCTTTACCTTGATACTGCATAGGGGTTAAACCTTATCTTTGGCTATATCGTAGAACATGAGCAACTGTTCATCTTCCATGAGCAGGTTTTGAGGAATCTTCTCGGCAACATTGACGATGGTAGTGAACTCCTTTTTCTCCCAGCAAGATTTAAATCCGGCATGTAACGCTTCCACACGAACATCCTTGAGTTTCTTGGTTTTTGGATTTGCAAGCTCTTCAATGTATCGGCCAAATTCTTTGAGCAAAGCTGTTGTGCGGAAATGCTCACGGTCTTTAGCTTCGTTCATGTCTGGAACTCTCCAGCAACCATCAGATAGTGGAATAAAATTCTCATTCAAGAGTGTCTGTAATTCAAACTCCTTTTCTCCTTTCCTTGTTGCCGTGTTAGCTTTTCTGAAATCAGGCTGAATTTCCTGATACTTCTGCGGGCATTTAAGCAATTGAGCCTTCAGCCATTCAACAGCATCGCTTTCAGTATAAATGATATCGAAAACCAGACTAAGTTGATGGGTGATGCCAAGCAATTTTTTTTGATCTTCATACTGCACCTGTTGTTCTGACGTAAAGTACATCCCATCTGATTCCCTGAATTTTTGTTTCAATTTTATCTGGAAATCCGAGGCATCAATTGGTATTTGAAGCCCTCGCATGAGATAGAAAGTGATTAAGCGGTCATAGAGGATTTTAGGACTCCGCTCAATAATCGCCGTTGTTTTTTGTTCCTTAATTATAGAGACAGGGAGATGTTTGAGATGCTCCTCAACAAAAGACCACACGTTCACTTCACCGCTTTCGGTACGAAATTTAAGGTCAAATTCGTTCGAAGGTTTATAGCAACTGATAACCAGATCTTGTTTAACAGCCGTTGGTGTGGTAACTGCTTTAAAACTTCCTTGTTGCTTATCAAGAGCGGCAACATTTGCTATTACAAAACCTGCGCGTTGAAGTGCAGCTTGTATTCCATTCCAAACGGCAGCAGATGTATTAGAAAATTCCACAGTCATCCAGCGACCTGGCTTTAATATTCTATAATACTCCCTAAAACACTGTTGCATTAACTGTTGATAGTCAAACTGACTTTTTCCTTGAACTTTATTCTCAATTGCTTCTTGTTGATTTTCAGTATGTATCTTCAGCCAGCTCTCCCATATAAAATTTAGCTCTGAATACATGATATTCGCACCAAATGGTGGGTCAGTAAATATATAATCAACTGTTCCAGACAAAATATTATTAATACCAGAGGCAGATTGTACTGATATTGTTTGTCGTGATTTAATTAAACTATATGCTTTATATAGCTTTTTTATCTTATTTTTATACGCGATAAAAACATTTGATTCTGATACTTGAGATCCAATATACAACGTACCGTTAAGCGGGTTGTATGGAAAAGAAACGCCGGGCCGATGTCTGTTTAGCTTAGAAATATTTATTAGTTGACTGTTAAATAGTAATTTATGTTGCTGAGAAAGGCATTTCCGATAAATTGCAGAAAGAATTGTTAAATTGCGTTTAGTATAAAAATGGTGAACATGAGAATAGCCATGTGATCTTATTGGTTGGTTTGTGTTATATCCATCGGGTAACTTATATGTTGGAAACCAACCTGAAATCTCGTAGCTATTTATCTTATCCAAGAGTTCATAATCATTTTTATCTGGGTTTTTTGAGTAATTATGGCCATGATATGAATAGTTGATCAATACTGGAGCTGTTTTAGTTTGAGGAACAGCAATACCTATTACTTTATCAAAAATTGTAACTAAAGCCTTTGAAACTTCTCTTTTGGTTAGATGAGAATTACAACTACTGCAATCAAAAACTTCCTCAACAGCCCCAGATTCTTTGTTTACAGCAGCCTCCCAAAATATAATTTCATTTCCACAAGACGGACATATAAGTACATCGCTCCAAACCATATAATTTATTGTGCCTTTTTGTCCATTCGAATGATTAGTCTCGTACATCCATCCAAATTCGTTCTCAACTTCAGTTATTATTTTGTTAGAATCATGCTCAAACTGATCAACGTTTATAGGAGTGTTATAATTATAAGAGATAAAGCTTGCTATTGGTGATAAGTCAGAACAAATAGCATGTCTTAGCCCCCAATTAGGTCGATTAATTCCAATACGATTAAATTCTAATTCAATTGGGGATGACTTCAATTCTGTTGTTGGTTTATTACACAATTGTGCTGCCACACCAGTCATCCCTGTCCCAGCAAAACCATCAAACACAATATCACCTGGCTGCGTATAATGAAGGATATAGCGCATAATTGCAGGGTGAGGTACTTTCGTATGATAACTGTGAGCGTTGTAAATCGGATTATTTTTCCCTTCGCTTACGTCACTGGCATACGGCTCATGCACCTCAAAATCAGCCTTGCGCTTGTTGTCCTTCTCAAGCCCCTTCTTTTCCTCTTCCCACTGTGCTATAAAATCATTCAGCCATGGATTAGGGCAAGCGGTATAGTATGGTGGGTCCGACAGATTCAGAATGTCATCATCTGTACCGATAGGAAATCCTTCGATCTTGCGCAACTCAGGCAACTGTTTTCGCAGTTCGTCACGGAAATAGCTCCGGCGGTCATCTTCAGTAGCAAAGGTTTTCCCTAAACAGGTTATCGGTGTTGACATTATGATCTCTTATTTAATAATGATGCGAACCTTGCTCCGCTCTTTTCCACTGCACAGCTCATCAACGTATTTTTGAAATACCTCTACAGCTTCCTCTGCCTTAAGCGGCTTACTGAAAACTTTCCGGAAATCATCCGAAGCAATTTCAATGCGCTCAAAGCCCTTCGAGAGCTCACCAATCAGCCGACGCAACTGCATGGCGTTATCAAGTGTGATATCAATGTCCCCATCCTTGAAGCCCTCCACCAGCTCCCGTGAAGGCTTGTCCAGCACTTCCAGATTTGCCTTGACGCTCGGGTCTTTAAAGATTGAGCGCATCGCCTTGACCCATTTATCCAAAATGCCGTCCAACTGCTCTTGCAATTCTACGATGGTATAGGTGGGCTTGTCGTAATACTCACGTGGATTGAATTCGTGATACGGCTCTTCCTTGACCAATGCCTTGCTCAGCGCCTGATCAGCCTCTTTTAGAGCAGTAATCCGATTTATCCAGTTGTCAAATTCTACTCTTGTTATGAATTCCGCATCCTTGATAATGTCACAAATCTTCTTGGTGTCAGAGTCCAAAAGAAGAGCTTTATTGGTTGCATCGCTGTGCGAAAGCCGGCATTTGCGATATTGGGGCAGGTAGTAATCCGCATACTGATCAACCAATGAGTTTAGGAGTGCTTCGTATTTGATATACTCGTTTTCTTCATCGGTCAGCAAAATCTGGGGGAGCTTGTGTATAGCTAAGCTTATGTCGTCATAAAGTGGGCGCTCACTCTCCACCACGTATGACTGTGCTGTATAGAGGTAGCCGATAAGCTTTTCAAACTTTGTAGCACGCTCCAAAAGCTTCTCCACCAATCTGCATAACGACCAGGCAGCAAAGGCACCTTTTAGTTCATCCTCTGTATATTTGAAGCCACGCAGCTTCCCAAAAGTGTTGTATCCCTGAATACCATCCAGCACAGAGGCCAGCTTTTCAAAACCCGCTCGGATCTCTTCTGCCTTCGCCTCGGTCAGTAACGGCACATTCCGGCAGCGGATACCTGCGCTTACCTTAGCCTTCAAACTGACCACCTTTCCTACTCGTACTTTTGCTTCAGCAAGAATACGGCTGAGAGTTTCTGGTTTCTCCAATTCACCACTTAAATCCGGCAGACCAAGATGACCGAATAGCGCTTTAAGCGCTTTAATTGGAAGCCCGGTCGGCTCACGGACACTCTGGAAAGAAAAGTAATCCTCTTCGGTCAGGGTAAGCAGCATTTGATCAATATTGGTGGCCGTGAGTGACCGGCCTCCTGCCCAGGTGATTTCGATATCACCTTTGAACACCAATGCTGAAAGAACTACAAACTCAAGATAATGGTCCAGTGTGAAATCCTGGGAATACCAAAGATTCTGCGGAATATAGTGGGGGTAGAGGATCTCATTCCTATTCAAAACTTTACCATGCCCTTTTGCTTTGAGCTTTTTGCGGATACTATCCGAATATTTTGAATTCTGTGTATCAATACCTTGTCCGGTCAACACCCCCAATCCTGCGAGGATAGCTTCGCCTTCGCGATTAGGCTGATTGAAAGCCGTCAGCTTCTTTAAAGCTTTCTTGATGGCACTCTCAAAATTATCCTTGCTGAGAGGTGACATGAGGTCATTAAATGCCGGATAGTCAGGAAATGTATCGCTGAAATGTTTATTGAGTACCCTGGCGGAGACGGAACTGAAAATCATATCTTTGGAAGCACCTTCACCTGGTAGTGAATATGATCGCAGGAGCGTTTCATTGGCTTTGTAGATAACCTTCGTTTTCTCAACAAACTCCTTTTCAAACAAAGCAATGGCACGGTTCAGGTTTTCAGTGATTTGTGCTTTGAAAAAACTTTTTTGATCACTTGATGCATTGGCTTCAGTAGCTTTGGCTGCGCCATAGAGAAGAATGAGATCCTTGAACTCCTGGCTGAAACCGTTCATGTCGAAGTAAATTTCATCTTCCTCGTCGTTACGGGTAATCGCGTTGAAAAGCGGACAAAAGAAAATGTAGTATTGCTGAATAGGTTCGGTGGTGCTGCGCTCATTGGGATTGCCAAAGAAAACGTAACCCAGCCGGAAGCTCTTTTTGTCCAACCAATCCAGGCTGTGCTGCCAGATTTTAAAACCGGTACGATAGGTGTTCTGCTGCAAACCGAGTACATATTGAAGGAACTCAAAATAGTACTGATCGGCTTGGTCGTTATTCCGTTTCAGGACGGTATCGGCATAGTCCCTGACAATCTGGGGGATGTTTATGCCTCCCTCAGTCCGCAAGTAATACTGATTGGATACAACATCCAAATCCACATACTGCCCCGCAGTGGCACTTTTGATTTGGTTTGCCACGCTCTGAATTGTCTGGGTCAGTAATTCAGAATTATCAATACCAGGGATAGTATGAGCAAGATCTTCTTTCAGATTATGTGCGCTGGCACCATTATGCTTATCCAGATCATCACACAGTACTCGAATGGCCAGAGCATTGGCTATCTGCTGCGCCAGTCCTTTCCGGTTTGCACGGCCTTGCACAAAATGCCCGTTGATACGGTCATAAACAATCTCGACTTTATCCTTGACAGTACGGACATCGGGCAAGGTGATCATGGACGGGGTAGATGATAAATCTTCCCAGTAAGAATCATAGGTAATAAGACCAGGTGTAGCATCGGGCAGATTCTGTTCCATCAGGGACTGGAAACGATGGCTCAAAACCTTCAGAATCTCGCGCTGACTCTTACCATGTTTGATCCGCTCAAAATTACTGACGTAACTGGGATGAACCGGAAAAAGATCGACGTATTCATTCAGATTGGTGTTAATACCATCGAACAGTGGAGCGAATTTCAGCAAATGGTCGCGAATCAACTGCTTTTGATGCGGATCTTTCTTGAGCAAACGTTCCTTGACAACGTAAGCAACATCATCTTTCGTTATGATAATATCCGCAAAACGGTCTTCCACCTTATTGAGCATTTCCGCTGCAAACTGAAACTCTGGGGAGCGATACAGCAGCTCCTGGACTCCAAACATGATCTTGAAGCGGGAACCATCACAAGCCTCACCAACCTGACGGAGCAGCATGAGGTCAATATTCAGCGTTGTCGGGTTACGCCCCTTTAGATATTCGAGCATCTCATCAATGACGATCAAGAGATGCTTGTCAGGATAAACCGCTTCAAAAGCCGCCATCATGTTCTGCAACAGCTCTTTCCAGGAGAACTTTGAATCTTCATCAAAGGTGAAATCGACTTTTTCTCGCGTTAAGAAACGCTCCAACTGAGCAAAGAGAATATCTTTAAGCGGTTTATCCGTACCAATCTCAAACCGAAGCACCTTGTACTTCCCAGCAATACGCGCAAAAGCTTCACGCATTACACTATCACTCAAATCCTTCACCAAATCACCATTCTCAGCAATTGCAGCAACCAGAGCCATAAGGTGAGATTTGCCAGTACCGTAGCTACCGACAACCTGGATTCCCTTGGTTTCCTGCCTGGGTTCAGGGTCGAGGTTATTGAGAATCACCGCCTGAAGATCTTCTGAAATCTTGCCTGAAAAAACATAAGTCTTAACAATCTGTTCCGCAGCAGACGGTTTTTCAGTTTCGACCAGCTTAACGACCGACTCAATCGGGTCAAAATGTATCAGCTCTTTGTATTTCATTTTTTACAGCTCCAAGCGTTGGATAGTTTGTTCAGGAAAATCGAGTGAAACCTTCGCCGTATCATCCCACACAAGACGTCTGGAATTTTCAACTTGAAAAGGCCAAAAAATGACAATGGCATACTCTCTGGAAAGATCCATGAGTATCTTTTCTACATTCAAACTCAAATCCGGCTCCAGCAGAATACCGATATTTGTAAGCAAAACCCCTTTTGCGCCCCAATGTTCCTCTGCCAACTCACCTATCAGACCTTTAAAAAACTCCTCAACATCAAGGCCAAGATGCTTTGCGGTTGGACGCACAGAGATGAACTCGGCAACTACCTTGCCTACATCAATGAGCGGATAGCCGATAGCTGACAAATCACATGACTGAATGGGCTTGTACCAGAAAAGTTTATGACGGGTATTTCTAAAGTTGAAAATTTCAGGGGAGCTCAAGAGTATGATCCTGTCTAATGCGTTAGATAGAATAACTTATTTTATGAACATAATATATATGGAGCTACGCGGGAGGATACAAGGTCATTTAAATAACTTTTTTACTATAAACCCATGACATGCACGAGAGAAACAATGAAGTAATATAAGGCAAAATATAAACTTACTTCAAAAGCCTCCCGAATAGTTGCCATGAAAATTATGATTAACCATAGTTTTCCCACCGTTCAGTTAACGCAATCTTGCTTGGATGGGCAAGACTTTCTTTAGGTAAAAGAATGGCTGCTCCGTGAAGGCTCGAATAAACTGTCCCTTTGAGAACATCATTGATGAATACTGTATAAGAAATAGGATGGATACCTAATAAATTTAAATCGAACAGGGTATGTATGTCCGCTCGGAGC
>Ga0209083_1002582_pt1 | contig 16859 bp, 18 predicted proteins | sample AM7aDNAmetaG_FD_184132 | JGI IMG/M metagenome (GOLD analysis project Ga0209083, IMG submission 184132) | Freshwater microbial communities from Finland to study Microbial Dark Matter (Phase II) - AM7a DNA metaG (SPAdes) (version 3) | ecosystem: Environmental > Aquatic > Freshwater > Lake ...
TTTCTAAAATGGGATGAGCCGGGTTTTGCCGTTCTCTCCGTTGCCGGAGGTTACCTCGTTAGTTACCGCGACGTGTCTGATATTTATCGCGCAATGCTTGAGATACTTAAAGCCGGGCATAAGACGGTGAGTATACGGCGGGAGTACCCCTATGAGTTTCGGGCATTGATGATAGATTCATCAAGAAACGGGGTAATAAAAGAGGAGTATCTCAGGAAAATCCTGATTAAGCTTTCGCTTTTGGGCTACAACTATGCCTGCCTTTACACCGAAGATACTTTTGAAGTTGAGGGTGAGCCGGAATGGGGATTTGGCAGGGGTAGGTACTCCAAAGCCGAGATAAAGAAGATAGTGGCATTCGCGGAACAATTCGGAATCACTATGTTCCCCTGTATTCAAACATTAGGGCATCTCCAGCATATACTTAAGTTTCCAAAGTATAGGAAACTGCAGGATACGGACATGGTTTTAAACGTGTATAAGGCAGATGCGTACAAGCTGATCGAGAAGGCAATAGCTAATGCAGTTGAACCGTATAAAACAGACCTTATACATATAGGGATGGACGAAACCTGGGGGCTTGGCAGAGGCAAAGCTTTTGAGGTAAATAAGAAGATAGATCCCCGTGGAATTTATCTTTCACATGTCGCGGCAGTGGCGAAAATATGCGCAAAGAAGAAACTCAAACCCGTAATGTGGGGAGACATTGTCATTGGCATGACGCATGAGGCAGCGTTAAATAAGGCTCAAAGAAGGAAACTCCCGAAGAATGTCGAGATGAATTTCTGGAATTATTATCATTACGACAAGGATTATTATTGTAAAACTATAAAAGAATACAGGGCCATGGGTTTTGAACCTATGCTTTCCCCCGGTGCCTGGAACTGGAACAGGTTCTGGCCTTGTTACGGGCTAGTCAGGGAGACTATGCCGCTATTCATGAATGCAGGCAGGGAACTCGGCGTCAAGCGGGCGATGATGACTATGTGGGGTGATGACGGGCAGGAATGCCCCTGGGACGCAAATCTTCCGGGCCTTTCATTGTTTGCCGAGTATATGTGCCGGGCGAAACCGACCGAGGCGGAGGCAAAAAGTTCTGTTGAACTTCTCGGGCAGAGCCCTTTTGAGGATTTCATTATTCCTTCGGAGATGGACTATATAGGGCGGGAGAGCATGCTTGCCTGCAGCTCTATGGCAAAAATGTATCTTTACGAAGATCCGATCTTCGGGTTGTTCTCCCTTCATAACGGAAAGCGCAGGCTAAAGGAAAAGTATGAAATGGCGTTCAAATCAGCGGGCAAGGCGTATTCAAGGGCGGGGGCGAGGAACCGGGAGCTGTTTAATTTTGCGAAGTGCCTTGCAGATGTTCTGAGATATAAGGCTGACCTGAGAAACTTGGCCAGGGAGCGATATCTGAAAGGGAATAAGTCAGGGTTAAAGAGGCTGGCTGCGGCTATTCCCGGGATTATTTCAAAAGTTAACGCTCTCTGGAAAGCACACAGGAGGATATGGCTCCTTGAACGGAAGCCGTTCGGTTTGGAGACGATGGACTTGAGATACGGCGGTATAATTGCAAGGTTAAAGGTTATGAAAGTGACGCTGAATGCATACACTTCCGGGAAATGCGCTAGTATCCCGGAATTTGAAGAGAAGGATGTTATGATATATGGGGAGTTTCCGCGGGTTGTTGGATTGCTGTCACAGAACGTGCAGTCTTTGAACATACCGCACAGATAGGCATTCATGCCCCGTTAAAGTGTGGAAAAACATCAGGCGAGAATGTAAAATAGTCATACACATAAAATACGGAATTCGGAGCCATTTATGTATTGCAGAAAATGCGGAAGGTTAAATGACGATAATTTCTACAAATGCCTGGGCTGCGGAGAGGTGCTTCCTCACTCGATACCTGAAGAGATCAAGCGTGAGGCCGTTGGCGCGAAAATCCCTGATTACGCTTCATTTGCTGTTATCATCGGCGTAACCTCATTGTTCTTCTGCTGCTTTTTCAGTTTTGTCGGGGCCCCTTTCGCGTTCATTGCCTACAGTTTTGCCGCGAAAGCCAGAAAGTTGGCGCTTGCCGGCGACACGGAAGGCGCTATGAAAGCTTCAAAAACCGCCCTTGTTCTGTGCCTTGTTGCTGTCGCGCTGATGCTGCTCGCGCCGCTGATAATCCTTTTGACAAGTTTCGGCGCCATTCAGGAGTTTTCGCAAAGCCTCAGCCGCAGGCATTTCGGGATATAAGTTTTGCCCGGCAGGTTGCTATTGCCCGCCATATTTGCTATATTCGCTGAATGAACGCCATTACGCTTCTCATAACCGCGCTCCTTGTTTTTGCCCTTGCCTACAGGTTTTACGGTGTATTCATTGCCGCGAAAGTCCTCGCCTTCAATGATAATAACGAAACTCCGGCGCACAAATTGACGGACGGGCGTGATTACCACCCGACCAATAAATGGGTGCTCTTCGGCCATCATTTCGCCGCCATTTCCGGCGCTGGCCCTCTGGTAGGTCCGGTCCTTGCCGCGCAGTTCGGATACCTTCCGGGTTTTCTCTGGATACTCGTCGGCGCAGTCCTTGCAGGTTCCGTGCATGACATGGTCATCCTCTTCGCTTCGGTCAGGCACAAAGGGCTCTCGCTTTCAAACATCGCCAAAGAACAGATAGGAACGCCTGCGGGCATTGCCACGGCTTTTGCCGTGCTCTTCATCATCATAACGGCTCTCGCGGGCCTGGCCGTGGTGGTCGTCAACGCGCTTGCTGAGAGCCCCTGGGCGGTTTTTACCATACTGGTAACAATTCCCGCCGCGCTTATTACAGCCCTTTGGATGTATAAGATCAGGCCCGGCAGGATTGTTGAGGCTTCTCTGATCGGTATCGCCATTGTAATCCTCGGCGTAGTGTTTGGCGAGCCAATCTCCCGTTCAGGCCTCGGCGAGTATCTGAGGTTTTCCAAGAACACCCTTTCACTTTCACTGCCCGTTTACGGGTTCCTTGCTTCGGTGCTGCCTGTCTGGCTGCTGCTTTGCCCGAGGGATTATCTAAGTTCCTATATGAAGCTCGGAACCATAGTCTTGCTTGCCGCCGGAATACTTATTGTCAACCCTGTCATTAAGATGCCCGCGCTCATGCCTTTTATTCACGGAGGGGGACCCATAATTCCCGGAAAGGTCTGGCCTTATGTCTGTATAACCATCGCCTGCGGCGCCATAAGCGGTTTCCACAGCCTGATAGGTTCCGGAACCACTCCGAAAATGGTAAACCGCGAATCGGATATATTGCCTATAGGTTACGGAGCGATGCTTGCCGAAGGCCTTGTCTCGGTTATGGCGTTAATAGCCGCGACCTGCCTCGTGCCGGGGGATTATTTCGCGATAAACCTGAAGCCGGAAGTATTCCAGAAGCTTGGTTATTCCGTTTCACAGCTTAACGGCATTCAGGCAATGGTGGGAGAACAACTGGCTGGGCGTTCCGGCGGCGCCGTGTCACTGGCGGCGGGCATGGCCCTTATTCTTTCTTCCATACCCGGCATGAAAACCCTGATGGGTTACTGGTATCACTTTGCCATTATGTTTGAGGCTCTTTTCATCCTTACCACCGTGGATACGGGAACCCGGGTGGCAAGATACATCCTTCAGGAGATGTTGAAACCGGTGTTTCCGAAATTCGGAAAGAGTTCCTGGATGCCCGGAGTGCTTGTAACGAGTTTCCTGATAAGCCTCGCCTGGGGGTACCTTGTTTACAATAACGACATCTCCTCAATCTGGCCGATGTTCGGGGTGGCAAACCAGCTCCTTGCCTCGGCGGCGCTCTTCATCGGCACTGTTTTCATCCTGAACCTGACCAAGAAATGGAAGTACGGTCTGATAACTTTTATGCCGGGGTTGTTTATGCTGGCAACCACGCTTTCCGCCGGAATTATGAATATTGCGATTAATTATCTCCCGGCCAAATCGTATCTTAACATAGGCCTTTCGGGTATAATGATAGCGCTGGTGCTAATAATCTTCGTAGAAACTATTCGGAAGATTTTATCAATCCGCAAAGAGCTGATTTAGTTTTTTTGGTTTACGTTACAAACCTTATAAACTTTATAAACTTTACAAACGACCAAGTTCAATCAGGAGGAATTATTTATATGGATGTTAAGGACGCCATTCAGAAAAGACGCGCCTACAGGGCTTTTAGCCCCGTGGAAATAAGCGATGATACCATGAACGAGCTTGCCATTGCGGCGCAGCTGACAGCTTCCTGTTTTAACAACCAGCCGTGGAAGTTCGTTTTTGCGCGTTCAAAAGAGGCGCTCGAGAAAGTTCACGCCTGTCTCAGCAGGAACAACGATTGGGTAAAGAATGCCTCGCTTATTATCGCTGCTTTCGCGAAGAAAGACGATGATTGCGTTATCAAGGAGAGGGAGTACTATCTTTTTGATCTTGGCATGGCAGTGTCGGCTATGCAGCTTCGGGCGACGGATCTCGGGCTTGTGGCTCATCCGATAGCAGGTTTCGACCCGGCGGCTGTTAAGAAAGCGCTCAACATTCCCGATGAGAACACGCTACTTGTTGTTGTAAATGTAGGCAAAAAGTCTGAAGATATGAGTCTTTTGACAGAAGGCCAGAAATCAGGGGAAAGGGACAGGCCGCCCCGCCTGCCGCTTGAGAATATCTACAGCGTTGACACTTACAGCGAAAAGCTTAGTGTCAAGCCGGTTCACTAAAAATATTTGATTACGCAGATTCCGTAAATGCGATTACGCTGATTAGACAAAATGAAAAGTTTTATGGCTTTTTGTATAATCTTCGTAATCTTTCTATCTATTCTTCTAATCACCTTTACCTTAACTTTCCTTGAAAGAGCGCGCTTTTTTCGGTATAATTATAGTCGTTAAATGCGCAGTTGAAAGACCTGGATCTTTCCGGATTTAAGTCTTAATCTGCGTAATCTGTTTTTGTAATCCGTGTAATCAAACAAATTCAGACTTTTGCTGCGAAACGGAGGTTTTATCATGGTGAAAAGCTACAATATTGCTGTTATGGGCGGAGACGGTACCGGCCCGGAAGTCGTCGCCGAAGGCCTTAAGGTGATCAACGCGGCCGAAGCAAAATACGGCTTCAAATTGAACCTGACAAAGTATGATTTCGGCGGGGAAAGATATATGAAGACCGGCGAGACAATCCCGGATACCGCCATTGAAGAGTTTAGGAAGTTCGATTCCATATATCTAGGAGCAATCGGACATCCTGAAGTTAAACCCGGTATCCTTGAGAAAGGAATACTGCTAAACATCAGGTTCAAACTCGATCAGTACATTAACCTTCGCCCGGTGAAACTCTTCCCGAACGTGGATACGCCGCTTAAGGATAAGAAACCGGAAGATATAGATTTTGTGGTCATACGCGAGAACTCCGGCGGCATTTACACGGGCATGGGCGGCGCTACGATGGTAGGAACCAAAGACGAAGTGGCTACCCATGTGATGGCCTACACCAGGCCGGTTGTGGACCGCTGCCTGAAGTATGCATATGAATTCGCGAAGAAGAGGAACAGCAAAAAGAAGATGCTGACTCTGGTCCACAAGACCAACGTCCTCACGTATTGCGGCGATCTTTGGATGAGAGCATATACGGAGATGGGCAATAAGTACTACCCGGATATCAAGCAGGACTATAACCACGTTGACGCGACCACGATGTGGTTCGTGAAGCAGCCGGAGTATTATGATGTTATTGTCACCGAGAACCTTTTCGGCGACATTATCACCGACCTGGCGGCGATGATTCAGGGCGGCCTCGGTGTGGCGGCGGGCGGCAATATCAACCCTGAAGGCGTTTCAATGTTTGAACCGATGGGCGGAAGCGCGCCGAAATATACAGGCAAGAATGTGATTAACCCGATAGCGGCTATAATGGCCGGCGCAATGATGCTGGATTACATCGGAGAGGAAAAAGCGGCTAAAGCGATAGAGAAGGCCGTTGTAGATTCGCTTCTCTCCGGCAAGCTAAAGAGCATGTCGGCCGGCAGGATGGGGATGGGAACGAGGGAAGTTGGGGATTTGGTGGCGAGCAAAGTTCAATAAAAATTCATAAGGTTTATAAAGTTTGTAAAGTTTATAACGTAAACCAAGTCGGAGATTATTATGCTTAAGCTGGGATTGCCTGCCGGTTCACTGCAGGAATCGACCATACAGATGTTCAAAAAGGCCGGATATAAAATATCAGTCGGCTCGCGTTCTTACATGCCAAAGGTGGATGATCCGGAGTTGACCGCAAGATTTATCAGGGCTCAGGAAATCCCGCGATATGTTAATTCCGGCAAGTTGGATTTCGGCCTGACCGGTAAGGATTGGGTTGTTGAGAACGGCGTTGACGGCAAAGTAGTTGAAGTCGCAACGCTGGTTTACGCGAAAAGGACAAGAAGCGTGCTGCGCTGGGTGCTTTGCGTCCCGAATGATTCAAAGATAGAGAGCGTCAAGGACCTTAAAGGCAAAAAGATTGCCACAGAGGTCGTCAATATTACCAATGACTACCTGGCGAAGAACGGGGTAAAGGCTGAAGTTGAGTTTTCCTGGGGAGCGACCGAAGCTAAGCCGCCCGAGCTGGTAGACGCAGTTGTCGAAATAACCGAGACCGGCTCTTCTCTTCGCGCAAATAACCTTAAGATTATAGCGACAGTCATGGAATCTTCCACCGTTATCATAGCCAATAAAGAAACGTGGAAGAACAAGTGCAGCCGGGAAAAGATAGAGAACATCGCGCTGCTCCTGCAGGGGGCGCTTGAGGCAGAGTCAAAAGTCGGACTTAAGATGAATGTCCCGAAAGCAAAACTGAAGAAGATTTGCGAAGAGCTTCCTGCATTGAAGACCCCGACCATTTCCGCGCTCTCTGATTCCGGCTGGGTCGCGATTGAGGTCATAATGGACGAGAGCGTCGTCAGGGAAATACTGCCAAAACTAAAAAGGCAGGGCGCGCAGGGGATTATTGAATATCCTCTTAACAAGGTTGTATATTGAGTCCCGCGCGGACGGAAAGATGACCAGGCAAACATAATAGAGTCCGGCCCATTTACCGGGCCGGCTTTTTTTTAGGAGAAAGATGATTATTTCAAATGGTTTGCAGCCGGAGAAAATTGGCAAGATTAAGAGTTCCGTGGTTACTCTCGGAGTTTTTGACGGCGTACATGTCGGGCACAGAAAGATACTGGAAAAGACAGCTGCTGACGCGAAAAAGCTGAAAGCAACCAGCATCGCGCTCACCTTTGAGACGCATCCCATGAAAACCACCCATAGAAAGGCTCCAGCCGTGATTACCGACACCGAAAAGAAAGCGGAGTTGATATCCGCTGCGGGTATTGATATGCTTATCGTTATCGATTTTAATAAAAAGTTCGCGTCTATTCCGGCGGAAAAATTTATCATTGAAGTTCTGGCAGAGAAACTTAAGATTAAAAAAGCGGTCGTAGGGTTTGACTACAGGTTCGGAAAAGGCGGAAGAGGCGATGCCGCTTTGCTGAAAGAGTACGGTAAGCTCTACGGATTTAAGGTCGACCGCGTGAGAGCAATGAAATGCTGCGGAGGCATAATAAGCAGTACCGAGATTAGAAAGAGGGCAACAGAGGGAGACCTGAGAACCGCTGAAAGAATGCTCGGGAGGCGCTATTCTCTGACCGGCAGGATAGTGCATGGAGACGGCAGGGGCGCCGGTTTAGGATTTCCGACAGCAAATCTTAACGCCACAAACGAAGTTGTTCCTCCGGAAGGAGTCTATGCCGTAACCATAAAAGTCGGAGGCAGGACCTACCGCGGCGCGTGCGGAATAGGACGGCCAACCTTCCATCCGGGCGAGAAACATCCTCCGGTCGAGGTCAATGTAATAGGGTTGAGAAAGAAGGATATTTACGGAGAGAAAGCGGAGGTATCATTCTTCAGAAAGCTTAGGGATACCAGAAAATTCCCAAGCAGGGATGCCTTGAAACGCCAGATTGCAAGGGATATAGAAAAATGCAGGAAAATCCGGATTGATTGAATACGCCGTATTTTGCTATAATAGCATGTCATTAAAGACCCCGGAGAGATATGTCTAAAAAGGCATTTTGGGACATATTAAAGAGCCGAATAACGCTGACGGCTTATCGCGACATAACTTCAAACGGCATTATAAAGCTTAAGTTCCCGCTGCTTGCCGGCTTGGCGGCCGTGCTCCTGCTATCGGCGCTTTTAGGGTACGGGATTTACGTCGCAGCGCTGGATATTGACTACAGGCTTGCAAAAGAATCTTCTTCGGCATTTAAAGAGAAGGCGCTTTTTCTGGTCCAGAAAGCCGGAGAACTTGAGGAAAAAGAAAAGAAATTGGGCAGCCTTGAAAAAAAGCTTAGAGATCTTCTTGCTTACAAAAACAAGAAATCCCTCGTGAGGGAAGAGGGCATAGGCGGTCCCAGCAAATCTGACCAAAAGGTGCTCGATAAGCTGCTGTCGGATGATATGGGGCAGGAAGATGTCAGCAAGGATTACGACAAGCTAATTTCTGAACTTGACTTCCGGGAGCAGAGTACAAACGAAATATTTCAGTATGTTTCCAGGTTGCGCTCTGTTTGGGCGGCGACGCCCAAGGGCAGGCCGGTTAAGGGCTGGATAACCTCCAGGTTCGGGTCCAGGGAACTTATTTTTGATTTCGGAGACGACGGCAGAGGAAAATCGCGCAAGGAATATCATGTCGGCGTTGATATCGCTAACAGGATAGGCACTCCGGTTCATGCTACGGCGGATGGAACTGTTATTTTTGCCGGCAGGCTGGGCGGTTACGGCAATCTTGTGATACTTGAACACGATTACGGGTACACCACAAGGTACGGACACTGCAGCAGGTTCCTGGTAACAACGGGGCAGAAAATTAAAGCGGGAGAAAGCCTGGCCTTGATGGGCAGCACGGGTTCTTCTACCGGCGCTCACGTGCATTACGAGATCCGCAGGTTCGGACAGGTTCTAGATCCAAAGTCTTTAGAATCTGATTTCTACAGCCCCTATTACGCAAAGAAGTAGTTGTTTTGTGGAAATTAGCAATCAGCAATGAGCAATTGTTTTTATTGGGCGCTTGGCTCAGTTGGTTAGAGTGCCGCCTTCACACGGCGGAGGTCATAGGTTCGAATCCTATAGCGCCCACCATGTACCATTCACCCGCTTCGCGGGTTCAGGTACATGGCACGCCACGAAGCACTCGCGGCTTTGCGGGAATCACAATGGAAGGCCAATGAGAAAAATAAAGATAAGAATCGGCGAGCTTGAAGTTGACGCCGTGCTTAACTCAACAAAGACTGCCGAAGCGATATATAACGCCCTGCCTTTTTCCGCCAAAGCCAATACCTGGGGGGATGAGACCTACTTTACTATTCCGGTGAAACACGGGCCGGAGAACCCAAAACCTATAGTAGCGGTAGGCGACCTCGCATTCTGGATGCCTGGCTCCGCGTTCTGTATATTTTACGGAGAGACGCCCTCAAGCTGCAAGGGAGAAGTCAGGCCGGCGAGCCCTGTTAATGTTATCGGCAAATTTGACTTGAAATATGTCGAAAGCTTGAAGAAAACCAGAAACGGGATTTTGGTGGCAGTTGAAAAGCACCCCTAAAGCCGGCCTCTTGAGCCGGCATAATAACTTATTATGGCGTTCGTTTTTAGTTATAATATTCCTCGGGGTAATCGCAAGTTTTGTAAAGATCGGCGTTGCGTTGCTGGATATTCATTCCGGCGAATCCCGTTCCATGCGTTATTCGGTTGTGCCTGCCGAGGTTCCCGCGGTCCGGCTTATAGCTCTCACCTTTGATGACGGCCCGCACCCTGAATACACGCCAAAAATACTTGATATCCTGGACTGCTTTGGGGCAAAAGCGACCTTCTTTACCGTAGGCAAGATGGCAGCGAAATACCCTGAACTTGTGAAGGAAATCGACAGGCGCGGCCACGAAATTGGGAATCACACCTATGAGCACAGGCTGCTGACCGAACTTTCAAAGTCAGAGACGCTGGCTGAGCTGGAACGCGATGAGCAGGAGATTTATTCTGTAATCGGCAGGAGGCCGGAAGTTTTCAGGCCTCCGTCCGGCAGGTATAATAAAGGTACGGTGGAAGCGGCAGCATCGATGGGTCTTTCTACCGTGCTATGGACAAATTATTCGGACTACGGCGCCATGAGAAGCTCGGATGTTATTTCAAACGTCATGACTGACCCGAAGGACGGTGATATAATACTTCTGCACAGCGGCATAGATTCCACATTGCTCGCGCTGCCGGTAATACTTCAGCAGCTTTCAGGAAGGAATTTCGGGTTTGTCACGGTTTCAGCTTTAATAGCAAGGAACGGAAAAGGAGTCCTTACCCCGGGATTGTTGCGCTCTGTTCGTCCTTTTACGCCGCTAACAAAATAAAAAGGACAGCTTCTTTTACGAACCTGTCCTTTTGCATCTTTCTACTTCTTGATTAATTCCCCGATTGTTTTTTCCAGGTCAGCCGGCAGTTCATTCTGATTAAAAACCACATTCCCCGCCTTATCTATAAGAACATTGGTCGGGATGCCGACAACTTTGTAAGCCTGCGCGGTCTCTCCGGAGGGGTCAATAATAACCGTATGTTTTATGCCGTTCTTGGATATAAAATCTTTTACTGCATCCTGTTTTTCCTGGATATCAATGCTTATTATCTCAAAATCCTTGCCGCCGGCCTTTGCGTACAAAGCTATTAAATCAGGTATTTCTTTGACGCAATAGGGACACCAAGTCGCCCAGAAACTGACCAGCACCACCTTTCCTTTGTAAGCGGAGAGCTTTACGGTTTTCCCTTCCGGCGTTTTCAGGCTGAAGTCCGGGGCAGCGGATGCTTTTGTCTGAACCGGCTCCTGGCTGACTTTCTTTGACATCGCCCCGCAGGAGAAGGCGATAAGAAGCACTGCGCCGGCCGTGAATAGTTTATTCATAAGTCCTCCGTCAAAACGTGATATTAGTGGTAGAATTTCCATGCGTGATAAAGGAAAGAGAACCCTGCTATAAACAGAATTGCCCCGATTGCCCTTCTGACCCACTGCATCCAGACCCCGGGTTTTGGAATAGCCAGGAGAAGTCCGGCAAAAGTCCCTGCTATTATGAGCAGGACTCCCATGCCTAAAGAGAAAACAAAAAGCAGTCCGGTGCCGAAGGCTACATTTCCGCTTTTACCGACATAAAAGAGAAGCGCTCCCAGAACCGCGCCGGTGCAGGGCCCGACAACCAGTCCTGAGATAAGTCCGAGAAAGAATACGGTAACGTAGCCGGAACCAATCTTTTTCCCCGCAAGGTTATTTATGAAACCGGGCATGCGGATCTCGTAAATATCAAACATTGAAAGAGAGAGCAGGATACAGACAATTCCCATAAGGATATTCGGCAAAGCCGACGCGCTTACAAGTCCGAATACTTTTCCGGAAAGCGCCGCGATTGCTCCGAGCAGCGTGTATATAAGGGCCAGGCCGAGCACATATACGAGAGAAAGCGTAAATCCTTTTAACTTTTTCCCGCCGCTCTGCGAAGCAATGAAGGTGACCGTGATAGGAAGCATTGTGTAAATGCAGGGTTCGAAACTTACAAATATTCCGCCGAGAAAAGCGAGAAAAAAGGCAAGGAACGAGCCCTGTGCCAGTGCGTTATTTAATCCATCAAGAACCCAGTTCATATGTTCCTTTCGATGAAAGCTTTGAGTTCCGGTTCCGGAAAGTAGCCGGTAACTCGTTCGGATTCTTTGCCATTCTTGAAGATAACGAGCGTGGGAATCGCGAGGACATTGTTTTCGGCCGAGGCCTTGACATTTTTAACGGCGTCAACATGCACGAACTTGACGCGGTCTTTGAAGTCGTCTGAAAGTTTTTCGACTACAGGCGTGACTCTCTTGCAGGAAGCGCACCATTCCGATTTGAACATTGCAAATACCGGCAGGGTTGCTTTAAGGACATCTTCGCTGAATTTCGCGTCATCGGTGCTGGTAATATTCGGCATATTTGTCTCCGGTCAATAATAACACTGCCTCTAATCCCTGTCTAATTATTTAATTATAATGCTTTGTAGGTGTTTTGTCTATGATTCCCGTCATGATTGTGATAAAATCCGTGAAACGGAGGGCTTATGCCAAAAATTAGGTTCGACTTTAACAATATGATGGATTTCAACGTAGGGGTCCACGGGGTCAAGCCTTCGGAACTCAAAACATTTTCGGCGAGAGCAGGAAAGGCCTTCAACCATCTTACATCTGTTCTCAAGAACAGGCAAAGCAGGATAGCGCTTTCTCTGGAATGGTCCAAACTCCCGCTGCAGGACAAGAAAGTTGTAGCTTCCATCCAAAGACTTGGCAAAGGAATAGCTGATAAATACGAAAATGTCATCTCCCTCGGTATCGGGGGGTCTTACCTAGGAATTAAAGCGGCTCAGGACGCGCTTCTGCCTCCTTACTATAATGATTTTCCGGGCGTAAGGAAAGGAAGTCCGAGGATTTTCTTTGAAGGCAACAACCTGGATCCTGTAACACTTTCTTCGCTGCTTTCAAATCTTAATCCCCGGAAGACTTTCGTGGTGGTCATATCAAAGTCCGGAGAAACTACCGAAACAAAAGCCGCGCTGGAGCTTGTTGAGGCCTGGCTTAAGAGAGGCGCGGGCGCTAAATTCGCGAGGCAGATTATTGCCGTCACCGATCCGAAAGCCGGAACATTGAGAAAGAAAGTATCCGAGGCTTCGGCAAAAGATCCGCTTGCCTACCGCAGCCTGCCTCTCCTTGAAGGCGTCGGCGGGAGATTCTCGGAATTGAACATGGGGCTGCTCCATCTTGCAATTACCGGTGTGAAGATAGCGGAGGTACTTGAAGGCGCCGCGGACATGGCCAAAAGCTGTGCGCTCGCCGATATGTTCAAAAACCCCGCGCTGTTTTACGCGTCGCTTTCAGTCATAGCGTATGAGAAAAAAGGAAAGCCGATTTCCATAATAATGCCTTTCTCGGAGCAGTTGAAATCCACTGCTGACTGGTATATTCAGCTGCTGGCAGAAAGCACGGGAAAAAAATACGCAAGGAAAGTGGTTCTTGAGCAGGGGGCGGAGAAGTGGGTCGAAGACAGGTCCGATCTCATTAACACAGGCAGGACGCCGATATCGGCGAGAGGAACTAACGACCTTCATTCCATCCAGCAAAACAATATAGAGGGCAGAAATGATAAGATTGTCACTTTTATACGCATCGAGAAATTTAGGAAAGACCTGAAACTTCCTGTATCGGACGATTTTCTCTCAGGAAGGGCTCTTTCCGGCCTCTTGAAGACCGCCCAGGAGGGAACGGCTTGGGCTTTGAACCGCGAAATGCGCCCTAACTGCACGATAAGCCTGCGTGAGTTAAACGCCTATTACTGGGGAGCCTTATTGTTTTTCTTTGAGATGGCGACGGCCTTTGAAGGGGAGTTGCTCGGTGTTAACGCGTTCAATCAGCCGGGGGTAGAATCCTACAAGAACTATATGTTCCACAAACTAAAGAAGCCGGGGATCAGTAAAGAGGTAGCAAGAGAGATAGACGGAAACCCTATGAAGAGAATCAAAAAGTATATTTTATAAAAAAGGACGGCTTTCGCCGTCCTTTTCAGGTTGGAGAAGTGCGCTGTAATGGGGGACATTTGGAAGCGCACCCCCCGCGAACCTTTTTTATTTGCCTGTTTTTTTCTTCATCGTTTCACCGCAGCATACTATCGGTTTCATAGCCGCTTTACCGCATTTCTTGCAAACATAAATGCTTACATTACCGCAACCGCACCCGCAATCACATCCTGCCATTTTAATCACCACCTTTGTCTTTATAATACATCGCGTACTTCGTACCTAACATGACCCCTGTCATATTATGTAAATTTAAAGGTATTGTATTGAAAATAAAGGATTAATAAATTATACTTAAGTGCAGGAGGGAGGCGCATATGTCAGCAGTTAAGTTGTTGCCGGGTGTTTATTGGGTCGGTGTGGTTGACTGGAATGTAAGGGCCTTTCACGGCCACACATACATAACCAGGCGCGGTTCTACTTATAATTCTTACCTGATAGTAGACGAGAAGATAGCGCTTGTTGACACAGTATACGCTCCTTTCAGCGATCAGCTGCTGCGCAATATCTCTGAAGTAGTCCCGCCGGAAAAAATTGATTATATAATTTCAAATCACGGTGAAACTGACCACTCAGGTTCCTTGCCGGCGCTCAAAAAGGCCTGTCCTAACGCCAAACATTTTGGCTCCGCGAAAGTAAAAGAGACTCTTGAGAAGATGTACTATCTGGGGCTTGATCTGCAGGTTGTGAAATCCGGAGACAAACTCTCCCTTGGCAAGAAGACCCTCTCCTTTATTGAAGCCCCGATGCTCCACTGGCCGGATTCAATGTTCACCTATCTTATTGAAGACGGCGTTCTTATGCCGAATGACGCTTTTGGCCAGCATTTCGCTTCTTCCGCGCGGTTTGACGATGAAGTTGACGGCTCTCCCCTTTTTGAGGAGGCAGAAGCTTACTATGCGAACATCCTCTGGCCCTTCTCTCCTATGGTACTAAAGAAAATAGATGAAATTGTGAAAATGAAACTTCCTCTCAAGATGATTGCGCCGAGCCACGGGATAATATGGCGGAAAGACCCAATGAAAATTGTCAATTCCTATGTCGAGTGGGCAAAACAGACCACGCGCAGAAAGGCGGTAATAGCCTATGAGACTATGTGGAAATCAACCGAGAAGATGGCCTACAGCATAGTTGACGGGCTCGTCTCCGAGGGCGTTGAGGTAAAGATGTATGATGTCGCCGAGACGGATAACACGGAGATTATCAGGGAAATGCTCTACGCGCGCGGATACCTGTTTGGTTCCTCTACGCATGACAATAACATGCTGCCGAATCTCGCCATGTTTCTGGAGTTTCTGAAAGGCTTGAAGCCCTCGGGCAGAAAAGCCGCGGCTTTCGGCTCTTTCGGGTGGGCCGGCGGTGCCGTGAAAGAAATGGAGAATTTTATCACGTCTCCCGGCATTGAGATTGTTCAGCCCGGGATTAGCCTTAAATTCGCGCCGAGTCCCGAAGAGCTTAAACAGTGTTTCGAATTCGGGAAAGAATTCGCCAAGAAACTGTTTTAACGCCAGCGGCTGAATGTTCTGCCGCCCGGAGGTTGCAATGGATAAATATAAATGCACGGTTTGCGGCTATGTCTACAATCCGGCTGTCGGGGATCCAGATAACAATGTGGCGTCAGGAACCTCGTGGGAGAAAGTCCCGGAAGACTGGAGTTGTCCCAACTGCGGGGTCGGAAAAGACATGTTCGTAAAAGAGCAATAACTGATAACTAATAACTAATAGCTAATAAAAACGGAGAGGATATGGGATTAAAATTCAATGCGGCGGAAGTTCTTGACCTTGGCGTGCAGATAGAGAAGAACGGCAAGGTGTTTTATGAGGCTGCATCAAGAAACGCCAGAGCCGGCAACGCGAAAGCGATATTTGAACACCTCGCCAAAGAAGAGGATCACCACCTTGCTGCGTTTCTGAGGATGCAGCAGGATGCCGAGAAAACGGAGGAGCCGGAAACTTATGACGGCGAATACGCGGACTATGTCCGGATGCTCGCGGGAGACAATATTTTCACGAAAGCCGATGCAGGCAAGAGGGCTTCCGAGAACCTTAAGAATGATTCCGAGATAATTGAAGCCGCGCTGAAGTTCGAGAAGGATTCGGTTATTCTTTTTCAGGGCATGCTTGAAGGTATGCCTGAAAAGGAAAAGAAAATAGTGGACGAAATGGTAAAAGAAGAACTCAAGCATATAAAACATCTATATATACTTAAGAAGGCCTGCGGGATAAAATAATACTTTGCCGCAATTCTGCCGGAGGTTTGATGCCTGATATATTTGATCTGATAATCATAGGCGCGGGCCCTGCCGGAATAACGGCAGCGGTCTATGCCGCCAGAAAAAGGCTTAAGCTCATTATACTCACGGGCGACATCGGCGGCCAGGCTGCCTGGAGCGGTGAGATAGAAAATTACACCGGATTCAACATCATTTCAGGGCCTGAACTGGCGGTAAAGTTCGACGAACACATAAAACAATTCAAGCTCCCCATTAAAGAATCAGAAGAAGCCATTTCGCTAACCTCAGACAACGGAATCTTTACGGTAACAACTCCAAAAGGGAAATATTCGGCGAGTTCAGTTATCATTGCTTCCGGTAAAAGGTCCAGGGAATTAAACGTGCCGGGTGAAAAAGAGTTTAAAAACAAAGGCCTCACCTATTGCGCCACCTGTGACGGGCCTCTGTTCGCAGGAAAGGAAGTCGCGGTAATCGGCGGGGGAAATTCCGCGCTCGACGCTGCCATACAGTTAGCCCGCTATTGTTCAAAAGTTTACATTGTAAACAACACGGAAAATCTCGGCGGAGACGAAGTCATGCGCGACCAGGTCATAAAGAACCCGGTTGTATCTGTGATTAACGGGGCTAAAGTTATGTCTATACTGGGTGAAAAGGCAGTTTCTGCCGTCAGAGTTGAAAGCGCGCTTGCAGGCTTGTCAGAGATACCGGTGAATGGCGTTTTTGTCGAGATAGGACTGCTTCCAAACTCGGAATTCGCGTCTCTTGTGAAACGCAACGGTTCCGGTGAAATACTGGTTGACACGGGCTGCGCCACTTCCATCCCAGGGATTTTTGCGGCAGGAGATGTAACCAATGTCGCGGAAAAGCAGATAATAATAGCGGCAGGAGAGGGCGCCAAAGCGTCCCTCGCGGTATTTAAGTATCTTGTAACAAACGGAAAACTCTGAGCCGGGCAACGGCCCATGACCTTTGTCATAGTGCCCA
>Ga0209083_1002587_pt1 | contig 16842 bp, 19 predicted proteins | sample AM7aDNAmetaG_FD_184132 | JGI IMG/M metagenome (GOLD analysis project Ga0209083, IMG submission 184132) | Freshwater microbial communities from Finland to study Microbial Dark Matter (Phase II) - AM7a DNA metaG (SPAdes) (version 3) | ecosystem: Environmental > Aquatic > Freshwater > Lake ...
GTTTAAAACAGGAGAGTCTGGCGATGTTTGAAGTCCTTGCGAAGGGGTTGGGAAAGAACGTGGATGAAGCCACCGTGAAAACCTGGTTTTTTGAAGAAGGGGATTCGATCTCTGAGGGAGACGATCTTGCAGAACTTGCTAATGAGGATTCTACTGTGACTATTACCGCTCCCGTCGCGGGGACGCTGGCTGAAGTCTGTATTGCCGAGGATGACATCGTCCAAAGGGATGAAGTTCTCTGCGTCATCGATGACGGCAAAGATGAAGATTCTGAAGATGACGGGAATGACGAGAGAGAAGAGGGATGAATTAGTCATTTATTTAAAATGGTAGACATTCTCAAGCTTAAAAGTCCTGCCGATTTTATCGGTAAGCAAGGAAATGGCGTCATTAGCTTTGGTTCAGGTCAGCCTGATTTGCCGCCCCCCCCAGAAGCTTTCCAGGGTATTGACCTCAAGCGCGATCTGCGTTACGGCCTCATTCAGGGGGAGGTCAGGTTGCGTGAAAGTCTGGCCCGGGAATATCCGGGATCCACCGCTGAAAATTTTGTCATCACTAACGGAGCTTCCGAGGCTCTCGATCTTATATTTAGAGGGTGGTCGAGAGGCGAGAAAGTCCTGCTTCCCCGGCCTTATTATTATTCCTACCTGCCGCTGATAGAATTGGGGGGGATGATCCCTGTTTTTACGGACCTTGTGGACGGTCGGATCGATCTGGATGATTTTAAGAAGAAGATCGTAGGCTGCCGCGCCGTTTTGATCAATTCTCCTTCCAACCCAACCGGACGGGTCGAGGCTATCGAAACGTTAAAAGAGATCGAAAAGATCACCCAGAAACTCGGCGTTTATGTGGTCTCGGATGAAGTGTATAAAGATCTCATTTACGAGCGTGAGAACTATAATATTAACGGCGATCATGTGATCACGGTTAATTCTTTCTCGAAAACTTATTGTATGTGCGGCGTCAGAGTCGGATATCTTTGGAGTTCCGACAAAAAAATAATCGAAAATATCTGCGAGATGAAAACGCATACTTCGATGAATACAAACCTTGTAGGCCAGGACATGGCTCTTTCCGCGATGAGGGCGCCCAAAGAGTACATTACGAAACAGCAACAAGTATGGCGGGAGCGACGGGATTACATCTATAAGGGGCTTGTGGGGCTTGGTTTTGATCTTTGGAAGCCGGAGGGCGCGTTCTATGTGCTCCCGAAATGCAAGAACGCACGGGAGTTTTTGTCCGTCCTTTACCATGAATTCAAGGTGATCACTTATCTCGGAGAGTGGTTCGGCGCTCCTGACAGGATACGTCTCAGCTACGCACTCGATATCGATCAGATCAAGGAAGGTCTCGACCGTATCCGCCAAGCCATGCAAAAGGTGTCGGTGCTCTGATCCGGTTGGTTGGAATCGGATGGGACGTAAAACGAGCCATGATTCAAAAAAAACGGCCGCTTTTGGTTCAAACCGTGAAGTGTTCTTCCATCGTTTTTTTCTCAAATGACAGCGAGTCGTGACCAGCCCAAAATATGGAAATTTATCCTCCCGGAATATCAACGGCTCAGCGACGTTCTGCTAAATCACCCATTGGCGTGTTTGATTCCGGCCTCGGCGGTTTGACGGTGGTTCGCGAGTTGCGGCGCCAGCTCCCTTCCGAAGAGATCCTTTATCTTGGCGATTTAGCCCACCTTCCTTACGGAACGAAATCCACAGAGGAGATACGTCGTCTCTCAAGGCGATGCGCCCGGTTTCTCATGAGAAAAAAAGTCAAAGCCCTTGTGATCGCTTGTAATTCAGCCTCCAGTGTGGCTTTTAAATCGCTCGCTGAAATACTGCCCATCCCTGTGCTGGACGTAATCACTCCCGCCGTTGACGAAGCTCTGCGCGTAACGCGCCATCACCGCATAGGCGTCATCGCTACTCATGCGACGATCGAGAGCGGAAGTTACAGCAAAAGTCTTACAGCCAAATCCGCGGAGGCGGAGTATTTTCTCAGAGCTTGTCCTCTCTTCGTCACGCTCGCTGAAGAGGGATGGTGGGAAGGCTCCGTAGCTTTAGGCGCTGCCCGGATCTATCTGACGCCCATCAAACGCAAGAAAGTGGATACGCTGATTCTGGGATGCACCCATTACCCCTTGCTATTTAAAGTGATCGGAAAAATAATGGGGCCGAAAGTGCGACTTGTGGATTCCGCGGCTCCGACCGCGCGGCGGTTGAAAGCGCTTCTTTCGGAGAGACATCTTCTTTATCCTGGGAAGCGGCGCGCACCCTTGCGGATTTTCGTGACGGACTTTGTGAGAAATTTCGCGCGAATGGGGGAGGCATTTCTCGGTGAAAAGCTTAAGGCCGTGCAGCGAGTCCATATCCCATGAAAAAAGCCGTTTGCCTGCTCTCCGGAGGATTGGATTCCACCGTTTCCTTGTATGTTGCGCGATCCGAAGGTTTTGAGGTCATCGCGTTATCGATTGAATATGGCCAGCGGCATTTCCGGGAAATCTCTGCAGCTCGTGCGTTAACGAAGGCTCTCGTGATACCCCATTATTTTGCTGCGCTCAGCATGCCTTGGAAAGGGAGCGCTCTCCTGGATATGAAGCTCAAGCTTCCGAAGGATCGTGAGGAGAAATCCATGTCGAGCGAGATCCCCATCACCTATGTCCCCGGACGCAACAGTGTGTTTCTTTCTATGGCAATGTCTTGCGCCGAGATCTCTAACGCCGAAGCGATTTTTATCGGCGCAAACGTCATGGATTACAGCGGTTATCCGGATTGCCGACCCGAGTATCTGAAGGCGGTGGGAGAAGCGATGTGGCTCGGCACCAAGGCCGGCGTGGAAGGCCGGAAAATCGAGATCCGGGCACCCTTAATTGAACTCGCAAAGAAAGACATTGTCCTGCTCGGAAAGGAACTGGGCGTTCCGTTTGAAACGACTTGGTCCTGTTATGCCGGGGAAGACACTCCTTGCGGGAAATGCGATTCATGTATACTTCGCTCCAAGGGATTTCGTGAGGCCGGGATTCCGGATCCGCTCATTCCATGAAAGCCTCTAAGTCCGTCGTCACGGCGCGTATCACTGAGATCTTTTCCTCTGTTCAGGGCGAAGGCTCGCGCATGGGCGAGCGGCAAGTTTTTATCCGTTTTGAATCCTGCCACATGGAATGCGCCTATTGTGATGAGGGCTCTAAGCTTGGCCGCGCCATGTCGCTTCCGGATGTGTTGAAGGAAGTTAGTAGGATTGAGAAATCACACGGCCCTCATCGAGTCGTGAGCCTTACGGGCGGAGAGCCGCTCCTTCAGGCCGGTTTTCTCAAATGTCTTTGCCGCGAGCTTAAAAGAAAACAATTCCGGATTCTTCTCGAGACAAGCGGTGTCTTGTGGAAGAGCTTCTCGAAGGTTGTCCGTGACTGTGATATTATTGCGATGGACCTTAAGCTCTCGAGCGTCACGCGTCAACGCTGCTTTTTAGAGGAGCACCGGAAGTTTCTGGGGCTTGTGAAGACAAAGGATTCTTATATCAAGGTCGTGGTCTCGCCGAAGATCTGCCAGGCAGAGTATGAGAAGCATATCCGGATGGTTGCTTCTGTGGCGCCCAGGATGACGGTTTATTTGCAGCCCCTGAGTTGCGGCAAAACCGCTTTTCCAAGACCCTTGCTGATTCATCTTTTGCTTAGATTGCAACGCATCGGAGCTAAATGGCTTCCAAATATCCGTTTGGGGATCCAACTCCATAAACTGATCAATGTTCGTTAACGAAAGGTTGCCATGTCCAGGATCGATAAAAGAAAAGCAGATGAGCTTCGAAAAGTCCACGTTCAAACTGATTATCTGAAAAATGCCCACGGGTCCTGCCTGATCGAGATGGGGGATACCAAGGTCGTGTGTTCGGCTACGATCGAGGACAAAGTCCCTTTTTTCTGTAAAGCTGAAGGCAAGGGGTGGATCACTGCCGAGTACGGAATGCTGCCCGCGTCTTGCAACGAGCGTATTGCCAGAGAAGCGGCTAAAGGGAAGCTTTCCGGACGGACGCAGGAAATCCAGCGTTTGATCGGGCGCAGCATTCGATCGATCGTGGATCTTAAAAAACTTCCTGAGAGGACGATATGGCTTGACGCCGATGTGATCCAGGGAGATGGCGGCACTCGTACCGCTTCGATCACGGGGTGCTATATTGCGCTAAAACTGGCGATCGGAAAACTTATCAAGGCTGGGAAGATCACTGAATCACCTATCCGGGATTCTGTGGCCGCAGTGAGCGTCGGGGTTGTGAACGGCAAGCCTGCCCTCGATCTTTGTTATGCCGAAGACTCTAAGGCCGAGGTGGATATGAATGTTGTTATGACCGGAGCCGGAAAACTTGTAGAAGTTCAGGGTACGGCAGAGGGCGAACCTTTTTCTGAGGCGACGCTCCTTCAATTGCTTAAGCTCGCCAAAAAAGGTATTCGCGAGCTTGCGGAGATCCAAAACAAACATGCCTAGTACCGGGAAGACACGGCTTTTGCTCGCGACAACCAATCTGAAGAAACTCAAGGAATTGAAGGAGATTCTTTCGGATCTGCCTGTCCGCTGTCTGGGGTTACGCGATTTTCCAGACACGAGGACCGTTGAGGAGACCGGGCTGACATTCGAAGAGAACGCCAAGATCAAGGCCTTAAGTTATGCCGAACAGACCGGCGTTCTTACGCTCGGGGAAGATTCCGGTATATGCGTCGATGCTTTGAATGGAGCCCCCGGTGTCTATTCCGCCCGTTTCTGTGGAGAGTTTCAAAGCGATGATGCCAACAACAGAAAGCTCATGGAAATGATGGCGGATATTCCCGATGAAAAGCGTACCGCCTACTATGAATCCTCCGTCGCTTTGGCGGAGCCTGGAAAACTCATAGCTATTGAGCGGGGACAGGTCCACGGGCTTATTGTTCGGGACCTTCAGGGATGCGAAGGCTTTGGATATGATCCAATTTTCTATTACCCTCCTTTTAAGAAGACTTTTGGGGAAGTCCCCGCGGCTATGAAACACCGGGTTTCTCATCGGGGCCTGGCTCTCGTAAGAATGCGAAAGCTTCTTAATGATTATCTGCTTCGAAAAGGCGGGCAAGCGGTTTAGTCTTGTATTTTTCTGTCGATATTAATGAAAGATAGGGAGTGGGGTAGTCTGCGTGAATTGATCTCTGACTGGAGCCTCTATGAAGAAAAAAATACTGTTGGTAGATGACGAGCCCGCGATACAGGTTATTATCCGTACGAGACTTATTGCCGCGGGTTATGATGTCATCATTGCCCAGGATGGCCAGGAAGGTCTAAACATGGCTCGCTCTGAAGCTCCGGATGCCGTGCTGCTGGACCTTATGATCCCCAAGCTCGATGGTTTTAAGGTGTGTCGTATGCTGAAGTTTGACAAGGCTTTCGAAAATATCCCCGTGATCATTTTTTCCGCGAGAGGCAGTGATGCGGATAAAAAAATGGCGGAACAAGTCGGCGCAAATGCCTATATGGTCAAGCCCTTCAACTTGGATGTTTTTTTCCAAACGATTCAGAGATTGCTCGGGCCGCAGGGTTCTTAATCCGCTAATTCCCCTGGAGAAGCGATGATCGCTAGCGTTAAGCTTTTAGAATTTTTGCAAAAGCAAGGCCTGATTCAGCCGGAGCAGGCAGACCAGGCCAGAAAAGAATCCGCCCGCATTGGCCAGCCCCTTGAAACAGTCCTTGTGAAAAGCGGCATGATCACAGACGAGGAGTTGGCCAGCGTCAAAGCCTCGATTTATGGGATTCCGTACCTGGATCTCAACAATTACCGGCTGGATCGAGAACTGATCAAGCTTGTCCCTGAGAAGATCGCGAAAAAATATAGCGCTATCCCGCTTTTTGCGACGGGAAACGCTCTTTCCTTGGGGATGGTCGATCCCCAGAATATCATCGCGATCGATCAAATCCGAAAACTTACCGGCTATGACACGGTCGATACCATTCTTATCTCCCCGGGGGGTTTTCAGGCGGCGCTCAATACTCACTACCATTCCTTCGGGTCGATGTCGGATATCGTCAAGACCATCGAGCGTGAAAAAACTCCCAGCATGCAGGACGCGCTTTTGGGAGAGATCAATGAACAGACCCCGGTTAGTAAGTTGGTCGAAAGCCTGCTCCTTCAGGCCGTGCAGCAACGCGCCTCCGATATCCATATTGAGCCCGAAGAAGCAATCGTTTCGGTTCGCCTTCGAGTTGACGGGCTTTTACATTACATCACTACTTTTCCGCTCACCATTCTAAGTTCTGTGGTGTCCCGGATAAAAATCCTTGGCGGTATGGATATTACCGAGAACCGCAAACCCCAGGATGGAAAGATCCGCACGGAACTGGAGGGGAAGGATCTTGATATCCGCGTCTCCACTTTCCCGACCCTTTTTGGCGAGAATGTGGTTCTGCGACTCCTGGATAAGCGTGCCATGCTTCCCAATCTGACCGATCTTGGGTTCAACAAAGAAATCCTGGAGCAATTCTCGAAGCTGATCACGCGCTCTCACGGCATTATTCTTGTGACCGGGCCGACCGGGTGCGGTAAGTCAACAACGCTCTACGCTTCGCTTTCGAAGATCAATAGCGAAGTCAAGAATATCGTCACGATCGAGGATCCTGTGGAATATGTGCTGCCCAGGGTTCGACAAACGCAGGTCAATCCCCGGGCCGGGATCACATTTGCGAACGGCTTGCGCGGATTCCTTCGGCAGGACCCTGATATCATGATGGTCGGGGAAATACGCGATAAAGAGACCGTGGAAATGGCGATCCAATCAGCGCTTACCGGTCATCTTGTTTTTTCGACGCTTCACACCAATGATGCGCCCTCTGCGCTGACGCGTCTGACGGACATGGGGGCTGAGCCTTTCCTGATTTCAAGTTCCGTGATAGGCGTTCTTGCGCAACGTCTTGTGCGGATGAACTGCATCAAATGCCGCGAACCGTATACTCCCTCTCCGGCTGTATTAAGAAGTCTTGGGTTGCCGGAAGGCGCTACAGTGATGCGTGGAAAAGGTTGTCCTAAGTGCAACCAGTCCGGATTTGCGGGCCGTATCGGGATTTTTGAACTGATGTTTATTTCTGATGAGATCAAGACTCTGGTGGATGGCCGCCATTCCGCAGCGGAGATCCGAAAGCTTGCGATCGAACAGGGAATGAAGACGCTCCGCCAGGAGGGTATGGAAAAAGTTCATCGCGGCGTAACAACGATCGAGGAAGTGCTCAGGGTTACAGAGATCGAATAATGGACGTTACCTACCGATACAAAGCCCGCAATAAATTCGGAAAACCCTCCAACGGTCAGATGACGGCTGTTTCTGACACGGAAGTTGCGTCCAAGCTTAAAGAAAAAGAACTGACTCCTTTTTTAATTGAACCCGTTGAGCAATCGCTCGATATTCATTTTTTTGACCGCTTCAGGCGCTTCAAGCTCAGTGACGTTAACGCCTTTACCCGGGAGTTCTATACTCTTACCAAGGCGGGCCTTACGATCCTTGCTTCACTCGAGGTGATCGGAGAGCAGGACAGGAATCCTCTCCTCAAGAAGATCGTTGAAGGCCTCATTCAAAATATACAGGGAGGGGCAAGCGTTGCGGACAGTCTTGCCCGGCATCCCAAGATTTTTAGTCCGCTTTACACCAATATGATCCGCGCGGGGGAGACTTCGGGCCGGCTTGAACAGATATTAGAGCGCCTCATTTTTCTGGGCGAAGCCGAAGAGAAACTCCGGATGCGGGTCAAATCAGCCCTTCGTTATCCCGCGTTGGTTCTTATCGCCATATTGATCGCGTTTCTGGTCATCACAAACTTTATCATTCCGAAGTTCGCTGCGCTATTCTCTAAAAGCGGCGTTGCGTTGCCTCTTCCGACCCGTATACTTCTTGGCATTCACGATGCTTTTTCAAATCATGGCTGGCTGATCGCCGTCATAGCCGTAGCCGCCGTGTTTTTTATTGCGCGTTTCCTCAGAACTCCTTCAGGGAAGCTCTTGCGGGACGAAGTGATGCTTAAACTTCCCGTTTTTGGAGGGCTCGTTCTAAAGGCTGATATGTCTCGATTTGCGAGGATCATGGCGCTTTTGATGCAAAGCGGCATTGCAGCGCTTCGAGCGCTTGAGATTGCGGAAGGAAGTGCCGATAATCTAGTTGTCGCGCGAGCGATCAACAAGATACGCGTCAGTGTCACCGAGGGTACCGGAATGACGCAGCCCATGAAAGAAAGCGGTATTTTTCCATCCTCGGTGGTCCGGATGGTGCGTGTAGGCGAAGAGACCGGGAAGATCGACGAGTTGCTTTTACGGGTCTCAGACTATTATGATATGCAGGTCGAATACACGGTGAGCAATCTGATGGTCCTGATCGAGCCGATGCTTATTGTGGTGCTCGGCGGTATGGTTTTTTTGATGGCGCTTGGAATGTTCCTTCCGATGTGGAACATGATCAGTCTTTTTCGAAGGTAATTTTTTAACACAACAAGCAAAAGGGGAGTCAAAATGCTCATGAATCGAAAAGGTTTTACGCTTATCGAGTTGATAATGGTAATTGTTCTATTGGGGCTTTTGGCGATCGTTGCTATCCCTAAGTATTATGATCTTCAGAAAGACGCCAAGCTCGCATCCGATAAGGGAGTTATCGGGGGCGTTCGTGCCGGTATCTACACTTATTTAGCGAAGAACAAAGCTTATCCCGGAACCTTGGGCGGTTCTGCAACAGCCTGTTCTGCTACAAATCCTTGTTTTAGTACCGTCCTTGATCAGGGCGGGATCCAGGAGAACTGGATCTGTACGACGGCCGGTCTTGTTTACACGGGAGCTTCCGGAACCGTGGCAAACGGAGGTGTCGGAACTTGTACGTACACTCCGACGACGGGTGCCTTTCTCTGCGCCTAGCCTTTAATTCTTTTTCTGAGGCGGTGGCGTCCGAAAGGACGCCACCGCTTTTTACATTTCATCGGAAAGGGGTAACATTGAAGAGCAGGGGCTTTGCTCTTATGACGGTTTTAATTGTCGTCATCATTGTCCCTATTGTTGTTTTTGGGATTACTGCCTTCATTTCATCTTCTGTTTCCCGTTACGACGCCCAGACACGGAGCCTGAAGGCTCTTTATCTCGCTCAGGCGGGAATCCACCGCGCTATTTATAATATCAAGTCTGCCGGAGCGCCACTTCCTGTTTCTAATTGGGATGCCAACAATCAAATAGCCGTCACGCTTGTTGCCCAGTGTTCCAATGTTTATCAACTCAAGTCGATAGGGACATCTGTTGCGACGAGTAATTCGGTCTCCCGGTCAGTTTTTGCTCAATATGATTCGACCTCCAATAAAGTCCAGATCTACATGGAAGGTGATGGCGCTGGAATCCCGGCGCCTGTCTGCTGTGATGATGTCTGGTGGCCGTTCACCGAGGGCTCCGGCAATACGACAGGTACTGCGCCCTTTCAAGGGACAAGGACTGGCACCGCCCCTAACGAGACGCTTCCAGCTTGGACTGCTTCTGGCCGGATCGGTAATGCCTTGAGTTTTAACCAGGGAACTGCCACGAATAACTATGTCGCGGTTCCGGATTCTGCGGGGCTTGACCTTACAACTTCCGGAACGATCATGGCTTGGATCTATAACACTTCGCAAGTCACGACGGAAGCAGGAATTGTTCAAAAAGGGACTTTAGCTAATCATTCGGATGAGACCTACGGACTAAATATTATACGGAGCGGACAGAACCGGCGCCTCGAATTTACGCTTTACGATAATACCAATACCGCAAACGATAATACCATTACCACAGGTGTTTTGACATTCGACACTAATTTATCTCTTAATACTTGGTATCATGTCGCCGGATCTTGGAGCAACACAGCTCAGGGGATGCGTGTTTATCTGAATGGCGAGGAGAAGGCGTTTAACGCGACGCCCCGAACCGCAAGAACGAATAATGCGGCGTTGTTGATCGGTACGAGAGCGAAGAACAGCAAGACCACTCGTTTTATAGGCACCATTGATGAAGTTCATGTCTATGCTTGCCAAAAAACCGCTCTTGAGATCAAGGCTTATTACAATTCGACGTGCAGTCCACAGCCTGGATGTCAAACTTGATTCGAGCCATGAATATGATTAGAAAAACGGCGCGCGGTGTCACTTTGATCGAGCTCGTGATGGCCATGGTCATTTTGACCGCGGTAGCCATTCCTATGGCGGCCATGATCGGGGCGCAGATCGCGGGTACGGTTCAGTCGACTGATTTTACAGCGGCGGGCAATTTGGCCAGGGCGCAAATGGAAAAGCTACAAAATGCATCCTATGCCACCATCGCGACGGGGAGCGTCACGGCATCCCCCTACGATCTTGGTTGGACTGTTACCACGGTCACTGGAGCAGGTGGCGCTGAAAGAAAAGACATTGTTTTGACCGCTAAACGGACAGGGACAACGGATGTTCTTGTGACGCTTTACACCTCGATTGCCAAAGATGTGACATACGCTGCATGAGAAAATCCAAGGGCTTCACCCTGATCGAGATCATCATGATCGTGCTTATAACAGCGCTTCTTTCGATCGCAGGGATCCATATCATGAAATTCACGCTTCAAAACTCTTTTTATTTACCAAATCAGGTGCAGTCGGACCTCGTTGCGGCGGATGCTCTCGAGATCATCATTGAGGGCGATAGTTCAGCCAAGGGACTTCGATTCTGCGAAAATGTTACGACGGCGACGGCAACTCAGGTTGTGGTGACGAATCAAGACGGTATCGCCATCGCTTACCGGCTGGATACTGGTACCGGAAAGCTTTATCGGAAAATAGGCGGAGCTGCCGAGGTCATGATTCCTTATTACATGGCGTCGGATATGGCCATTGCCGGCGCCGGAGGCACTCTGTTCACCTATTATGATTCGGCGGATGCTGTGACCGCGACGCTCGCTAATATTCGCCGTATAAATATTGATTTAATTGCTAAGCAAGGTGTGGGTTCGTCCGATAAATATGAAGGGTTTAGTCACCAAAGTACCTCGGTAAAAGTGAATAAATATTTATAACTTTCGGGACCTATAATGCCATTTCTTTCCATCGAACTAGGAAAACATCGTTTTAAGGCCATTTTGCTCGAGCGGACGCGGGATGTTCTGACCGTTCATCAGGATTTGACCCTAACGATCATGCCTTCCGAGGATTTTAGTGCGAAGGTGACATCGACGCTACGCGATTTTATCCGCCGGTATGATGTTACGGATCGTAAGGTCTATCTGACGGTCGCAGACCCCAATGTGATCACACTGAAAAATACCGTTTTTCCCGTCCTTTCGCCATCGGAACTTGTTCCGGCCATATCCTGGCATGCCAGGGAAGAGGGCGCTTTGTCTGAAGATTCCGCGATTTTTAATTATGAAGTCGTGAAGGAATTTACCGGAGACGATGGAGCGCAAAAAGAGGCTGTGACATTCTCCATCGTGAACCGGCGATTACTGGATTTAACGATCAGGATCCTGACCAGGATCGGTCTTACCGTGGTTCAAGTCACGGCGGCCCCGCTTAATACCTCAAAAGTTCTGGCCTGCTATGGAGATACCCCGGCATCTCAGGTCGTTCTCGACTTAGGTTACGGGGCTTCAACGATGGCGATTTATAAGAAGGGTAAGCTTCTTTTCGTGAGAACGCTCTCCTTTTCCTACGGAAAAGCAAAAATGTCGCTCAGTGATCCCTTCTTTCTTGGGGCAAAATACAGGACGCCGGAGGCTGATGCTGAAATCGAACAGGCCATACTCGCCATAGGTATTCCGAGAGATCCCTTTGCTGTGGGGGGGGGCGGGGATAGAGCCACTCAGTTTTTCGGGCTGATGCGTCCGCTTCTTGAAGTCCTTGTCCGTGAGATCCGTTATTCTTTGGCTTACTTTTCGACGAACCTTAAAGAGGAAAAACCAGCAACGTTATTTCTTACGGGGCATGGAACCAAATTCCATGACTTGGACCTTTTTTTAAGCCGCGAGCTTGAAATGACGGTCATGAACTTGCATCTTCCCTCTTCGGTGCGTTCACTCCATGGAGGCGATGGGGAGGATCCTGTCCGGTTAAGCCAATGCGTGAGCGCTGTCGCGGGGCTTATTCCCGGGCATGGAAGCATTGATTTCACACCGTTTGAAGAGAAAAGACGTCACGCGGAACTCTTTCAGAGAGGTGTTCTACGCCTGATCACTCTGGGGCTTTTCGGCGTTTTTGCCATAGCGCTCTTTTTCGTTCAGTTCCGTTATGCTTCCAGCAAAGACAATTTAAGGCTTCAGGAGAAATACTTGCAGTCACTTGGCAAGTTCGCACAAGCTTCTCAGGGGCCTTTCGAGCGCCACGATCTCGCCCGGGAGTTAGAGGAGGGAACGATCCCTCCTGAGAATGTTCTTCGATTGTTGGGCCATCTGATCCCTCCAGAACTTGCCATCCGGCATTTTAAGCTTGATTCATCCAAGAGGTTGATGTCGGTTGATCTCGAAACTTCCGGGATCGATGAAGGAGGGACCGGTAATACGATCGTTGAGGATGTTGTGCGGCGACTGAAAGAAACAGGCCTTTTCAAGTCTGTTACCGTGAAAGATCTTCCCGGATACTCGGTGTCGGTCTATCAGATCTATGGGGTGTTCCTTGATGATTAATGTCCAAAAACGCCATATCACGGCTGGCCAGCTCGGAATATTTCTCTGGATTTTTGGGCTCATCGCAGCGTCGTCGCTTTTTTTTATTTTTCTTTATCGCCCTGCGGTAGTTCGGTTACTTGAAAAAAACGATGAAGTGGAGCAGGTCGATGATCATTTGCGCTGGATTACCCAAACCATGGATTCCTTCGAAAAGCCAGAAGCTGTTTTTCAGTATTTTGCCGCGCAAAACCTGATCCTTCACCGGAAATTTTTAGCGTCACCGGAGAAGTCGCTCGTCGCTTTGACTGATTATGCTAACAAATTCCACGTACGGATCTCACAAGTGCAGACCGGAGAGCCGCAAGAAGTCTTCAAAGAACGGGGCCTGAGATTTTCCGCCGAAGGGAAGAAGTGTACGGGGGTGCGTGTTTCCTTCAAGTTCCGGAGCGAATATTTCAATCTTGTTAAGTATTTCGAAACGCTGCATAAGGCATTGCCCGCTTATATGGTTATCGAGCGTATTGATATTGAGAATGGTTTTACGACATCACCGAAATTGTCGGGTTCTGTGGAACTTTACCTCTATTTTTTGGAGCCATGATGAAAAAAAAGATTATTGTGGAGCTTTGTGTCATTGGCGTGACAACCGTGGCCTTGGTGTTTGCCAGTGCATCGCTTATTCCTCAAAAAAAGAAACCCCTTGTGGCGGGTACTGATACAGGTGGCGCTGCGAAAGGTCCTGTCAGTCGGCTCACGAAACTGCCGAATTTTTTGAGTCCCGTCATCAAGATAAAGACGATGAAGGACGATAACTTTTATGTGAAGTTTTGTCGTATTACCGATGCGCTGCCTTTCGAACGCGATCCTTTCGATTTTTCGTGGACTGGACCGCGTAGTAAACGGGACTCGCTTGATCTAACGGGGATTCTCTGGAATGAGAAGGAGGCTACGGCAGTCATTAATGGGGTTTTTTATACCGTCGGGGATTCTTCGGAGCAATTTAAGGTGACGGGGATACAAGAAGACAAAGTGCTTCTGAAGGACGGCGTTGGCGATTTCGAGTTGCGTCTTAAAAGATAATGGTCATGAGAGGGGGATGTATGAAGTCGAGAACCGGTTTGATTCTGGCTTTTTTTATAATCGGGATTACGACCCTGGGTGTTTCAGCGGAATCTTCTCTCAGCAGCCTTAAGTTTAAAGATACCGAGATCGCGACAGTTCTTAAGGCAATCGAGAAAAAGGCTGATCAGGAAGGCCAGAGGATCACGATCGTCGCCACCCCCGAAGTTTTTGGGCTTGTCACTGTTGATCTTGAGAACGTCGACTGGAAGACCGCTTTTAAAGTGATCCTTAAAATGTACGACCTGGGATATACCCAGGACGGGAACATTCTAACGGTTTCATCTCTCGTCAAGATAGCGGATGATCAGAAGCGCGACGACGATGCTATTTTTGCTACGGGCGGCACGAGGATCGAAGCATTTAAGCTCAAGCACGTTGAGGCCGCCGACATTGCCAAAATGATAACGCCTTTTCTTTCTAAAGATGGCAAAGTATCCGTCATGGATGTTGTGAACAAGCAAGGCTGGGGTTTTTCAGCGAGCACAAGCGGTCTTATGAGTGTTCCCGACTCAGGTTCCGCCGGCTCCGGTAGCTACACGCCTTCGACGACGACACAAAACACGACGAAAATGACGAGAACCAGGATACTTGCAGTATCAGATACTCCGGCTGTTGTCCGTCAGGTTGGGAAACTTATTGCAGAGATCGATGTGGCTCCAAAGCAGGTGCTTATTCGGGCCATTCTTTTGGAGGTTAAAAAAACAAATCTCTACGATCTGGGACTCGATTGGGCGACATCTTCTGAATTTAAGAATAATATTCCTTTTGTTACGGGAAATATTTTTCCTGTCACCCCTAACTCTTTTAAGCCCGCGGAAGGCACTTCAATGACGCCCGAAAGCTCGGGGTTCAAATTTGATGTGGCCAAGATCAATGGGGCTCAATTCGAAGTCGCGTTGCATGCCCTTCAGGAAAACCAGGATACAAACACTCTATCCACTCCCACTGTGTTGACGATGGATGGCCGCGAAGCTACGATTCTGGTGGGTAAGCAGTATCCGATTCTCGAAACGACTTCGAGCACGAATGTTAACAATACGGTGGGAGGATCGCTTTCTTATTATCAGAATATAGGGATCCAACTGCGTGTCGTCCCTCAAATCAGCGGGGATAACGATGAAAAAGTGAATCTAATCGTGCACCCGACTGTTTCTAATCAAAACGGAACGGTGGATGTTAAGGGCGGGACGACGGGGAATGCCGTTATCGCGCAATACCCGATCATTGACACTCGAGAGGCCGAAACTCAAATGGTGATCGATGACGGTGATACAGTTGTCTTGGGAGGCCTTCTGAGCGATGCGAAGAGCAAAGAACTTATGGGCGTTCCTTATCTGAGCGATATCCCGCTGATCGGAAAGCTTTTTGACCGGCTCACGAAAAGCGGCGAGAAAACGAATCTTTTGATTTTTCTGACGGTGAAGATCGTGCGGCCATCCACGGTGCTACCGGCGGATGTTCTCGATAGAGCCAAGATCGACAAAATGGCAAAAGGCATATGACAGCGCTTCAGGAATTCTACGGATTCAAAACACAACCGTTCAATATCACGACGGATGCGGAGCTTTTTTTTGAAGGCACTTCCCACCGGGAGGCTTTGGCTTCGCTCCTTTACGGCATAGAAGAACGGAAAGGGCTTATCCTTATCACTGGGGAAGTCGGTACCGGAAAAACCACTCTTTGTAATGCTCTGTTAGAGCGTTTGCCTAAATCGGTGAGGACATCGCTGATATTGAATCCCTATTTCAGTGAGGTTCAGCTGCTGCTGGCCATTGTAGAGGATTTCGGCCTGGAACCTGAAAAGAAGAACCGGCTGGATATCGTCAAAAAACTCGATTCATTTCTTATTGATCTCAGTCTGAATCAGGGGAATGCCGTGCTGATCATCGATGAGGCGCAAAATCTCAAGCCTCGACAACTTGAGCAGGTCCGGCTCCTGTCCAATCTTGAGACGAAGCATGGGAAGCTACTGCAGATCGTCCTGGTGGGGCAACCGGAGCTTAAGGCGAACCTTTTGCAATATGAGCTTAGGCAGATCTACCAAAGGATCGTTATCAAGTATGATCTGCGTCCTCTTGAATTCGCCGACGTGAGGGCTTATGTGGATTTCCGTCTCGATCGTTCCGGCGTTAGCGATGTTTCCATCTCGATGGAAGGCTATCGAATGATCCATGAGTTCTCAAAAGGTATTCCACGGCTTGTTAATCTTCTCTGTGACAGGGCTCTTTTGCTTGGATTTGTTCGTAAGGAGAAGGTTCTAAATCCTGAGATCTTTATTGCCGCCATGGAAGAGATCCGATGAGCATTGTTTATGATTATCTGAAACAAATAAAAGCTTCCACGGAACCGGCGAAAGAGGTCCCCAAAGAATCACCACGGTTGGATCCGCAACCGCGACCCAAGATTCTTTATTTGCGTAGTGTTAAGATTGCCCTGGTTTTGCTTCTATGCGCCGGTGTCGGAGCTGCGGTTTATTATCTTGCTCCGCGTGCGGGAAAACCGATCGTAAGGCTATACCATCCCGTTGCCGCGTCGACTAATATTACGAAGAATCAATCCTCGGATCCATCGTATATTCTTGAAGGTATTATCTATAACCCGTCCCAGCCGTTCGCAATCATTAATGGAAAAATGCTTGAGACTCGTAATACCATAGGTGAATATGAGATCATGAAGATCACTCCTGATTCCGTGACGCTTCTGAATGCTCAAGATAAGACGACCCGCACCATACATCTTTAGAAGAAGGTGTTGTTTTTTCGTTGAATTCCCCAGGCTTGCAGTCTATGATGTGCCTCCCTTCGAACTGATATTGCGCGCGGTTAGTTCAGTTGGTTAGAACGCTTCCTTGACATGGAAGAGGTCAGAGGTTCGAGTCCTCTACCGCGCACCATTCTTTTCCTCAATATTTCCAGTGGGTTATGGCGATTGGCCATGTCCTCATGTTCCGCCTGATTTACGTCAGGTGTCCAATACTCATCTTCTACAGTTGGGGACTTTTTAAGAGCATTTTTTTGACGTAAGTCCTTTGTTTACACCAAATTGATTTTCGCGGAGTCAAAAACCTAGTGCCAAGGAATCACGCTATATTCGCGATTATTT
>Ga0209083_1002593_pt1 | contig 16811 bp, 34 predicted proteins | sample AM7aDNAmetaG_FD_184132 | JGI IMG/M metagenome (GOLD analysis project Ga0209083, IMG submission 184132) | Freshwater microbial communities from Finland to study Microbial Dark Matter (Phase II) - AM7a DNA metaG (SPAdes) (version 3) | ecosystem: Environmental > Aquatic > Freshwater > Lake ...
TTAATAGCCTCTATCAAAAGATCTCGCATGGTCTTATTTGATTCTACTGATAGATGCTTAAATTGTTTAAATAAATTATCAGGAATCATTGCTATAACTTGATGATTTTTATTTTCTTCCATGAGTCTCCTTTTATATTTATTCTAATATAAAATGAAAACTATATTATTACTATATGGAATCATTTTCTAGATCTAATTCCGTGGCGTTAATAGGACACCATTTAGGAATTTCAAGACCACTTACAATCCTACGAGGCTTATCGAACTCTGGATGAGAGCATCGACGAATCATTTCGTTGGTTGTTGGCACAACCATTACTCGTCGACTATGACACTGATCGCAACTAGAACACTTAGGCACTGTAACTCCTTATACTGTTTTATTCTTTTCTGATTCACAACTATCGCACGTCGTATGAACCCAACCACCCTGACGAGTTCTGGCTCCTGACATCCCACACTTCTCACAAACAAATGTGGTCATATAGGTGGCAAGAGCAACATACTCAGAGATTAGTTGATACACTCCTTCGTGAGCATACATCTGAAGATCTCTATCTTTTTGAAATACTCTATGAAGAGGAATCTTGTTCTTTCCATCAAAATAATACTTACTACTATTATAAGCAGTTTTAATTTTGATGATTGGTTTTCCAAACCATCTAGGAAGATCATACTCATTAAACTTATTAAGAAGTTCAAGTATTGAGTTCTTCTTAATTGTCCAACGAGGACCAAGTTCAAAATAATAATAGAAACGTAATGTTCCATACTTCTCTTTGACTTGTTCAGCTACAATCTTAACGTCATATTCTTTTTCAACCTTTATTAGATTATGACACAATCTATCGATCACACCATACCATCCATCACCACAAGACAGACCCCAACACATGCATGTTTCTGTTTTGGGTTTATCTTTATCTTGAAAGATAGTTGGATATTTTTTAAATATCTTATCTTGAAATTCTTGTTTCATTATTTTACTTTCTCTGATTCTCTATCATTCATATATCGAAGAACTTTCTCTGCCTTCTCTGTTCGTTGAGTATAACTTTCCCATTTGGCAGGAATAATTCCTCGTTCGATTAACATCTCAACTACACTCATCAAATCATTCAATTCATATATTAGATGAGTTTTATTACTTGTCTTGTGATCTCTTGGATGATATGTATCCAACCCGAATCTCAAAGCTTTACTACAAGCTTTAGCAACTTCAGAACATTCTTCAGAGAGACAGGTAATCAAATATTCTTTTTCGTTCATTCTGTTACATCCTTTATTCCTAATGCAGGAATTCTATATCCTGCTAACTTATAAATCATTTCTATTTTTATTCCACAATTATTACATTGATATGGTAACAAGACAACGCAATCATCTCCAATAACATCCTCAAGAGCATTCTGATCCCAATCACGAGGAACCATTGATTTATTATCTGAATTTTTACAAACAGGGCAAATCGTTTTATCTGAATGTATGAATACATCAGCAGGAAGAAGTTCAATTTTCAGTTGTGATTTCATTTTACTTTCTTAACTGTTCTAAGTCGAGGATGCTTTCCATGTAAAGGACAATTACTCTGAGTTATTCGAAGATCAGTTCCAAACAATTCTTTATTATCCATTTGAGGACACAAACAACCAGGAGCATTATACCACCAACAATGAAACCTCTTATCCTTTTTGAAATTCCATTGTTCTTGTAAACGATATTCAATTCGTTCTAACTCTTTTACAAGACCGCGAAGCTTTCTGGGCTTACCAGTAGCTTTTATAAATTCAACAAACAAATCTAGTCTATCACAATGTATTGATAGGATCTTTCTAACCGCTTTCTTTGATACTTTATTTTTTTCAATGAGTGCAGTATTAAGACAAACAATTTGTCCTCTATACGAAACAGCTGCTTTATCATATACTCGTTTATTCACTTAGTAATCTCCTATTATTTTTTCGGTTGTTGTAGTTTGTGATTCGGTATGGTTTTCTTTTTATTCTTACAAACATTATATTTGATAAGATCTATTCCTAAAAGATCTGCTAACTCATGAAAATTATCTTTAAACATTGTTGGCCTATATGGTATTGCCATATGATGTCTGATCATGATTTGTTCTCAGGATTGTCAATGAATCCTTCTTTGTTATTCTTGTGGATGATATTTTTAATTCTATTTAGAAGGTATCTTACATTATACTAAGAACTTCTTTTGCAAGTTCTTGACATGCTTTACGATCACGATTATATGTTCCATCTGGACGAATTGATACAGCAATTAGAGTTAGTGCTTCATACATTCTATTATTAGTTTTTACTAATCTTGTTATTGTTTCAAATTCTTGTTGACCCATTTCCTTAATGAATTCTCTAGTATCATTAATTTCTGTTTCGAGAACTTTAATTCTTGCTAATGCTTCATCAAGTTTAATCTGTTGATTTTTTGCTATCTGTTCATAACATTTCGTAATCTCACAACTTTCTACACATATTCCACTGTCAGATAAAGGTCTGTGACATCGATTACATGGCTCGTTCATTTTTAATCCTTTTTAAGTTCTTTCAAGATTTGATTAAAAACTTTACCCATGATTGAAGCTATAAAAATAAAATAACCAATGATCAGAACGAGTACGATAATTCCAAGAATTTCAAGTAGTAACAACATGACACTTCTCGCTTTCTTTTGTTCTTTCGTTTTTTAAATCAATCCGAATAAATTATAAATTATTATAAGGAGTATTCATGTCAACATCGATTTATTGGAGAAGTATTCTGATTCAAACAAATTGGCATACACGACTGAAAAAACTTTCTAATATAACCGGAAAGAAAATCTATCGTCTTATTGAAGAAGCCATTGTTTTTTTAGAAGAAAAGAATGGTATTCAACAAAATGATGGTGAAGAGAATCATGAGTAAATTATGCAGTTGTGGTTGTGGAAAAGAAGTTACTTGGAACAGATATTCCAAACAGTATAATAATTTTATATCTGGACATAGTTCAAGAGGAAAAATATCTCCCAGAAAAGGACAAAAAGTTTCAGATGAAACAAGACTAAAAATGCGTTTAGCACAACTCGGAAAGAAACAATCAGAAGAACTCAAAAGAAAACTATCTTCGATAAGAAAAGGAATATTAAAAGGAAGACCTCATTCATTAGAACACTCATTGAAAATATCTAAATCTAAAAAAGAAAAGAAATTTAAATATTCTGAAGAATCAAAATTAAAGATGTCTATAGCTCAAATAGGAAAGAAACTATCAAAAGAACACAAATTGAAAATATCATTATCTAATAAAGGAAGAGAATTTTCAGAAGAACACAAATCAAATCTAAGTATTTCTACAATTAACCGAATTGAACGGCAAATATTTAATGGTGGACTGGCGTGCCCGTGCATTGGAAATAATGAAATACTCATTCTTAATCGAATTCAAATTGAATCAGGTGAAGAAATTCTTAGAAATGATCATGATTTAGCAATGAAAGTTGGAAAATTTCCAGATGGTTATATTGAGAAATATAATCTTTGTGTTGAAGTTCTTGAACCGTTTCACTTTAAACCAACTGGTGAATTAAGTGATAATGATCAAAAACGAGAATTGAGAATAGCGTGTAAACTTAACTGTATGATTTACTATATCCCAGAACAAGAATTTCTTTCTAATCCTAATAAAGAAATTCAAAGATTCAAAGATTTTCTTTTATTGTTGAAAGAGGAATCTAATTGAAAGTAATTAGATCCCTCTAATCATAGTTTCCTAGTACGGCATTTGTGTATAAGAATCTTTGTAATAAATATCCAAGTGTTTTTTAAGGGATTTATAGCCATCCTTATCATAACTAATACAGATTAATTGCTTTGCATAACGAGGAAGCATTCTTTGAAGACGCTGAATATCTTCTGCTGTTTCCCTATGCTGTTTAATTTTTGCCGCAATCTTTGTCAGAATGGGCGAGTCATTTCTTCCAAACCCAGAATTGTTTCTGCCATGACTGATATGATTTCTTTTTTCTAAATCTGTTTGATGGTCATATAATGTTTCACATGCCTTTCGTGCCCAAACAGAATTACTTTTAACCTTCATTTGAACAAACGCAACAACATCTACTTTGTTGTAACCTGGAACCGGTGGAATAATTCGACGACCCATAACACTCTCCTTTGTTTACTTGACTAGTCCAATGATTTTAAAATTCTCGTCAACCATAACAAGAACACCCTTGATTTTTACAATTTTCATTGTTATCCTTATTCAACTTTGAATAGATCTTTCCCGAACTTTTTATCATCTTGACGTTCAATTGTAATAATGATATTATTATCGCCGCAAACAAAGATCCAGCCATTATTGTACAGATACTTTGCTTCTTTGATTTTGTTATTTAGTAATCGAACAACTTGATGAGTTGCACTGAATTTGATTTCGTAAGAACCCTTTAACAGTTTATGAATTAATTGTTCTGGATCCCTACTAGGATCACTTTGTGAAGGATTACGTTCATTAAATCTGTCTAGGGCATGTTTTGTTATAATGTATTGTTGTGTAGTAGTTTCTTGTTTTGTTTCTGTATTTGTATTCATGGTGGTTTCAGAAATAATTAGTTATTAATTCAACTGTTGATGGTAGTAATATACCCTTACCGAAATAGATTGATTTATCTTCATTTCGATTAATGGGTACTGCTACACCTGACTTGAAATTTCTAGTTTGAATATTAAAAATGATCACTGTTTGATCATTCATTTTAGCAAGTATATTTGATATCACACCATACACCGACGGACTATTCTTTGTTTTAATATACTTCTTAATTAAATTATTCATCATATTAATATCAGTGTGATGTTTAATTAAATCCATAGTATGAATTTCATTATTATCTAAAATAAAAACAGATTCTATCATCATAGTATTCATGTTGATAGCAACCTGTTGAGTAAATTCTATAACCCGATTAATAAATTTATCAAGTAATTCTTCACTGGTCGTGACACCGATTGAAGAACCCATATGATACATATCAACTAACGGTAAACCATCACCAAGATCTATAGTTGTTTTACTGAGATATGGATCTTTTTGTTTTGATTTATTAAGATCTAGAAGAGAAAGACCGCCAGGAGCAGTCAATTTTTTCATTCGGTCAATTGTTTCTTGAAACGAATTATTGTTACTTTTGATATTACTCATGTTGTTTTCTTTCTTGCTCGATGAGTTTAAAGAAAGCAGGAATTGATTCATTCACTTCTCTCTTTATTTCAATGTAACGATGAACTAATCCTACCGTGGAAGGTAGAAGTTCAACTTCTTTAAGAAGTACTGCATTAGTATTCTTAAAGTCATATCGGCGTTTATCTTTAGTTTCAAAGATATGGACACAATCATTACAGATATTTACACTCACATCCATATCAGGAATGTATAATTCTTTAATGATAGTTCCAAAACCATGACTTTGTGATACCGATGATTCATAGATTTCAAGACTGTATAATTTAGCTTTCATGGTTTTTAAAGAAATGAGTTACGTGTTCATCAACCGGAACTTCTGTTTCTTGTCCATCTATAGTTGCATGTTCATCAGTACGAATGACCGCAAGTTCAAACATCTTTACACCAGATTTATCTTGTGAATTGATGAGAACCACCTCTTTGATATTACTAGGATCTCTATTTGTTATATCTCTATCAATAGCAACCAAAGCTCCGGTGACAATGATGATTCCGTGAATAGCTGGATTTTTCTTAGTATCAACAAAATGCTGAATAAGATTAAATGCTAAATTAAATCCAGTATCAGTCATATAATCATGCAGTTCCATAAGCTTAACTTCATTATTATCCATCATGAAGAAAGCTACCGGAGGAACGTAATTAGATTCAGTAATAATTCTCTTTGCGTTGTTTGTAATATCAAGTCGAAATTCTTTAAACATTCCATCTTGATTTCTATCTGAACCATCAGAAGGACTAAAAACACCCATGTTATAAATCTTAACTTCGGTTCCATCCTTAGATGGTTCTGAGGTATCTGGTGCTGTTTCACATGATTCACACTGACACCTATTCGACTCTGTTTCATCTGTGAACATTTTACTCTCCTTGTTATACGTTGGGTTCTTGATTCTTAGATAGATAACTTTTTTGAATCAACATAAAAACCCCTTTTGATTACTTACAATTTTTCTTATTTGATTTTTCTTGTTCTAGTTTAATTCGCATCTGTTCAACTTCTGCTTGAAGATGTTTTTCATTCAGACGAAGTAACTCCATTCCCATTGATTGATCCTTCTCCATTACCGAACGAATATAATCCATCATGAATGCCATAACAAACTCCTTATGCTAATACTACCAATTGTTTAACCGAACCCAAACTAACCTGATTCCAATACAATGGATAATCAGATCTCATCTTCGCTACACCATTATATTTGATTAATGCTTCTTCTCGATCATTTGCTTTAACTACGGTGTTAGTTAAAATTAAATTACTATCTTGAAGTTCTTCGTGTTGAACATTATAAAGATTTTGTAATACCATTTCTTTTACATTCATTTGTTTGTTCCACAACATTTTTTATACTTTTTTCTTGAACCACAAGTACAAGGATCATTTCTTCCAATCTTAATTTCAGGATGTAATTCAACACCAATGTTATCAATCGAAATGCCATCCATGTGATTTATCTCGTGTTGGACAGCAAAACAAGTAATATCAAAAACAGCATCTTCACGATCGTCATTATAGTAGTACTCGGTTTGTTCTCTGAAAGAACCATTTTCGAGAATATTATTTTTAATGACAAAGTCTTTATAACGTTTGACATTAAAAATTCTACCGGGAATTGAAAGACATCCCTCTTTACAATGAAGAAGTTCATTTTCACCACTAACTATAATCGGATTGATTAATTCGGTTCTCTTTCCTTTAACTGAAATTAACGATACTCGTGCAGGAATACCAATTTGACTTGCAGCAATTCCAACCGCAGTTCTATTATATTTGAAAGATTCTTCTAACTTAGAAAGAATTTTACTTGCTTGACTGGGTGTGACATCATAACATTTTTTAGACAGAAATTTTTTATCCGTAACAATCAAAGAAATATTACATGAATCTAATGCAGAATCTATAAGTTGTGAAACAGAAAGTCCATTGAGTCGATATTCATACACGGCAGGATACATGATATTCATAAAACAATTCCTTTCTTCTTTGCTAATCTACTAGCAAGGATATACTTTCTGTGAGGAGAATTCCATTTGAATTGAAATTCCCACGAACTCAAAATAAATTTCATCATATCTGCCAGATCATGCATTTTTAAAGTTTTAGCTTTATTGATTGCATAAACCTGTGCAAACAGTTCTCGTTGAACCACACTAGAAAAATAATTACTGGGATCTTCAATATGTCCTAGTTCATGTAATATCAAATACCTTTGTATTAGATCATCACATTGATCCCAAATGATTTTATTAATGACTATATTATTCTTTGGAGAAACCCAAGCAGGAAATTCAGATAGGAATTTCCACGCTTCTAAATTTGTATCTACAAAACAAACAGGAATACTTTTCCCACATGCTGTAAAGACAAAATTTTGGATTTCTTCAATTGTCATTATTCTACTTCAGTTTATTAAGAGATCTAAGTCCCCACATCACCGCGTCTTCTTTAGATGAACTAAAACTCATTCTTTGAATTGCAGCTCCGTTCCATAAACAAACAGTTACTTTAAATGTGTTGGTTCCGCTTCTTTCGAAAGCATGAAATCTATCATCATGAACTAAGAGATCCAACTTTTCTTGGAAAGAACTGTTTGATACATCATACTTAATAGATGGTTGATTCATTACAGATTCTTTCTTTGCTGGTTGATCAATAACCAGAACGGATTTTTTAATTCTTATATTAAACAGTTTAAACAAGTTCATATTATCTCATACATTTATTACAAATGAAACTAATATATTTAGAATCTACTAGACGTTGCTTATCTTTAGGAATAGCATAAAGAGGAACCATATTTCCTTCTTTATCAGTAATCACCTGTCTAATTTTCATTAGAATCATTTCATTATTATCAAAATCTTGAACCTTATCATATGGGAATTCTTTTTTACATATTGAACAAGTTTCGTTAGAATTACTCATTGGAACCTCCTTATATACTTTTTATTTTATTCCTTATTTTCTATATTGAATCTTTATTTCCTACAGTTTAGTAGAAATCCAAGTTCCTAATAAACAACCAAAAGTACACCCAACAGTATAAAAAATCTTATTAAACCACCCACCAAATGCTAGGTATGGGATTGAAAAACAATAAAACAAATTAGTTCCAAATGCTGAAATAATCATCATATGATAATCTTTGGTGGAGATACATGCCATATTCCAAGATAGGAATGTTAACTGTATAAAACCAAAGAATAGTAAATATAAGTTCTTTTTACACAGTATATTATTTAACATTCAAAATTCTCCTCAAACCTAAGTAAAATTTCAGCATATCAGATTGCATACATTTTGGAATATATCTTTTAATATCAGATATTGTCATCCATACTAGAGTTGGATGTTTCTTTGGTTCTTTATTTTCAACTATATTATAATAACTTATTACGTCATACAACATAGAAACAATATCAGTATGAATATTATTTCCTCTATTATATGTTTTATAGAATGTTCCAAGAAGTCTATAACTAAGAAGATCTATTCCCAATTCTTCACTCATTTCCTGTGCTAATCCAATTGATGGATCTTTATCCATACTTACTTTACCAATTGGAAGAGTCCAGAAATTATACTTCTTATGAAACATTAACAGAATCGTATTTCCTTTGTGGATTACACCACCAACACCATAATGATTTTTTAGATCTTCTGTATTTACTAGTGGATTATTAATGTCGAAACCAACTTTTGATTTTATCTTTGATACTTTTCTTTTCATTTTGAATAACCCCTGTTGAATAAATATGAATATTTTTGGTTGGTTGAGAATCAACTTTTTTGTTAATAATTCGATTATTTTTCTCACATAGAGAAGAAACCATTACAAGTATATTTTCTTTAGAACCATCTGAATACTGTGCTTCTACTTCAATTGGAAGAATTGATAATCCTTCGCCATTAAATTTTGTCATCAAATCCTTTAACATCTTTTCATTTTTATCTGGAAAGTGCCAGGTTTTACTAATACAATTTCCTTGAACTAGAGGATCATCATATGTCAACGTAACTTTCATGTTCAAAAATTTCCTTTTTCAAATAAAAAATAGAAGAAGAAATAAACAAATAAACGACGTAGAAAAACAGTTACATCAATTTAGATTCACTCATTCTCTATTATGAAAATGATATGATACTAAATTGACGTAACTTATAACCAACTAAATCCTTCTATTCATAAATAAATATATATAGAAAGATGTCTTAATTTAATATTCTATTCGACAAGTTTAATTGCCCAGAAATCACAAGCAAGATTAGGATTAGTTAGATAGTTATATGTGATTGTAAAATATCCTGCCATGCCCCAACCATCACCCCAAGAATTTCTTACGATAAATCTAGAAGTTGCGTCATCATATCCAACTGCAAGTACAGCATGACCACCCAATTGTGGTTCGTTTGGTAGTGGATCTTGAACTATTCCAGTTCGAGCAACATCAGGAGATTCAAATCCCTGATATACTGAGAACCCCAAGATAATTGGAAATCCAGCTGCAAGACAAGTTTTCATATCAACTAGAGTTTGGGGAACTGAATAATAATTGAGTGCTTGATGCTGAAGTGCGTGACTATAACATTGGTTTGCTGGTTTATTTCTAAACTTAGAAATATCATAAACCCATTCTGTTTCTGGACACACTCCTAGATTTGCAACACTTTTAACGCCATCACGAATCTGCGCACCTGAATCACTTCTGGTAGTACCTTCCATTACTCTCTCATTATAGTAAATAAAAAGTCTAGAAGGAATAAATAGTTCTGTTTGTTTTTGTTGCTGTTGCATATATTCATGAGCAGCACCAATAGCATTTGCTGTACATGATCCTAGTTCACCCTGATTATATACAGGCGGACATCCGGGTTTTAAATCAACAGAAGGTGGTAATACAATCGGTACTGCTGGTGCATGTAATTTTGCTGAAAACATAATATCGCGATGATCTGGCAAATCTGGAATCCAACCATACTTCTTAATATTTCTAGCCATTGTTATCTCCTCTTTTTAACGAATCTTACCTGTGAAATTTTTTAATACATGTGGGACATCCCGCTTTTATAGTGGGAATATTAGATGGAATCTTTTTTCCTTTAATATGTTTTGTCATTTTTTTAAGTTTTTGTAAATCAATATTATTCATAGTCTTCATCATAACATTCCATAAAATTAGATTCAGGGCATTGTTCTGTTTTCTTCCCCTTTAGTCTCTCATCTAATTTTCTTCGTTGTTCTTTTTCGGTTGAAGTTAATTCTCTCATTTTTACTCCAGAATTAAACTAGTCAATTCTTTAAATTGGTTTACTACTTTTAATTGATCTTCTTCCCAATCTTTTTTAGATACTCTAAAAATTATATATCCAAGAGATGCCAATATAAGTTCTCGCTCAATATCTTTTGAAATTCGTGTTATATAATCAACCATAAAATGATGTTGCTCATCAAATTCAATAAAAAGTTTTAATTCCAAAATATGACCATCTGGATAGAAACCAATTAAATTAGAAATAGAATGATCATTTCGAATGATATTGTGTGTTGTGTATAATTGAAATTCATTTAAACATGCTCGTTCAGGAATACTAATTCTTGGACATAAAGGTTCATCATTAATTAATTGTCTTTCGATTTGTTTTATAGCCGATAATCTCATTTTCTTTTTTGTTTCTTCAGAATGTTTTCTACCAAGAAATCCTCTTCCGTGGTTTTTTGATATATTAGTTCTTCTTTCAATAGAATGTTTTTTTCCAATTAAACTTTTAGATATATTTCGACCAACTTCAGATGGTCTAGATACACCCAGTCTCATCAATGACAGTTTTCTTTTGGTTTCTTCTGATGCTCGTTTACCGGTTATTGCGATAGATTGATGTATTCTTTGTTCTGCCGACAATATTCTGCCTTTGTTAGCTTTAGAAATTTTTTCTTTTGATTCTTGGGTATGATATCTTCCTGTATTTGATTTAGATAGTATTATTTTATGTTCTTTAGAAATTGTTTTCCCTCTTCTATTATGACCACTGATAAATCTATTTCGCTCATTGATCATTTCTTCTCCGCAACCACACCCGCATAACTTATTCATAAAAATTTATACTCTAATTTTGCTCTAAATTTTGGTACAATCCAGTTATTTGGATTAATTGGTTTATAGCATTTTTTATTTAATAAAGTTTTATTGTTTGTAATTATGATATTGCAAATAAATGCAACATCTTCAAACGAATTACTTAATGCAAATCCGTGCTGCCACCGACTAGCATTTACTTCATTATATTCTAAATTCAATTTACCACTTAATCCAGTTGTATAACAGTCGTTTCTGCATGCTGGACTGTGGGTATGACCCATAATAACATTTCTACCATAAGTTCTAAAAATTTTATCAAATCTATTACTGCCAGTTTGTCCAAACATTTTAATATCACCGTGAGTATATATGACATTTGCAATCTTTTTAGTTTGATTTAATTCAATTACTTCAAACCCCAAATCTTGTAAATTACAAATGAATTTAAAATTTAAAATTTCAGAAAATTGCGGTAACTTATCTACTATATCATTTAGAAATCTTTCATGGTTTCCTAGTAGTAAAATTTTACGCTTAGCCCATTTAGTCATTCTGGTTAATAAGTAATTAGTACTCGCTGATTCATTTAATATAGTTGAATCAGTAATTCTCATACTATTATTCTTTGAGAATACATGATGATTTAATGAATGACTATCTGATATGTCACCCAAAATTGCAAAAATGTCAGGTTTATAGTCTTCGACGATTTGTTCCTGAATATCTAAAATATTACAATCATGTAACTTACAATGAATATCTGAATTAATAAATGATTTTTCATCTGGTTCTAATATATTATTTTCTGTGATAATCTTATCAAAATAACTAGTTGTAAATCCTTTAGAAGTTTTATGAATTCTGCACATTACAATAGAAAAATCACCCTGTTTATCAATATGAATAATTGATATTCCTTGTTGCCATGTTTTATACATGTGCTGCATTCTTCTATACTTTTTATATCCTGATGGGAATGTCATCTTAACTGTTCTGCCATCTGTAAAATCTTGCTGTTTTATAGTGGCAACCAAATGTTGTTCGCATAAGCAACCCGGACTTACAACACAAGCAAAAGTTCCATCCTCAGTACACCGAGTATCCATTTCGTGTCTGTGTAGATTTGTGATTGTACTGTTTTCAAAAAATTCTGGAGTAATTCCTCTTGATAGTGGAGTGTTGACATAATCACCTAAAAGATCTTGATTCGCAATAGTTAGTTTATTTCCCAGCAAAATTTCTTTTCTTATAATTTCTTGCTTAAGTTTTTGTGTTGCTATTGTTTTTAATTCTTCTTCCTTAGCTAATACTATAAGATTAGAAAAATCTTTCCAGTTGTAGTTGATATCATCATCGTCATCTACAAAGTGTCCAACGTGAATAATATTATTTGCATTAAGATGTTTGTTTAGATTCTTTAATAACTTAAACATTCCTGTTCTGGTATGTTTCCCATGAGTATCTCCCACAACAATATAAGTTCCTTCTCCAAGCATCTTGCTGCTCGGGTATGAATAACCAATCTGTTCAAGTTCGTATAATGCTTTTTTCTTTAATTCAACAAATGAAATTGGTAAAGATCCATCGATAATAATCTTTTGTTGAAATTGTTGTTTTGTTAAGCTTCTTAAGTTTTTCGGGTCGTGTCTTGCTACTTCGATAATTCCTCTTACTAAATTATCTATAAGTGCTAATTGTTCTGATTCTTTCTTAGTTTTTGAATTTGACATAAATTTTCCTTCATAAGAAGATAACCCAATACTATCTATAGTAATATCTTATAATGATTTTAATTTATTCTCACTCAAAATAGGATCGGGTTGAGATATGATTCGCTTATCTTTTTGAAGAACAAATAATATGAAAGCAATCAATACTTTTTTATTATCAGAAGCTGTTTTAAAACATCAGTTGTTTCTTGATCTAGATGGTGTGCTTGTAGATTTTGAGAAGGGTATAGAACAATTTGGTTATGGAACGATTGATGAAATAAAAGCTAAACGGGGTGATAGTTTTATCTGGGTACTTCTTTCTCGAGTTGACGAATCATTCTGGAAGAATTTAGAATGGATGCCTGATGGAAAAGAAATATGGAATTTTTGTAAACATCTTCATCCTATTATATTGAGTGCTCCAACTAATGATAGAAGTAGTCGAACAGGTAAAGAAATATGGGTCAGACAACAACTTGGTCCTGATGTGAAATTAATCTTAGAGAAATCAAAAGATAAATACAAACATGCTAAACCGGGATATATTTTGGTTGATGATAGACCAAGTAATATTAAAGACTGGACTAAAGCTGGCGGAACCGGAATCTTACATAGAAATGCAGAAGAAACTATTTCCGATTTAAAAAAATTACTAAAAGGGTAATTTAGAACAAAATAAAAAGATCGTGATTTATTTACACAAAGGAATAATATGAATAACACCACTCAAAAGATGTCACCTGTTAAGAAAACTTTAATGGAACTTGTAATGCTTGGTGAATATGGAGTTTCCGACAAGGTTGGTATTTGTGAATTTATTGAACGAATGGATGATAATCAAATTGATGATCTAACTAAAGATATAATTATGTTAGAGAATTATATAGGTAATTGTAAAATATTTTTAGAATTTAAGTACAATGAAGAATTACAGAAAAAAAATAGTAGTGTATTTATGACAGAATCACTATTTTCTAATCGAAGAGATAGTATAATTTTACAAGAAGCAGACGGTGATTCTCAAAAAATTGATCTTAAAGGTGCAATAGAGATGACTGGTGTGACCGGTGGCGCAATGTGGTATATGAAAACAGGTGTGACCAATCCACCTGAAGCTAATAGACAGATGGTAAATCTTAGAAGATCTTCTCTTGATATGTATCATGCGGTAGCCGGTGCTATCTTTAATCTTTCGGGCAGAAGAATTATTTTACCACAATTATCTCGAACAGATGCACAATTACGAAATTTACACAATGTACATCAAGCAGCATCAGAAAAAATGAAAGCAGGAATTCCATATGATAAATCTATGGATGATGCTGCTAAAAGAGCTGAACTGAAAGTTAAAGCAGCTAGACGAATAGATTTAAAAAAAAGCATAAAAGGTATTGAACACGCTGGACATGTAGCAGGACTTGCGGTTCTTTCTTTAATGGGTACTACAGCATTAGCTCTTCTTGCTACTCATATCTACCAAAAATATCTTTCTGATGCTGCAAAAAATTGCAGAGGTAAATCAGGAACAGCAAAAGAATTATGTATAAATACATTTAAGATTAGTGCTTGTGATGCAGCAATTCAAAAATGTAGAGAAGCTTTGCCTGGTTGTAAAGATAAAAATAATCCAGAAAAGTGCACCCATAGTATTCAAACACAAATCTGGAATTTTGAAAGAAGAAAAAAATTATATCAGCAAAAAATGGTTTCTGTTACAAACCGATCACTAACACCACCACGTCACCCATCTACTTTTGAACCAGAAGATATGCCTTCTAAAAGTAGTAAGAAGAGTAGTGGTGTTGTGAAAGTATTCTAACTATTTCTTAATCAAAAGAATACCACTAGTAATTCTGAGATATTCTGCCTTCAATCCATCCTGGATATTCGTAACCTCAAAAAGGACATGGATATCCTTGATGGGAATACATTCATCTTTAGTTGAAGCAAATGGGTTAGCAGGGAAAAGGCTGAGTGCAAGTTGACCAGACTCATGTGGTTTATAAGAAACAACCATTGGACTTGCCATCAACTTAACCCCATCAATATCTGATACTTCACCCATAATAATTTCATTATTAACCATCTTGAACATTCTGATCATTCTAATCTCCTTTGTGTTTGTATGATACCTATAAATTTAATCATAATTTTAAAATAGGAATCTTTTTATATGCTTAAATTGTGCGATTGTGGTTGTGGTAAAGAAGTAACTAGTGAAAAAAGTAGATTTCTTTGGGGACACGGAAATCGTGGTAAAAAAGATATTTATATAAAAAGAGCAAAAAATTATAAAGAAAAACACGGCGTCGAATATCCGATGCAATTAAAAGAAGTTAAAGAAAAAACTAAAATAACTTGGATAAAACATTTTGGTACTAATCATCCAAACCAAACCGATCAAATAAAAGAAAAAATTAAAAAAACATGTATAGAAAAATATGGTAAAGAATACCCGATGCAATCAAAAGAAGTTCAAGAAATTCATAAACAAACATGTTTGGAAAATTGTGGTTATGATAATTGGGCAAAAACATCACAAGGAAGAAAATTAGCCAGAATTAATGGTATAAGAATGATTGAAAATCAAAAACTAAATGGTGAACCATTGACACCGTATATTGGTGATAATGAACGATTATTTTTAAATGAACTTCAACAATTTACTACTTATAATATTCTTCGAAACGATCATTCTTTTAGATACATGATTGGTAGATTTCCAGATGGGCATATTCCTGAAGTAAAATTATTTATTCAATACGATGAACACTGGCACACTAACAAAAAAGAAAATGATATTCAATGCACAAAAGATTTAGAATCCATCCCGGGCTATAGAGTTTTCAGAGTTTCAGAAAAACAATGGAACGAGAATAAAAAACAAGTCATTAATGAATTTAAAACAATAATTAATATGAAAGAAATCATATCATGTTAACACTTAGATCGATCATAAACAATATCAAAAAAGGTCAATCTGCTTTAAAAGTAAAAGATATTCTTACTAAACTAGAACAGACATATAGTACACTTAAAGATAGAATCGAAGTTGTTGGTTGTAAAAAAGAACCCACTAAGATTACTATCTACCTATTATGTCCTTCAGAAAAAGAACCAAGAATTAAATATGATATTGTATTTGAACTTCATACAGAAGGACGAATGACTCTAGATACATATTTTAAAGTATATTCAAACTCACCCGCCTTTGGTTATAACTATGCTTATATTTTTAATAGATTAGGAAGTTTACTATGGCCAGATAAATATCCTGCTGAGTTTTCTAAGATTGCACCAAAGACAAGAAACCCATATTTCTTTGTTGGTTTTGATAAACATGTTTATAGTTGTATTAAATATATTGCTGATTATACTATAGGAAAAATAGTAACTGAATATGATGGTAGAACCCCGCCTGTTAAATCATTCAATGAAAAAGTAAGAGAGATCGGTGATGTACAGGAAGAGTTGAGACGTTCGCAAGAATAAATTAAAATACATTACTGTATTGTTGTAGTGCAAAAAGATGTTTAAATAAGGGAGACATAAAAAATGAGTATTCTGACACAAGAAGATCGTAAAGATCTAGTATGGGCCGTTCGCAAATCACTACTCGAATCTGTTCGTAGTGGTGTTCTTACTGAGGGAAAGAAAGCTGCCGCTGAGAACTTCATTATTAATGAAGCTACTTATGAGCAGCTCTTGAACATGGCCTTCAATCCTGAGAGAGAAACCAATTACAAGTCCGCTTCGGTTCTTGAGAAGG
>Ga0209083_1002594_pt1 | contig 16808 bp, 13 predicted proteins | sample AM7aDNAmetaG_FD_184132 | JGI IMG/M metagenome (GOLD analysis project Ga0209083, IMG submission 184132) | Freshwater microbial communities from Finland to study Microbial Dark Matter (Phase II) - AM7a DNA metaG (SPAdes) (version 3) | ecosystem: Environmental > Aquatic > Freshwater > Lake ...
CCGAGGGCGGTTTCTCGCATGAAGAGGCCGAGCTCGCGAAATCAGCCGGAGTCATACCCGTGTCGCTCGGCTCAAGGATCCTTCGGACTGACACCGCGGCGGTAGCGGCAACGGCGAATATAATGCAGATCTTCAACGAAATCTAAAAGTTTGTAAGGTAAGAGCAAAGTTTATCTTTCAGATGCCGGAGAAAACCTCACCCTTTAGGGTGAGGATGAATCCGGCATGAATAATATTAACACACCTATAAAGAGAAACTCCGGCCTTCAGGCCGCAGAGTTTCATAAGGTTTATAAGGTAAAAGCAAAAGTTCATCATGTTTGCAAGGAAAGAGCAAAGTTAAAAGGGTTTGTAGCACCTATTGGATTAAATGTTTTTGCCGTTACATTATAAACTTTACAAACCTTATGAACCTTACAAACTTTTTACCGGAGGGCCCATGTCTTTAGAAACCGAGATTTTGTTGAAAGAACGAAAAGTAAGAAAGTTTATGAAACAAAACAAGCTCGACGCCGTGATGCTCACCAAGTTCAACAACTTCGCCTGGTTTACCTGCGGCGGAGACAACCACGTAGTCACTGCCTCCGACTTCGGGGTTGTTTCAATAATAATAACAAAAGAAAAAAAATACCTTGTGGCGAGCAATATTGAAGCGGGACGCGTTTCGGATGAGGAGATTAAGGGGCAGGGATTCATTATAAAGAAGTTCAACTGGTGGGAAGATGCGGAGAAGCTCAAACTTATAAAGGATATAATCAAGGACGGCGTGTTCGGCACGGATGATGGGTTCGGCGGGTATCCTAATATCGACGGCAAGTTTTCCAGGCTTCGTTTCCAACTGACAAGCGGAGAGATAAAAAGATATAAATGGCTCGGTCGCAAGGCGGGAAGGGCGATGGGCCGCGTCTGCAAAAAGATAAAGAAAGGCGATTCTGAACACAAGGTTTCAGGGCTTCTCGCCAGGGAGCTCTACAAGGACGGAATAACGCCGACGGTGCTTCTCGTCGCGGCGGACGAGCGCATTTCAAAATACAGGCATCCAATCCCCACGGACAAGAAGGTTGAGAAAGTTGTTATGGTTGTTGTCTGCGCGAGAAAACAGGGGTTAATTGCCAGTCTTACAAGAATCGTTCACTTCGGGCCAATCTCCGCAGAGCTTAGAAAGAAACATAATGCGGTCGCAAAGGTTGACGCGGTTTTTAATTTGAATTCCAAGCCGGGCGCGAACATCAAGGATGTATTTAAAAAAGCGCAGGATGCTTATAAAGAAACAGGCTTCGCTTCCGAATGGACGCTGCATCACCAGGGCGGCTCCACGGGTTACGCCGGAAGAGAATACAGAGGGCTTCCGGATTCAGCGGAGATAGTTCTTCCTAACCAGGCTTTTGCCTGGAATCCGTCGATTACCGGGACAAAATGCGAAGACACGGTGATAGTTCGCAAGAATAAAACAGAGTTTATCACCCCGACTCCCGGCTGGCCGATGATAGAGGTCAAGGTAGGGAGCGAGAAGGTTTTGAGGCCGGATATACTGGAAATAAAAGGTTTATAACGTTCGTAATGTTCTTAACGTTTGTAACGTAATGCAAACCATTACAAACCGGGTTCAATCATGTTTACGCTGTAAAACGCAGGTAGTGCTATGAAACGAATTCTTGCCGATTTAGTAAAGAGTTTTCCTTGAAAATGGCCGTGAAAAACTGGTAAATAGCATAGTTAGGGCAGAACAATCAAAAACCTCCAAGGCTGGAAAAGGCGGGTGAATGGTAGGCTGTATCTTCTGCAAAATAGCGGGCAAGCAGATACCCGGTAAAATTGTGTATGAGGACGAGCTTGTGGTCGCTTTTGAGGATCTGGATCCGAAAGCACCGGTCCATATCCTGATTATACCCAGGGAACACATTCCCACGGTTCTTGAACTTACTTCTGTTCACAAAGAAATCCTCTTCCGCATGCATGAAACGGCAGCCAAAGTCGCCAAAGAAAGAAATATTGACTCGCGCGGTTTCAGGCTCGTAATGAATACCAACGCGGAAGCCGGGCAATCGGTATTTCATCTCCACCTCCATTTGCTTGGCGGCAGGCACCTCGCCTGGCCTCCCGGTTGAGAATGGTCTAATCTGTGTAATCTGTTTTTGTAATCTGCGTAATCATTAAAACGTTCACGAGGAGTTCTTGGGTTCAGATGAAGAGAAAACCGGTAATAGCCATTGACGGGCCCGCGGGCTCCGGCAAAAGCACAATAGCAAAACTCGCTGCTTCTTCGCTGGGTCTGCATTACATTGACACGGGCGCTATGTACCGGGCGGTGACTTTAAAAGCCCTGCGCGAGGGGACAGACAGGAAAAACGAAGCCGCTTTAACGGGGCTTGCCGCCAGGACGGTCATCAGGTTTGAGTACGGGGAAAGGTTCACGGTCTTGCTGGATGGCGAGGATGTGACCGAAAAGATTCGCCTTCCGGAAGTCTCAAAAGCCTCTTCGGATATAGCCGACTCCAGGGGGGTCAGGGAAGCCCTTGTGAAGAAACAGCAGGAAATGGGAGCGGCCGGCGGCGTCATAATGGACGGCAGGGATATCGGGTCGGTGGTTTTCCCTGACGCGGAAGTCAAAATCTACCTTGACGCCTCGGTTGAAGAGCGGGCCAGGCGTCGCTTCATCGAGCTTGCGGAGAAAGGGATAAAGACCAGCCTGCCGCAGGTAAAGCAGGATATTGAAGAGAGAGATTCGCGCGATATGAACCGGCCCTTCGGCGCTCTTGTGAAGGTGAAGGACTCGGTGGCGGTAGATACGACCGGGCTTGATATTGCGCAGGTGGCCGAAAGAATAACCGGAATAATAAAAGAGAAACTCTGATGTACCGCGGAGGCAAATTGAGAGCAATAGTGCTGGTTGGCGGCGAGGGAACCAGGCTTCGTCCCCTGACGCTTTGCGTTCCGAAAGCGGTCGTTCCGGTCGTCAACCGCCCGATGATGTTTTTAATACTCAACTGGCTGAAGTCGCACGGAGTCAGCGAAGTTGTGCTTAGCGCCTGCTACAAGCCGGACATACTGAGAAAAGTCATCGGCCGGACTTACAGGGGCATGAAGATTGATTATATCTATGAGGAAAGCCCGCTCGGCACAGGCGGAGCGGTGAAACGCGCCGAGAAATATATAAACGGGACTACCGTCGTAATGAACGGCGATATTCTTACCGATCTTGACCTCTCAAAAATGCTCAAGTTCCACAGGCAGAAGAAGAGCAGGGTTTCCATTGCCCTTACGCAGGCAAGCAATCCTTCGTCTTACGGGGTGGTTGAGACGGGGAGGGACGGTTCCGTTCTCAGGTTCCTTGAAAAACCTTCCCCCGAGGAAGTCGCCGGCAAAGTCCTAAACATTAACGCCGGGGTTTATATCATTGAACCGGGAACGCTTGACCTTATGAAAGACGGGAAGGTCTACTCCATTGAGAGGGATATCTTTCCGAAATTCATCGGCGACGGTTTCTACGGGTTTGTTTCCCGCAATATCTACTGGATGGACCTCGGCACGGCGGCGAAGTACGTCAAAGCGTGCAGGGACATACTTGAAGGCGCTTACAAAGTGAAAGGCCTCGAAGCCGCCGGAAAGAACGTGAAGTTCGGCGGGGGTTCGAGGGCCGTCAGGCCTTCCTGCATAGGGAGCGGCACGGTCGTCGGCGGGAACTCAAGGATTGGCGAACTCTCCGTGCTCGGAAAAAACTGCGTCATCGGGAAAAATTGTGTGGTCGAGCGGGCCATATTATGGGATAATGTCACAATAGGCGACAATTGCGTGATTTCGGATTGTGTGCTTGCAGGCGGCGTCAAAGTGGGCGCTTCGTCTTCCGTCACAGGGGAAACAGTGCTGGGAGAAGGATCGGTGCTCGCGCCGTACAGCAGGCTGAGGGCTTAGATGAAAAAATACATACATATCATCGCTCTTCTGGTTATTGGAGCCGCGTATATATTCTCGCTGGCTCCCTGCATAACCGCCACCGGTGATTCCTCAGAGATGGTGGTGGCTTCGTTTACCCTGGGCGTGGCGCACGAACCCGGCTACCCGCTCTACACTTTGCTTGGCAAAGTCTTCACCTACCTGCCAATCAGCAATGTGGCTTGCAGGGTGAACGCGATGTCTGTTTTCTTTGCGCTGCTCTCGCTTTTCTTCCTGTACAAAATCCTTGAAAAATTGCTTGAGAGCAAAGCTGCCAGGCTGCTCGGCCTGCTCACTCTTGCTTTTGTGCCGATAATCTGGGAATACTCGGTTGTTGCCGAAGTTTTCAGCCTTAACAATTTCTTCATTTACCTCACCATTTATATGTTCCTGCTTTTCAGGCAGAAGAAAGACTTGAAGACCTTCCTTCTTATGTTTTTGTGCATAGGTTTGGGCGCTTCCCATCACCATACCATCATTATCCTGGGCCCGGGCATGTTCGTGATCCTGCTCTATATGTCCAAATACTACAAGCAGTTCGGAATGCCGGACCGAGGCACCTATTTTCTGGAAGGCGGCCTTGCGGTAATGCTCGGCTTCGCGGTCGCTCTCATCGGCATGCTCTTCTATATCTATCTTCCGATATCGGCCTCAACTCATCCCCCGCTGAACTGGGATAATCCCACAAGCATAGAGAGCTTTCTGCACATGCTTTTCAGGAAGAATTATCCGCCGTCCACCTTCCATATAGACCATTTTTTCGACCTGGAAATCGGACAGGCGTATCTTTACCTGCGCGAGCTCTGCGACGAATTCCTCGGAATAAGCGTGAGCGGGGTTCTCTCTGTCGCGGGCGTGCACCCTTCAATCAACTGGAAATCCCTTTCCAATATCCCGGTTGCAGGCCAGCTTGTCTTCCTTGCCTTCTACACGAGTTTGGGCATGGTCCTCGGGGTTCTTGGAATGATCAGGTTGTTCATGAAGAAGAGACAGGAAGCTGTCTTCCTCATAATAACTTTCATCTTTATGAGTTTCATCTTTGTCGGCCTCTTTGACATAGTGCGGGACAAGGTTGTGCTGCACGTCATTCACAGAATGTACATCATCTCCTTTCTGATTTTTGGAATCTTTGTCGCGGCGGGCTACGAATTTGTGCTGGACCGTGCCGGAGTCAAAGCGAGAAAATATCTGATAGTAGGGCTGCTGGTCTTCCTTGCCATTATTACGGTCGGCCCCAACTCCAGGAATCCCAACAAGTCTCAGAACTGGCTGCTCTACGACTTCTGCGGAAATATGATACGCTACGAGCCGCACGGCTCCATTATGGTGGTGAGCGGCGACACGCTGTCCATGGGGCTTGACTACTACCAGATGGTCGACAAGAGAAGGCCGAATATTTACGTCATAGACCAGGAAAAGCTGACCTACCCCTGGTACTGCGACCAGCTCAGGTACAGGATGAAAGATGTGAACGTTCCGTTTCCGCTTTACGACGGGGTAAATTACCCTATACGGCAATTCCTCGAAGCAAACCCGGGAAGAAGGATGTATTTTTCAGGGCCGCGCGACCCCAGCATGGACAAAGATTACAAACTGCTGGCCTCGGGCCTGCTAAGAATAGCTTTTGACATGAAACAGGACGTGAAAGTGGAGGATCTGAAAGCCGAGAACGACCGCGCCTGGGCCAGATACGTCCTGAGGCGCGCTGAACCTAAGTTCTACGATCCTAACTCGTTTGAATCCGAGCTGGTAACCATTTACGCGAAAGCGCGCTTCAACCAGGGCTGGACCTATGATCTTTACGCCGGACAAATGCTCAACGAGGATATGAGGTCTGGACGCTCCATCTCGGCCGCGACCAAGAAGCTCTTCGGCTATTCTGAGAAGGAGTATCTTGACGCCATTAAGATGGACCCGGGATTTTCATCCCCGTACAAGAATCTCGGCATAATCTACGCAAATATTTACAGGGAGAAGAAAAAGACAATAGATATTTGGAAGAAGTACCTGCTCTATAACCCGAATGATTCGGAAGTGGAAAGGATTAAGGGTGAAATGCAGATGCTGGAGAAGATGCCGGATTAAATTTGCCGTTTATATTGAATTAACCCGCAACCGCGGCCTTAAGGGCCGCGGTTGTTTACTTTAAGCCCCCGGTTTGCTATACTTTACACATGGCTGTTATATTTTACTTCATATTCTGGTTTTTGGTGTTTTTTATGGTTCTGCTTTACTTTCTTTTCCCTGGTTACCTCAAGATTCTCGCGCTTTTTAGGAGAAAAACGGTATCCTCTGCAGGAGAAATACCTTCCGCGTCTCTGATGATACTCTACGGCCACAATCTTAAACAGCTGAAAGACAAGATAGAGAACTGTCTTTCGCTTGAACCTACCGGAGCGGCACTGGAACTGGTAGTTGCCGTAAACGAGCGCGATTCCTCTGTCGAGGCTCTGGTTTCCGGGTATTTTAAGAAAGGAGTTAAACTGTTTTATCCTGTCGAAAAAAAGACACCGGCCGAGACCATGGTTCTGTGTGTTACCGAATGTAATGGTGAGGCCGTGATTGTGACGGACACGGCATCTAAGCTTGATCCTTACGCGGCAAAAAACATTCTCAGGAAGTTCGCCGATTCGAAAACCGGTGCTGTTTCCGGAAAAGCGATTTACACGGGCGGCTCTGATAACTACCGCGGAGGCCTTAATGTATTAGAAGCGTACAGTGAATATGTGACCCGCCTGCTCGATGCCGCCGGGCTGGTGGTTTCCGCGAATATACTGCTCTACGCTTTCAGAAAAACAGCGGTTGACGGGATTCCGGCAGGTTCGGCTGGAAGCTCGGCGGTGCCGCTCCGGTCACTCTTTAACGGTTATGCCTCGCGTTTTGAACCGCTTGCCGTTACGGAACTTGAACTTCACGGCAAGGCCGGCGTGCTAGTGGAGGAGGAAGCACAGGAACTGGCTTCGGCTCTCGGTTCCGGAAGTTCCGTGAAAGAACTTTTCAGGAAAAAGAAGTTCAACTCGTGGCTTTGCGCGCTCTTGGATAATATTCTGCTTCCAGCTTCAGGTGTGGCGCTTCTGTTGCTTTTTGTCCTGAACATTTTATTGGTAGGTTATGATATTTCCTTTGTTTTTATTCTAGGAGGTCAGGTCGTTTTCTACGCGGCGGCCGCTACCGGTATATCAAAAACCGCATACTACGTTACGCTTCATAATTTTGCTTCTCTGAAAGCCGTCTACTATTTATGGCGCAGAAGGAACGTCTGAAACATAGGCTTTCGCAGTTCCCCCGGTTTGTGAATGTGCCTGCACAGTGCGGTTTTGTAAGCAGATAAATGCGGCCTGATATTTCGGCCCTGTAGGAGGCAATATGCCGGCATCAAAGGTCTACTTCACGAGCGCTCGCTGCACAGTCTGGGATTCAAGCTGTTCTCTGCCTTTCAAGTATGATCAGCTGCTGCTGCTTGCCGGCCTGAAGAAATATATCTCGCCGAAGGAGAAAGTGGCGGTAAAGATACATTTCGGCTCGCAGGGTTGTTTCCGCACGGTGCGCCCGGTCTTCGTAAGGAAGACGGTGGACGCAATAAAGGCCGCGGGCGGTAGACCCTTTGTCACCGATACCACCAGGATAGATTCCCTTGAGTATCTTGAGGTTGCGGCTTATAACGGTTACACTCACCTTACTTGCGGAGCGCCCGTGATTATTGCTGACGGGCTCTTCGGGAAGGACGCGGTTACGGTAAAGGTTCCCGGAGCGAAACATATTCAAGAGATAGATGTCGCAAGCGCGATTTATCACGCCGACGCTATGGTTGTGCTCTCCCATTTCAAAGGGCACATACAGGCGGGTTTCGGCGGCGCCATTAAGAATATGGGCATGGGAGGCGTAAGCCCCTTCACGCACTGCGGCCATAACAACAGGGGAAGGCTGCACTCGGTAAGCGCGACTCCGCCGGAATGGCAGAAGGGGAAGTGCACTTTCTGCGGCCGGTGCGAAAAAGTCTGTCCGACAAAGTCTATTAGCATCAAGGGAAAAGAATCCCTTAAGGTTAATAAGGATCTTTGCTGGATCTGCGGCCGTTGCGCGAGAATCTGCCCCGCCGAGGCGCTTGCGATGCCGATAACCTCAGAACGGCTTGCCATCCATATAGCGGAAGCCTCCAAAGCTGTAATAAGCACTTTTAAGCCTAAAAAAATCATCTATGTTAATTTCATTATGGAGGTCCAGCCGGAATGCGACTGCATGCCCGTGGCGGACACTCCCGTGGTCCAGGATCAGGGCATTCTTATAAGCGACGATTTGGTGGCGGTTGACCGCGCCTCGCTTGATATGGTCAACAGAGCAAAGCCTTTGCCGCAGTCCAGGGCTGAAGATTACGGTTTGAAAGAAGCCGGAGAAGTGCTGAGCAAAGTTAACAAGAGAGATACGAATATTACCATAGAGCAATCAGAAAAATACGGCCTGGGCTCCAGCAAGTATGAACTTATCGAGTATAAAAGCGAAGGCAAAGCCGGCAAAGCCGAAGAACACATTTAAGGCGGGAGAAATGGGCGAAAATATAACGAGAAAGATAATAAGGAAACATCTTGTATCCGGAGAAATAAAAGCGGGTGCCGATATTTCCATAAGAATAGACCAGACTCTGACGCAGGATGCGACCGGAACTCTGGCGTACCTTCAGTTTGAAGCCATGAAACTGCCGAAGGTAAAGACGGAGCTTTCAGTCTCGTATGTCGACCACAACACCCTGCAGGAAGGGTTTGAGAATTTTGACGACCATCTATTTCTGCAGAGTTTTGCCGCGAAATACGGTATCTATTTTTCAAAACCCGGCAACGGCATCTGCCACCAGCTGCACACCGAGCGCTTTGCCGCGCCGGGAAAGACTTTACTTGGTTCCGATTCCCACACTCCGACTTCGGGCGGCGTGGGAATGCTGGCTATAGGCGCGGGCGGGCTTGATGTCGCGCTTGCAATGGCGGGAGAACCCTTCAATCTTACGATGCCTAAGGTTGTTAAAGTGGAACTAAAGGGCAAACTTCCTGCCTGCGTTTCGGCGAAAGACGTAATCCTCGAACTATTGAAGCGCCGGACGGTGAAAGGCGGCGTCGGGAAAGTCTTTGAATACGCGGGCGAAGGAGTCTCTTTTCTTGAGGTTCCTGACCGCGCTACCATCTGTAATATGGGCGCTGAACTCGGCGCTACCTGTTCTATTTTCCCTTCCGACGGCGTTACAAAAGCTTTCCTCAAACTTGAAAAGAGGGAGAAGGACTGGGCCGAGTTGCTCGCCGATAAGGACGCTGAATATGACGAGACTATAGTTGTTGACCTTGCTGGGCTCGTTCCGCTCGCCGCCAAACCGCACAGCCCTGATAATGTCTCCGCTGTCAGTTCTTTAAAAGGCGTTAAAGTAAACCAGGTTATTGTCGGCAGCTGCACAAACTCTTCCTACCGTGACCTGATGGCCGTTTGGCATATAGTAAACGGTAAAAAAATAAGCCCGGATGTAAGTTTTGCGATTGCGCCCGGCTCTCGCCAGGTGCTGGAACTGCTCGCTCGAAACGGAGTACTCGCTGACTTAATTAAGGCGGGGGCTAGGATTCTTGAAACCGCCTGCGGCCCCTGTATCGGCATGGGGCAGGCGCCCTGCTCCGGCGGAGTGACGCTCCGCACTTTCAACCGCAATTTCAAAGGACGCTCAGGCACCGCGGACGCTTCCGTGTACCTTGTGAGCCCGGAGACTGCCGCCTATAGCGCGCTTCTAGGTGTTTTCTCTGATCCTGCTGAGTTGGGTTCCCTTCCGGAAATCAAGCTTCCCGCGGCAATTGATATAGACGATTCTCTTATTCTTGCCCCGTCGGCAACTCCGGATAAAGTTGAAGTTATCCGCGGGCCGAACATCAAACCGCTTCCCGCATTCAACGTTCCGGAAGAGACGGTGAAGGGCGGAGTCCTGATAAAACTTGGCGACAATATAACGACAGATGACATTATGCCTGCCGGCGCGAAGATACTGCCGCTCCGCTCGAATATTCCCGCAATCTCTCAGTTTGTCTTTTCCAAACTCGACAAGGATTTCGCCAAAAGGGCGCTTGAATCCGGAGGCGGTTTCATCATAGGAGGGACGAACTACGGGCAGGGCTCCAGCCGCGAGCACGCCGCTATTGCCCCGAAATATCTCGGCGTCAAAGCGGTCATAGCCAAATCGTTCGCGAGGATACACATGGCGAATCTTATTAACTTTGGCATACTACCGCTGACCTTCGATTTGGAATCAGATTACGAAAAGCTCTCGGCGGGAGACACTCTTGAAATTAGGGGTTTTAAAACGGGTTTAAGCGGCGATGAACTAACGGTAAACAACCTGACGAAGAAAGAAAAGTTTAAGGCAAAGATAACCTTGAATGCCAGGCAGAAGGAGATAATACTGGCCGGAAGCCTGCTCAACGCCGCTACTTCTTTCCTAAATAATTAGCTCCTACTTTGAGCACGGATTTAATATCAAGGCTGCACTGAAGGTTTAATTCCGAGAGAGTGACATTGTAGCAGGCCTTGCAGTAGTCAAGTTTTGAGAGTTTCTCAAATGCGCCCTTCAAACCGCCGGCGTCCTTTATGTTTCCCGCCGGGAGAGTGCCAACCGTCTGGTAGCACGGATAGACCCCGCCGCTTGATTCAATGTAACAGAAGTGCTTCCCCGCAAAACACCTCACCAGCGTTTTTCTCTGAGCGGCCTGGAGTTTTTCTATGTCCGCGCCGAAGAGTTTTTCTGAAGAGAAAGTAGGCCAGCAAAGAGCCTGGTTGAAGTTTCTGTCGGAATAATAAATCGGAGCGCCTTTGGATTTAAGCTCTATTACTCGCCCGATCGCCTGCCTGTAGGTCTCATCGGAAAGTTTCAGCCCGTCTTCTCTTTTGTCCGTTCCCTTAAGTTTTGACACGGCAATGTTGAAGGCGCTCTTTACGCCTTTTTCTTCTGCCAGCTTGACGAGATAGTCAATGTCGGCCATGTTTTCGTCTATAAGGCAGGAGAAGAGCAGCACCCTGAGTTTATTTTGCTTTGCCGTCTCAATGGCTTCCATTACCTTCTTAAAGTTTCCCGCTCCGCGTATTTTATCGTGGTGCGCTTCGGTGCCGTCAAGACTCAGGACTACCAGGTCTATCTTGTCCTTTATCTTTTCGGCGTAGCGTCCCAGCAGCACGCCGTTCGTGCAGAGACTCATTTCCATTCCGGCCTTGCTGATATAAGCTATAATTTCGGCGACATCCTGCCTGACCAGAGGTTCACCGCCCTCAATAGTTATTCTTTTAGTCCCCAGTTCTCGCGCTTCATCGATGGTCTTGGTTATGGTATCAAAATTCAATTCTTCGTTCTGTACTCTCCCGTAGGAACCGTAGCAGTGGGTGCAGCGCAAGTTGCACTTGCCTGTTATGGCCCAGTTAATAATGAGCGGCGCTGAATGTCCGGATAGCTTTGATCCCAGCAGCGAGGAGCCGAGCCGGACTTTGTTTATGAGCGACATGTTATTTCCTCCCGAGCAGTTTTTCTCCGAGCCGGTAAAGAACTTTCTTCTTAAGGTCAACGGCCTTATTGGGGCACATCTCGTGGCAGCAGTAGCATCTGATGCATTTGGAATGGTCTATGACCGCCCGTTTCTTTTTTATAGATATAGCCTTCATCGGGCAACCCTTGGCGCAGACGGCGCACCCAGTGCAGTTTGAGTTCATGTCCGGTTTTAAAGTGAGCAAGTCCTTCGCCATCAGGGCGAATAGCCTGGTAACGGCGTTGGGGTTTACAAAACCATAAATGCTTGCAGAAGTATCCGGCATTTTAAAGTCTTTAACTATTTCGTACGAGCCCGTAAGCTTGATTGAATCCGCTTCCAGGATGCCTCTTTCCGAGGCCTTTTTGAGCAGAGGGTAAGACATGAAGGGGAAACCGATAAGATCGCAGAATACCTTGTCAGCCGCGCAGGTATTTGTCGAGGCAATCAGGTATCCTGCCGGTTTCGGTGTCCCGCCGGTTGGGCCGTTGCCTTCCATGCATACCACGGCGTCTATAACAGAGAGGGCAGGTTTGACGAACCCCGCGATATCAAGCAGCATGTCCGAGAAATTCTCTACATTCTTGAGTTTCGCGTGGTAGGCGCCTTTGCTTATGCCTGCTACCGTTCCGAAGAGATTTTTAGTAGCTCCCGTAATACAGGTAAAGGCGTGTGTTTTTCCTTTTGCCAGGTTGAGCACCCCGTCCGCGTTCAAAACCGGAGAGATAAGTTCCGCCAGTTTTACGGCTTTTCCGTTTTGTATTCTGGCCGTAACGCTTGAAACGTCATAGTTAAACTCAACCGGGAGCCCTTTTAGATGTTCAAAATAGCCGGACTGCTCGTAAATCTTTTTCAGCGATTCAGGGGAATATTTAATGGCGGCGTTCGGGGAATCCATAATTACGGGGGTTACTCCGGCTGAAAGCAGTTCCTCGCAGAAAGCCCAGACAACCGCGGGATGAGTGGTAATTGCCTCTTCCGGTTTTGCGGGGGTTATCAGGTTTACCTTAACAGCGACCCTGCCGCCCTTTTTATAGAGCGCGTTTACACCGCCGAAGTGTTTGAATATTTCAGAAGCGGAGGCCTTTAACAGGTTTGAGTCGTATGAGGGGCATTTCCTGATAATAACTTCCGTCATTTTTCCACCTTGTGGAGCTTGTAATTAAAATCAATGTTATCGGCTTTGTATCTGCCTTTGACGACGCCCCACAGAAAGCCGATGCCGTAGGTTAGGTGCGCGATGAAAGCTAGCGCAGGGTAAAGCGGGGCGGCAGCCGGTTTTGGCAGCCACGGAAGTATGATAACAAGCGAATAAACAGCCAGCGGAAGCGCAATTGCCGGGTATCCTGAAATGAGAAGCGCCGGGATAAGCGCGGCGCAATAGAGAAAAAGGAGTGAAGGGGCAAGCAGCTCGGGGCGCAGGCTTTTTGGAGACAACCGGGTCTGTTCCCCGCGTCCGCGTCCGTACACGAACATCTGCTTCAAAAAATGCCTGAATGTCTTTCTCTGCGAGCGGTAAATAAAAAACTCCGGGCTGTAATAGATTTTCACGCCGGCCAGTTTGAGCCTGAAGATGAATTCATTTTCTTCGTTCGGGTAGAGTTTTTCGCTGAACTTGCCGAATTTATCGAATATTTCCCGGCGCACGAGGAGATTACAGAGGATGAGTTCTGAATCGTCAGTTTCCCTTAGAGTTCCCCGCTTTGAATATCTGGAAGAGATACTGCCTACAGCGAGCGGGCTGGAAAGCACGGCCCCGAAATTCTTCATGAGATAGGTGTCGGTAGCTGGCGTAAGCGTCGGGCCTCCGAGCACGCCGAGTTCACGGCCTTTGGCCGCCAGCACTCTCTTGAATTCCGCCAGAGCTTTTTCTGTTACACAAGTGTCATTGTCTATGAAGTAGACGAATTCACCCTGCAGCGGGAGTCCCAGGCAGATGTTTCGCTGTTTGGTTGGTTGATTCCCGCTAATCGCGTAAATCTCACACTCTATGTCGTTCTTTTCACAGGCTTCCCTTGCAAGTTTGGCTGTTCCGGAGACATCCTCCGATTCCCTGTGAGGGATGATGAAAGATATAAATGTTTTATTCGCCATAATCCTTCAGGTGTCCAAGGAGGGAGAGCATCCCTGTCACGGCAAGCTTTATATCCTGGAGCCTGCGCAAGGTGATAAGCGATTTGAACATGAAGAGCGGGTGCAGGTGTATCTTCCACATTTTCTTGCACCAGGCAGCGTTGTCAAAGGTTCCTTTCACAATGTCGTGCTCCATATCATAGAGGGTGTAGTCTGAAGCGTTGCCCGTCAGATAACCGTTCTTCTCGGCATAGATGAAAAGAGGGGTGCCCGGGTACGGAAGGATTATGCTCGACTGCATGGAGTCGCCGAAATGGGTCTTGTAAAGCATAAGTTCCTTTGCCTTGAGGTAAGTGTTCTCGGCGTCCTGCTCGTTCTCCCACGGATAGCCGACCATAGTTGTAAGGAGCACGGCGAACCCGTAGCGTTTGGCGGTCTTGATGCCTTTTTCAATTGCCGCGAAATCTTCGTCTTTCTGGATTATCTTAAGCGTCTTGTCATTCGCGGATTCAAGTCCCACCTTCAGCAGGCGGTATCCTATTTTTTTAAGCAGTGCGCATCTTTCTTCGGTAAGCGCGTCTGCGCGCGCGTTTGAGGAGATGTAGAACTTGCCGAGCAGCTTTCTTTTTTTCAGTTCCTCGTAGAGTTCTTTCAGCCAGCCTTCGTGCCAGGTGCCGCCGGATTCGTTGTCATCAAAAATTTCCTTTACCCGGTATTTCTTCACGAGTATTTCTACTTCCTCAGCGAAGTTAGCAGCGGAACGAAGTTTTGCCGCTCTGCCCCAGAGCGCGTGCTGCCAGATACAGAAAGCGCATTTACCGGGCTTTTCGGATACAAGCCCGGAAGGATTAGCGCTGGCGCCTCCGCAGCCCCTGCCTGAAAGGATGTAGGCCGCCGGTTTGTAGAGATAGGCCTCGCCGTACTTCTCCCAGTGAGTAAGGTCTCTGTCTATGAAGGGGGCCGAGTCAAGGTCGTAATCCTTTATTGCCCCGGAATTAGCCGTCGTGCCGTTCTCTCTGAAATATACTCCGCCCGGCATCGAGGAAATCTTTCCGTTGAGGAAATCAAGAAGTCCCGTGATAATAAAATCGTAATAGCCGGTGGTGACGACATAATCAATAGCCGCGGATTTGAGGGTTTCTTCCGGGAAAAAGGAAACGTGGTCGCCGCAGAAGATTATTTTTGCGCCGTATTTAGCCTTGAGTTCCGCGGCTATCTTCAAGTGAAGTCCGAAGAGAGGGGCCTTGGTTTCCATTATGATGACATCGGGCTTGAACGCGTCCAGCTTGCCGGTGCACTCTTCCGCGCTCAATCTGAGGTTTATGGCGTCAAGAAATAGCGTTTCGTACCCGTTCTGTTTCAACATAGTGGCCGTGGACGCCGGGATAAGGGGGAATATCCTTATCTCTTTTGAGCTTGTGAATTTGAACTGGCGGTTCTGGCCAAGCAGAGGAAATTGGCCGTTTTTGAGAGTCGGGGGATAGTAAATTGCCGCTTTGCCGTATTTCATGCGTTAACTCCTTAAGAAAAGTGAGTTGAACCGGATTCAATTATATAACAGCGGAAGGGTTAAAACAAGGCTGTTCTGGGAAAGTGCAGGCGCGGATAGCTTTTTCAAAGCCAGAACAGCGGAACTATTGAAAGCGCCGTCACAATCCCGCTGACCAGGAAAGGAAGGTCCACGGATATGCCAGCCAACCAGCCGGCGATTATCGGCCCGAGGATAGCTCCCAGCGACCCGAGCGCCGCGGCCTCGCTGGTATCCCTCCCGCGGCTTTCCGGCCTCGCGAACTCCTGAATGAAAGAAGTATTTATCGGAGACCAGAAGGCTGCCCCGAAGAAGTCGTGCGTGAGCCAGAGGCAGGTCGCAATCCAGAAATTTGGTATAAGCGCCGCAGCTCCTATGGCCAGCCCCTCGTAAATCATCGACAGGATATAAACCTTTTTAAAATCCTTTCTCTTTATGAAGTTCCCGAATACGAACATCGGCAGTCCGAGAGTAAACCTGTGTATCATTAGAATGACCGCGACCACGGCAGCCCCGAGCAGGAACTTGTTCTTGAAAAAGAGCGGCATAAAGAACGAATGACTAATGGAAACGCCAAGGTTGAAAATGAACATTGTCGCTGTCAAGAGCAGCAGTTTCGGCGGCAGGTTGATTTTGACAAGGTCCTTAAAGCCGATGGCTGCCTTACTGCCGTTCCCTTTAAAGCTTTCTTTGAACTGAGAGGAGAAGAAAATAAAAGTTAAGAACAGTATCACTCCGCAGGCATATAGCGGAAGCGAGGCCTGCGCGGGGGAAATCTTTACTTCTTTCGCGAGGAACCCGGACGAGATCATCCCGCCGGTCATGATTATTCCTGCTATTAAGGTCCCCGCGCCCTGGAGGAAAAATTCTATGCCGATTATCTTGGAGATTATCTTGTGGAAATCCTTCTTGGTGTTTTCAAATACGAGGATTGACCTCATGGTGTCGCGGACTATCAGGGAGGCCTCGCGGATGGTCTTAAAGGAGGCCTGCGCTATCAGTCCCGGGAGCAGCGGAGTAGCAAGGATGCTGAGCGATGAGAGCAGCAGCCCTATGGAGTAAAAAGGTTTTCTCCCTATCCGGTCGGAATGCGCCCCGACATACATTCTCAGGAAAAAAATCAGCCCGGAGGATATTCCAAAGATTAGCCCCATCTTCGCGTAGGAAATGTTTATAGAGTCAAAGAAATAGGGAAGGGCGAAATCGTACATGCCTAAGCAGACGTTGAATAGGGCGGAGGAAATAAGTATGATCCAAATATTACGGTTCAATAAGGCTCCTTCAATAAAAGTTTATAAGGTTTGTAAGGTTAATAAGGTTTTTAAGGTAAAGGCAACTCCCACAACCTTTGTACTTTGGAAACTTTGCCTTTGTCATGCTTCTACGGTTTTGGCACTTACCTTACAAACTTTACAAACCTTATGAACCTTATAAACTTCTCAAGACTTAGTTGCTACGAATAATATTACCACAACGCTATTTCATAAACCATATTAACCTATTGACTGCCACCACCATCAATACTATAATCGACAAAGCGTTATCCGGAGGCCATTTAATGAAACGCAAGATTGTCTTAGTCGGCGGCGGCAGTTTTAAATTCGCCCCCGGAATTATGAAGAACGCCCTGCTTTCAAAGCACCTGCACGATTCGGAATTTGTCCTGTTTGACCCTAACAACGAACTTGCCTCCCTGATGCTGAAACTCGGGCTTAGAATGAACGAAACTTTAGAATCAG
>Ga0209083_1002595_pt1 | contig 16797 bp, 12 predicted proteins | sample AM7aDNAmetaG_FD_184132 | JGI IMG/M metagenome (GOLD analysis project Ga0209083, IMG submission 184132) | Freshwater microbial communities from Finland to study Microbial Dark Matter (Phase II) - AM7a DNA metaG (SPAdes) (version 3) | ecosystem: Environmental > Aquatic > Freshwater > Lake ...
AAGTTCCAGATGAGCTTCGTCTGCTCTGCCATTCCGCAATCCTTGTTATCAAATATTTCTCCAATCTTTACATCCTTTACCTTGCTCCATTTGATCATCTTGCCGCCGAATGCTGCCTTCTTTACCGGTGCCGCTGAATCTGCCGCCATTTGTTGCCTCCTTTAGAACTGCTTTTAATTGCCGCGCCTAAGCACGGCAGGTCAGCATTTTAATACTTAGGAAGAGATATTACAATCATTTTATTTAGGCAGGGGGTCATTTCAGCGCGGCGGCGTCCAGTTCAATCTCAAAAAGAAGTTCCTCTCTGCAAACCGTTGTAATGGCATTTATGCAGTTAAGCTCCGGGAGCCCGCTCTTTTTGCAGTATTCGCGAAACAACGGCATATGCTCCGACGCCTTAAAATACGCAATAGCCCTTACGGTATTGCCCCAATCCATCTTCCTTGAAAGCAATATTTCGCGGACCACGCGCATTGTCAGTTCGATCTGCTTGACCGGATCTCCTATGTGTGCAGATTTTCCGTCAGGATCAATGCTTGCCGTGCCGGATACCATAAGTTTCTTTATCCCGCCGTAAGTCAACTCGACTGCCCGGCTGAAAGCGCTTCTGTAGTTTAAGGCCTCGCACTGAAGCGGAGAACCGACCTTAACAATACCGGATCCCGCCTGCTTGGGTTTGAAAGCATAGATGCTCTGAGAGAGGACCCTCCCAAAAATATTTGACGCGCCAATGCCGGTGCTGGCCGGAACCAGGCTCTGGAAGATGCCGTTCTCGTTAAAAAAACCGGTTCGCGCCGCATTGAACTTCCCGTACCAGGAAAGGAGCCGGTCAAGGTAGAACCAGGTTCTCGCCACCTCGGGATAACTAAACCCAGAAGACTCAAGCGCTTTGAGTATAAGGTTATAGGTGTTTTTCACCTGCTCTTCCGGAGAAGCCCCGGAATCTTCCGGTGAAATCCCCCCGAGCAGCAAATGTTTCGCGTCAGCGTTTCCCCAGGAGTACCCTGCAATTCTATCCCCGAACATTATCTCTTTCACCGAAACGCCTGACACGGCAAACAACTGAATCCCGCTCAACGGATAAATGTTTCCGTTATCGTGTTCCAATATTGAAACCGGAAGATCCTCAAACCCTGAAGCATTAAGCAAACCCGCAGTGGACTCTGTAGCTCCGAACGAGAGCGCCATCAGCGGCTTCGCCCCTTTCTTCTGCAGATAAGTTGCGGCGGCCTTTAACGCCTCCCCCGGAGAAACATCCGAAACCTTTACTGACACATAGTATTCCGTCATCTCTCCGGCAGAGATGGAGCCTACGGTAAAACCGCCTTTCTTGCCGACTTCTTCTTCACTTCTTGCTGTTGTCAATTGTATCTCCTTTGGCATTCGGCTCTCGGACTAAGGGGGTTTTTTCTGCTGTAACTTCCGCCCCAGACCTTGCGGGCTTTTTCTCCTGCGTTACTTCAAAGCTTGGGGCTTGATTTTTTTTCTCAGGTGTGACTTCCGCCGACGGGGCCGCTTTTTGCTCCGGCGTAACAACCCCCGCAGGTAAAAGAGGAATATTCGCTTTCGGCTGCTCAGGTTTCTTCGCCGGAGGTTCTTTACCTTTAAGAATATTGATCTTCAGCACCGGCGCGTACACATACAGCTTTTCGCGCCTTCCCTTCTCGGCCACTTGTCTTTCTTCGACCGGGACGGCAGCCGAGCCCTGCAGCAATAAAGTCTCCTGTCCCGGCTTTGCCTTGAAATCAGCGCGGAACGCCGCCTCAAAGCTGTCTTTTTTGCCGCCTATAGAACTGCCGCGAAGTGAGACTCCTTCAGGCGGAGTGATTAACGCAAGGGTTATGGGCTCGGCAAAATCGCCTCTCCTTCCGACGTTTATCACAAACTTGACCTCTTTCCCCTGCGTCAGGTCAATACCGGCTTCCGGCGCCGCATCAAAATAGAGCGTAAAAGGCATCTCTTTGCCCACAGCTATCTGCATCGAATTCACCGGCACGATGTGTTTCCAGGCAAAAGCCTGCATGAGTTCCTCTGCCGCAGTAACATGGTGTATAACTATCGCGTTGCCGTTGGTGGAACCGGCCATCAGTTCAAGCGGGCGCGTGCTTCCCTCGGCCGAGCCGGAACAGGAGAAACTTGCTTTTATCTCGTTCTTGCCGTCAGGAATCACTGAAGAACTTAGCCTGATGTCCTGGCTTTCAGCTGAAGGGAATACTCTTATATCCCCTTTAAAGCCTTCCTTTCTGACGGCCCGAAGCGATATCCAGCCGCTTCCCCCTTTCGGAACCACAACCCCGGCAGGCAAGGCGTATACTTCAAAATCAGGCAGGGGCCTGCTGAGTCTCAGCCTGTAGCCGAAAGCCTGCCCGCCCTTGCCCTGAATGTCGCGTATCCTGGCAAAATAGGTTCCTGCTTTAGGAGCCTTAAAACTAATAAAAGAGTCCGAATGGTGCGTGATAGTCCCGAGCCATTTATAGGTCGCATCGTCGTCATTTTCAGCAAGCTTCAAGCCATCCTTATCAAGAACTTCAAGGTATGTATCCATTGGCGAACCAAAACGCCTCGCCCCGGCGTCAAGAGATACAACCTCTCCTTCCGCAGCTTCGAAGGAATAAACATCCGGTATGCCCGGCGTAAGAATCCTGCCGTTAATAACGCAGGGCAGGAGCACAGGTTTTGCAGCCGCTATAGTTTCATTTCCTCCTTCATTAATTAGTTCCGGGAGATCGGAAAAAGCAAAAGGCAGGCTGTTGCTTGCCGCACCGTCCTTAGATCTGCCCCGGATATTTTGAACCGGAAGGTCTCTTCTCCCGCTGAAGACTTCAATTGTATTCTCTCCCAGATTTTCACCGTAAAGTCTGACTTTTGAGGGAACGCCGTACTTTGCGCCGAGAGGAAATACTCCTGAGATAAAAGGCAGCTCGCCGAGACTAAGCCTGTATACGAAATCCTCTCTGCCGCGGAAAATAGAATCCCGGAGCTCCACGTAGTAATCTCCGTCCGCGGCCGTGTCATAAATCAAGACAGGGTCCTGTCCGGTGTAGAAGTTGTCGGTGTGGGTCAACTCTTTCCAGTTAGAATCATAAAGCGCCATTGAGCCCTGAAACCATCCCGGAACCGCATCTGCCATAAAGGGTTTTAGCGCCCTAATATCGGCCTTAAAGACGAGCCGGCTCCCTTTGACCGCGGAAAACTTATATACATCAATATCTCCCGGAATTATTGTTCCGTTAAGAACGGCAGGCAGGGATTTTAGCTCGTTAGCAGTATCCTTCCTGTCATTTGGCTCCGACTCAAGCACTTCTTTTAGAGTTCCCACCTGAAAGGTAAGCTTATTTGAAATTCCTCCCGGGGTAAGCACCCTAACTTCCCTATTACCCGGTTCCGCATCGTCAAAGATTGCGATACGCAGAATCAGGGTATCGGGGAAAAGGTCATTCTTTCTGGCCTTAGGTTTTGCCGGCTTTGATACAGGTTTGACCTGGGTTACGGGAAGCGGCAAGGGTTTTGCCGCGGCTTCTTTTGTCACCGGAAGAGCGGGCGAAAGCGGCTTCTTCTCTTCCGTAACGGACATAACAGGTTTTGCCGGTTCTTCCGCCGTAACCTGCGCGGAGGGCGCCGACGGGCGATCTCCTGTGACCATCGCAGCCGGCGCAAAGGCAGCCGTCATTGTTGAAGCGTTTATTTCTCCTGTTACACTTGCAGCCGGAAGAGGCGCGGCCTGTTCACGCGTGACCGCTCTTGCCTGAAGCAACGGCCGCTGCTCTGGAGTGGTCAAAGAAAGCGGAGCAATCGGTTTCTGCTCTGCCGTTACCGGCGAAGCCGCGGCAATAGTTGCCGGCGCGGGCTCGGCATCCGGATCAGGAAGTATTACCGCAAATACTCCGCTTCCGTTCACAGTTACTCTTGAGGCGTCCTTTATATATTTTCCGCCTACTACCACCTCGATGACACTTCCCTGTTTCCCTCCCGCAGGATAAATATATCCCGCGTGCGGAGGCTCGGCCGCGTAAAACGCCGAGGAAAGAGTAATTATGGCTAACAACCATTTTTTCAAGAAGGCATTATCTCCGAAAGTATACCGCCGGTCTCCTTGCTGTTTATGACTCCCGCCGTAAAAGGATTCGCGTAAACAGAGGGTCCGGAAACATTTGGAATCTTGGCGTCTTTTTCTATGCCAAGCAGTTCATAGAAACTGGCTATGAGATCCCACGGGTAAATAGGCCTCTCGGCAACATTTTCGCCTGTATCATCCGTCCTGCCGACTACAGTTCCGCCTTTGAAACCCCCGCCCGCGACTACCGCGGAAAAGGCCTTGCCGTAATGATGCCTTCCGCCGTACCACGGGTCTTCCCAGGCAACCTTAGGAGATCTTCCGAACTCCCCGCTCCACCAGACTATGGTGGAATCAAGCAGGCCGAAGGAGGCAAGTTCCGATATCAGCGCGGCCATGCCGCGGTCCAGTTCAGGAAGCTTCTGATTCATCGTTTCAAAATGTTTTTTATGAGTGTCCCAGCCCCTGTAGTTAATCGTAATGTAGGGCACTCCCTGCTGAACCAGTTTTCTGGCAAGCAGGCAGGACTGCCCGAAGGTGTTCCTGCCATAAAGATCCCTGGTCTCTTTTGATTCAACGCTCAACAGGAACGCCTTCCTCGTTTCCCCGAGTATTACAGAGTAAGCTTCCTGCTGGCCTGCATCCAGCACTTTGACAAGGGGATCGCTCATCATAGACCTGGCAAAAGAATCAATCTCCTTCAGAAAATCTTTGCGGCTCTTCTGCCGGTCATCATTTACAGTCTCCGAGACAATGCCTTCAACCGCGAACGGTTCCCTGTTCGGGTCGCCGCCGGTAGAGAACGGCTTGTACTTGTTGCCCATAAACCCGCATTCGGAGAACCTGCCCTGCGGCGTCGTCAACGTAATATATGGAGGCAAGGGGCTCTTATAAACCGGAGGCTGCCCTTTGAAATACGAGACCACGGCGCCGATGCCGGGATAAACAAGACCCTCTCCGGGTTTTCTGCCGGTTTGGACCATATAGGCAGCAGTTTCGTGTCCGTTATTATTATGGGTCATACCCCTGAGTATGGAGTACTTATCTGCTTGTTTCGCAAGCAGCGGCAGAGCCCCGTTTATTTTTATGCCCGGCACATTTGTATCTATAGCGCGGCTTAAGCCGCCGGTATAATCCTTTCCCGCGGCCGGCTTTGGGTCAAACGTGTCAAGGTGAGACGGCCCGCCCCACATCCAGAGCTGGATCATGGATTTGGCCCTTGGCTTTTTCTCAATTATATCGGCAAAAGCCTTGGAGTCAATGAATCCCGAAAGCAGGACTCCTGCGCCAAAAACTGCCGTGCGCAGGAAGCGCTTCCTTGAAATGCGCCTGCCGATTATAGGACTTTCTTTTCTTTTCATTTTTGCCTCAATGCCTCAGCAGAAACTCCGAGGAATTCATAAGAGACCAGACTATGTCAAAAAAAGCCTCGTTGTACTTCTTCTTCGGGTTTGTAAGGTAATCCAGCGCGAGCTTTCTTTCCTCCTCGGACGGAAACCTTGAGAGTACCCTCAGGAAAATCTCGTTTATCACTACCTTATCATCTTTCCTCAGATTGAAGAGCTGCTGCAGGGGACGGCTCTGTTCTATTTTCTTTTCTATTTGCCCGGAATTAAGAAAATGCTGCATCTGGGACGCGGTAGGAACGGAGTTCCTCTCGGACAGAAAAGAAGTGTTGCGCGGCGGCTTGCCGAAAAGCTCAAGGAAAGGAGAAGTAATGCTTCCGTCCTGAATAGCCACGGCCCGCTGGCTGTAGGGAAGAAAAGTGAAAGGCTCAGGAATCAGGCTCTGGTAGCTCTCGCCGACGCCGGTTATCTGACAGACAATGTCAATAAGCGGCTCTGCCTCCAACCTTCCGGTTCTGTAATGCGAAAAACCGTCATTGTCCGCATCGTTCCATTTAGTCGCGAGGGCGGAGAGCTGGTAAGTATTTGAAGATAGTATCAGGCGGCAAAGGTATTTCACGTTAAAATTGTGCGAGACGAACTCTTTTTCCAGATACGAGAGCAGTTCCTCGCTCCAGGCATCGTGGGTTCCTGCCAAATCATCGGGCTCATTAATTATTCCGTAACCGAAGAACCAGTACCACAGACGGTTCACCATGCATTTCGCGAACCAGGGATTCTCTTTTGACACGAGCCAATCCGCGAAGACAGACCTGGGGTCAGTGTCAGCACCGAGAGAAAGCGGTTCTTTGCCGGGAAAACAAGGCCGGACCTCTTTGCCGTCCGGCCCCAAAAAGGGCTTCGCATCCGGATCAAAATAGACTATCTCTTCCTTCCATTCCTCCGTTCCCTTAAAGCCGAGCCTCGAAAAGAAAGCGGAGAGGCCAAGTCTTTGTTCTGCGCTGAAGACGGTATTCTCCGGCCTAATGCCGAGAAACACCAGGACCGCGTTTTCCGCGATAAGTCCCGGCGTCCTTTCCTGAAAGGCCCTGAAAAAATTTACCGGCGGGTCCCTGAAATCAGAGCCGGAGGCCGTGAGGAGCTTCCTCGCGAAAACATCGTAGGGCACATTATCCCTCACGCAGTCGTGCACCCACCTCGAATAAGCCTGGGAAGCATTAGGCCAGAGGTTGCTCGGAAACTCCGCCTTAATGCGGAGCAAATCCCCCCATTTCATGCCAAGATAATCGGCAAACTCCGGACGTTCCAAAAGCCTCGCAACAAGTTTTTCTCTTTTGTCCGCGCTTTTTTCCGCAAGAAAGCTCCTGGCTTCCTGGGACGACGGCAGCAAACCAAGCGTGTCAAGGAAGACGCGGCGGAGAAAAACCTCGTCGCTGCAGGTTTCAGAGGGAGGATACATTCGGTCTTTTAGTTCGGAGAGGACAAGGTTGTCAATGTGGTTGTTTACTTTGAACTGAGTAAATAGTTCGGCAGGCGGTTCCTGTTCTAAATCATCTTCACAGCGCGGGGCGCCGGTGAAGGCAAGGACTAGTAAAACGGTAAATAGCGCTGCCGCTCTCATTGAAAGGCCTCTTTTCACTTATGAATTAGACTCTTTCAAAACTCTTTCGGTTTCAACATTTTTACGCTTCTGCGTCAATTATCCGCCCGAAAGCGTAAAAAGTCAATGAAAAGCAGGTTTTCAACAGGAATGATGGCCAATACGGCGCAAAACCTCTTACTATATCTGCAAGCGTACGGGAATGAGCACCATTGGTATTCCCTGGTAGTAGAATTTCCTCTGCACGGCAAATACCGTGTAGTTATGCAGCCACCTGGAAAGGAATATCTCCTCAGGAAAGACCAACTGCCCACCGAAGAATATTGCATTCGGATATTTCTTAAGTATCTCGGGAGCGGCGTTCGTAATACCATCTACCACATCAACATCAGAAACCGTAAACCCATCCGCGAAATATCCCTGGGATTTAAGGTAATTGACATAACGATCCACGTCTTCGGTCAGCTTTGCCTTTAGGTTGTCCATCTCCCCGACCCCTTTAAAGGAACCGCTGTCAATGACGCCGACTTCAAGTATTACAAAATTCTTGAAAACTCCCTTCCACATTCTGAAAACATTAAGGAGCGTATGGAGCCCCAAACCGTTAAAACCGTTAACAAGCACTACCGCCGTTTTACCTTCGGGATCGTACTGCGTTTCGCCGCGCTCCCGAATCTTCTTCTCAACAACTTCCTTTGTCGTCTCCGCAATCACAGGGACCACCAGCTCGTCAAGACGGCGAAGCAGGTTCTTAGTCTTGTTGTAATGTCGCTTTATGATTGAAACAACGGCCACGAGCGCGCCGGTAACGAAGATGGTAAACCAACCGCCTTCATAGAACTTAAAGATAACAACGCTCACAAGAATAATGGAAGCAAGGATAAAGCCTACGGCATTTATCGCGAGCTTTCGACGCCAGTTCTTCTCGGTCTTTCTGCACTCCCACCAGTGTTTAACCATTCCCAGCTGTGAGAGCACGAAGGTTATGAACACATTGATGGAATAGAGAACCACAAGGAAGACTACGCTGCCGCGCGTGAAAACGAGCAGTATCAGAGAAGCAATCCCCATCATAAGCACGCCGTTCTGGGTTACCAACCTGTCAGAAAGAGAAGTAAACCTGCTCGGAAACCATTTGTCAGCGGCCATGTTCGCTATAACCCTGGGGCCGTCGATGAACCCCGTCTGGGAGGCAACGAAAAGTATGGCGGCTTCTGAAATAAGCAGTATTGAAAGCAGCGCGGTGCCAAACCCGGAAGGCCCAAAGATCCGCCCAAAAAGAACGGCGTTTAAGGTTTTAGCCGGCTCAAAGGAAACATCATAAAGCAGGTACGCAATCATAAATCCAAGCACAAGCACAGAGAGCGACACTGACATGTAAAGCATGACCCTCCGGGCGGTCTTAACCCTGGGTTCCCTGAGTATGCCAACCCCGTTGCTGACAGCCTCGATTCCGGTATAAGTTCCGGCGCCCATGGAATAAGCCCGGATCAGCAGGGCAAGAACACCAAGCGCCCCAATCTGCGAGACCGAGGACCTGATGTCTGAAACCGTATGCACTGCGATTGAGCCCACCTGGCCGGCATGCGAGAAGAAAGCTATCAGCAGGCCGGTAATGTGGGTTATGACAAATACGATAAATATCGGCATCAAAACGAGGACTGATTCCTTGATGCCTCTCAGATTAATAATAATAAGCACTATCAGGACTGCCACCGCTACAGCCACCTTATAAGAATAATATGAAGCCGGCATAAGCGAAAATATAGCGTCTGTACCCGCAGCGACTGAAAGCGTAATAGTAAGCACATAATCTATAAGAAGAGCGCAGCCGGAAATCATTCCAATTGAGGGGCTTAACAACTTGCTTGCGACAAGATAACCCCCGCCGCCTGAAGGGAAGAGCTCAACTATCTGGTTGTAGCTTGAACTAATGACGAAGATAGTAATAACCGCAGCCAGTCCGACCAGTATTGAAAGATAGGAATGCCCGCTTAGGGCCCTGAAAGCTTCCTCCGGACCATAGCAGGAAGAGGAAATGGCGTCAGAACCAAGCCCAATCCAGGCGAAAAACGCGATTAGAGCCAGGCGGTGAAATATTCCGCTTTCTGTAGGATCTTTCGCTTTGCCCAAGACTAAATCTTTTACCTTGCTGAGCAAAGTCTGGTTTGCGCCATTTTCGGTCGGTTGAATAAGGTGTTTCGCCACTTGTTCCTCTTTTACCAAAAAATATGCCAGATCGCTCTGGCATTAGGTCAGAAATCTGTATATCCAATTCTATATACGTTTAAGGGGGTTGTCAATTGATAAAACAATTGTAATGCCAATGCTTTTAGAAGCTTTTGATAACCCTCAAAAAATGCAGCGTGAAATAACATAGAGGCACGTCCTTTAGGGGAACATGCCTCTATTAATATAAACCGAAAATGCCTTATTTTTCTGTGTTTTCCAGATACAGTTTTGCAATATAAACTGTCACAGCCTGATCATCGGTTCCGTTAAAATACCCATAAATAAAAATACTGCTTAAATCAAGCGGTGATTTTTCGTCATTGCACAATACACCTTCTATCTTAACATCTATGTCATTCTTTCCCGGCTTAAGCGTAAGGGGCCAGTCTTTCCTGTTTTCGGGCGTGTTCGTCATCTTTGCGCCCTTTATCATCCATACAATCTTGACTTCTTTGTCAGACGGGTTGAATATTATCATTTTCGCGTTCGTGTATCCCTTCCAGGCGCCCTTCTTAGGCTTATAGACCGCGATATAGGACCCTGCGTTGCCTGTTTTGGGTCCGAAGTCCACCTTCATGCTAAAGTCCCCCGCCTTTTCTACATTCTCTTCCGATAAAGACACCTGAGCGTTTGAGTTGTCATCGCACATTTCCCCTTTATTGAAGCTCAAAAGCGTCAACTTTCTCGCAACACCGAACCCGCAAAACATTGCAAGTACAGCCGCCAGCACAATCAATTTTCTAATCATTGTAAACCTCCCGGGAATCTCATTGATTTAACAATTCTGCCGGCAAATACTTCATTCCTTGGCCGGTCAGGCGCCTTCAGCTTTGTTACGCCGGATCAAGACTTTTCGCCTTCCTCTCGGCGGCCCTATAGACTTTCGATATAACTTCCTTAACCCCAAGACCTGAGGGAATATTGACCGTGCAGTGAGAGTACTTTTTGTAAAGCGGAAGGCGTTCACCGTAAAGAGATTTAAGGCTCGTGTGTGAGAACTTGATAAGACCTCGATCTTCTAGGTCAGGAACGCGTTTCGCGATAACACTGAACGGAACTTTTAGAAAGATTACCGGACCGAGTTTAAGCAGATGCTTCATCGCGCGCCCGGAATAGATAATGCTTCCGCCCGGGGAAATAACCGCGCCCTTTACTTTTTTCAAGCCCAGCACGCTCTGTTGCTCAAGTCTGATGAATTTTCTGTCGCCCAGTTCCCGGACTATATCTCTCAGTTTTTTTCCCGAGTTCTGTTCGATAAGCGCGTCAATATCAATAAAACTCAGCCCAAACTTTTCAGCAAGGGTCTTTCCGACAAAACTTTTTCCTGCGCCGGCCATTCCGATAAGAGTGATGTTCATAGGATGAAATTATAGCAAGTTTTAGAAGGCATTTCCACATCCTAAACCGTGGCAGAGCTTAGTTTTCAGGCGTGAGCCGAGAGGGTTTTTAAATGCTCTTTGGAGCGTTCAAGGTAATCCCGCGTAATTTTGTCGGTCTTTTCGCTCCCGCCTTCTTCCAGTATCTTTTTGAATATTAATTCGGCCTGTTCGTAAAAACCGCTCTTCGAAAAACTCTCACCGACAAGAAAAAGCCCCTCTATCCAACCGCCTTCATATATGTCGTTGTAGAAGCGCTTTATGCCGCCCTGGGGAAAGAGATAGTCGATGTAATCCGAATAGACAAAGAGGGTCCTGATAAGGTGTTTGTCGAATGCGTTGTCTTCTATAATACTGGCAAGATGCGGCAGAGCGTCATTTACAAGTTCATTCACACCCTGCAGCTTAAGCGGCAATCCCAGTTTGGCCTCGCCTACCGTTTCACGGCTGTGACGCAGAAAGTCCTTGTTCGCCGGATCAAGATTCTTTTTTTCTCCGAGCTTCTTCTCAAAGACAAGATAGCGCGGCTCGTACTTCTCAAGCACATAGATGAATTCTTTCAGGTGCAGAACTTCGTGAAAGATGGAACTGACTATCAGGTCAAAAATATCCGTCTCTTCGAGTTTTTTCCGGCTGGGATTGTATTCCCTGAAATACCGGTGCGTCTCGCCCTTAAGGTCGAACAGGTCCCTGCCAAGCAGGTTTATTTTCTCAAAGCTCAGCTTCTTAACTTTCTTAAAGCTTTCAAACTCTTTTTTAAATGTGCTGAATATCTTAAGCGAATTCAAGACAATATCAGCGGTTTCCATATATTTCTTATTTTCTTTTTTGCCCATATTGGCCCCGGGAGAAAGCAACTCTCTTTAAGTGCTTATGCCTGTCAAATAAACCCGATTACACAAATCGAGAAAGGCACGGGTTATTTTGCTTTTTTTACTTCCTTTGCTTCTTTCACGGGAGCGGCGTGAGGCGCAGCCGGCGCGGCAGCGGGTTTTGGCTCCGCCGGCTTATCGGAAAGCCCGGCATGCTGCTTCACCTTCTCTTCTATTGAGGCAAAAGTTTTGGAGTTCTCTTTCAGATAGGCCTTAACGCTGTCCTTTCCCTGGCCTATTCTTTCGCCACCGTAGCTGAACCATGATCCGCTCTTTTCTATAATGTTGAGGTTTACCGCGGCATCTATCATGCTGCTTTCCTTGGAAATGCCTTCACCGAAGAATATTTCCACCTCGGCTTCGCGGAACGGCGGAGCAACCTTATTCTTGACTATCTTGACCCTGACGCGGTTGCCGATGTTTGCCTGACCGTCCTTGATAGACTCAATCCTTCTCATGTCAATCCTTAGAGAAGAGAAGAATTTAAGCGCGCGTCCGCCCGGCGTGGTCTCGGGACTGCCGAACATCACTCCGATTTTCTCGCGGATTTGATTGATGAAGATAGCGCAGGTTTTGGTCTTGGAAATAGTTGAGGTGAGTTTTCTTAGCGCCTGTGACATAAGTCTTGCCTGCAGGCCCATATGAGAATCGCCCATCTCGCCTTCAAGTTCGGCTCTGGGCGCAAGCGCAGCGACTGAATCCAGCACAACCACATCGCAAGCGCCGGAACGAACAAGGGTATCAACAATTTCTAACGCCTGTTCGGCGCTGTCGGGCTGGGAGACAAGCAGAAGATCAAGGTTGACGCCAAGTCTCTTCGCGTAAACCGGATCAAGCGCGTGTTCCACATCAACAAAAGCGGCTGTGCCGCCCGTTTTCTGGGCTTCGGCTATAATATGAAGGGCCAGCGTGGTCTTTCCGCAGGATTCCGGACCGAATATTTCAACCACTCGGCCGCGAGGAACCCCCCCTATGCCTATTGCAATATCAACAGCAACAGAACCTGTTGGTATCACCTTAAAATCTTTTACGGTCGGCATTTCGCCGAGACGCATGATTGCGCCTTTACCAAATTGCTTTTCTATGTGCTGTAACGCCAGTTCTATTGCCTTATCTTTCTCGCTTGACATACTTGCCTCCGTTTAAACATCGCATGATTACGCAGATTACTAAATACGATTACACAGATTAAAACAATATCTAATCAGCTTAATCTCTCTCCTAATCTGTGTAATCATATATACGGTTTTATTAACAGAAAGTTGCAATATTTCTTCGTTTTCTCTCAGTCTGGTTTAGTATATACCAAGCCTGCTCTTTTTACCAGACCAAACCTGCTCTTTCATTACTTTCTTTTCAAATATGAATTATTTTATGGCTTCATCAGCAGGAAAATACATTCATTGGGAAAGAGCACATTGGCAACATACCCGGCCCAGTCCTCCCCGGAGTGCTTTTCCATTCCGGGATTATTGAGCGGCAGGAGCAGGTAATTGCCGTTTACAACGTACGCGAGAGCATCCTCAGCATTAAGCTTGAGGAGCGTCGCATCAAGTTTGTTGGCGCGCGCGAACTTATTGATGCAGTCGCGGACAAGCTGCTTTGAGGCCTGCCCTTCATAATTCTTCATTTCCACGGAACCCGGAAAGAAGCGGATTTTCACATTATGCTGCTCGGAACCGTAAAACTTCTCGCGAAAGACCCAGAAAACCTCTTTTTTGTTGAAGTAGATCTGCCGCCGGTGCGTGATTGAAGGCGTTATTTCATACTGGACGTCAAGTATGTCATAATCTCTCCCCGCGGCCCAGAGATTGGTCCTTTCGTGCTTATCATAAACAATCATTGAGTCATCAAGCGTTACGGTCCTGCCTTTGCTTAACGTAAGCGGCTTTCCGCCGGACCAGATTTCGGTCGAGCGGTAACCGGTGAAGGTATAACTCTCCCCGCTCTTCATAATATATAACTTTGAACCCGGGAACCCCGCCGAGTTTTGCTCTATACGGTATTTCTGAGGTTTTAATTCCTTTTCTTCGGGTGAGAAAGCGCCGCCAAGGAATATATAATCAGCCGCGAAGCCGCCTTCAGCAAGTTCGTCCCACCCGTTCTCCGCCAAAAAATTCAGGAAAAGGAGATAGGATAAATCCGCCTTTTTTGAAGGCAGGAGAAAAGCGCGGGGTTCCGAAGGAAAATCCCCGTCAGGACGGGCTAAGGCAAGACAGAACTCAAAGAGCTTCCTCAATTTCAAGAAAAACTCTTTTTCTTCGACTTTACGCCTCAGCCTAAGCAGCAGCACGAAGGCGGTAAGAGCTTCCAGGAGTTCAAAACTTTTTACGGGAGCGGACGCGTCAACAACGCCCCCCGCAGGCGCTTCCGCCGTAAGCTTTACGAAGGCGTCGTTGTACTGAAACTTTAGAATGAAGGGAAAGGCCAGCGAAAGCATGAAGAGCGCCGTTTTGTTGGCCGCGGGAGCCTCCTCAGCCGAAAAAACAGGGTCAGAGGAAACAGCCAGAAGCCTGCTTACATATTTCTTTTTCAGTTCATGCGGGATTGCAGCCTCTCTGACAAAATAATAACCGTAAACGAGATGAAACAACCCCGGGCCGTCAAGCTCTGCTTCATCGACAAACCGGTTAAGCTCTCTGATATAAAAATTCAGAAATTTCTTTTCGCCGGAGAGCCAGAAAGCTTTCGCAATTTCCGCAATTTCGGAGGCAGATGCCGCTTTCGCTTTGGCCGTAACGGCTTCCGCCGAGTTGATAAGGCGAGCCGAAAGCCCTGAAGAATTGAGGAATCCCTTGATGGCGCCGGCGCTCTCCGCAGTTATGAAGAAATCACCGAAGGAGGACGATGAAAGTTTTCCGGCTTGTATATCCGTTTCGCTCTTTCCATCTTTGGAAGAAGCGGTAACCGAGGAGAGTTCTTTTTCTCCGGCGTATTCTTTAAGCATTCTTCCGGCGTCAAGCTTTGCCTTGATGAAAATTCCCGCTTTGCCGCGAAGGAGATGCTTAAGGAATGAATAAATATTGTAGAGAAAATGCAGGATTTTTGTTTTTCTTGAGGCGTGTTTTTTGAGGACTATCTCCTGGTTGCGCTGAGTGTAGTAGGTGTGAGTGTCGCTTTGAACTTTCGCAGTTCCGCCGAGTTTATGATAGACAACGGCTGCGGGGACAAAAAGGCATTTATGCCCGGCCCTTCTCAAGCGGAAATTCAGGTCTACATCCTCGCAGTAAGCGAAGAATTTTTCATCAAAACCCCCGGCATCCAGGAAGGCCTGCCGTGAACACATGGCTGCCCCGCCGCAAGCCCCGAAAACCTCTTCCTCCCTGTCAAACTGGCCGGTATCTTTTTGGCCGTGGCCGCGCTTTACGCCGTGACCAAGGACTGAGAAATAATCGCCCGCGGAATCAATTATTTCCCTGCGGTCAAAGAAGAGCATCTTTGAAGCAAAGAAAGCAAAATTTTTATGTTCTTCCGCGGCGCGTTTAAGTTCAGACAACCAGGCAGGCTGAGCTTCGGTGTCGTTGTTAAGGAAGACCGCCAGTTCTCCAAGTGAAGCGCGGAATCCCTCGTTAGCGGCTTTTGAAAAACCGGTATTTTCCGTTAGCTTAAGAACCCGTACCGCCGGGAAATTTGCCTCAAGATATTCCACAGAACCGTCGTTTGAGCCGTTATCAACAAGGATAACCTCAAACTCATCCTGGCCGAGGGTCTGGGCGGCAAGCGACTTAAGGCAGGCCTCAAGGTGCTCTTTTCCGTTGTGATTTATGATTATTACGCTTATCATTTAGCTGATTATATCAATAAACTCAGGTTTAATAAAGGGATTAAGGGCAGGGAAAAGGCAAATTCGAAGTATTAAATTCGAAATTCGAAACGAAAACAAAAGATAAGGCAAAAGAAGAGACAAATTCGAAGTGACGAATCGTTTACGATTCGTTACCCTGAGCGGCAGAGCCGCAAACGGCCAACCCAGAAATATCGGATTGCTCATTCGGAAACCAGGCCTGTCCCCTTTGTTTTACTGTTTTATTTCAAAGGCTTCGCTGAAGAACCTGACCGCTTTGGAAGTATTATCCTGCTCGCCCTGCTTGAAGCAGTATCCGGCAAGCCGGAATATCCCGGGGAGAGCAAGTTTGTTCTCTTTAATAGTGTTTCCTATTATCCAGGTCTCGCAAAGACTGCTGCCTGCCGTTATCTTCCTGTCAACATTCTTCTTATCTTTGGCGTCAACGGCCTGAAGATCTCCCGTAACTTCGCGCCACGCGCCGTCAGCGGCGGCAGACTCAAGGCGGACATGACAGACAACATCCTTTGCCGAACCGCTCTTTACACAAAAATTACACGTTTCTTTCTGATTGTACGTTTTCTTTACACCGGCAAACGAGGCGCTCGGAATGTTGTCAGCGCAGCCGGCAAGAAGCGCGAGTAAAAGCGAAAGCGTTAATAATGTTTTCTGCACAGCACCCCTTTTCGCTAACAATTTACATTCGTGGAAGAGTCATCGCTCTTCATTTTTTTACGGACTTGCTGCCTGCTTTCCCGGAAAGCGCGTCAATGCTGGTCAGCGGCTGCCAACCTTCATCCTGCTTTCCCTTCAGGGCAAACCAGACTTTCGGTTTATCCTCTTTCCCGACAATTGCCAGTCCGATCTTGACTTCTCCCTGCTTAAACCCCTTTGGCATTTTGATTATTTCCGAGAACCAGTTGTTCCCCGGCAGAAGAGTTCTTATATCTTTCTTGAATTTTACAACCGCAACCTTCTTCCCCTGTTTGAAACGGAATGCCATGCTGTACGGGCGGTAGATAGGAGCGCAGCCGACATTGTCGATATAGGCTTCTATGTTTAGTTTGCCCCCGCCCTTTGCTTCAAGCGGCATCTTTATCTGGCGCACGGCGAACCTGTAGCCTATTTTTTTATCAAACTCAAGAAGCTTATCCCTCAGTTCCGCCGGATAGAAAACATTCTTCGGCATAAAAATGGACATGTGGTAGCGGTAGCCCTCATATATTATCTTGTCCAGATCGAAACCCATATACGACCAGGCGGCCGCATTCCAGCATGTTTCCATTGTAATCGGCTGGGTCTTCCACGCGTCCTTCTTCTTTTCCATCTCTTTCGGATAAGCGTCATAGGTATGATTGAAAGAAGAAGCGGACGGAACATCCGGATGATTGCCCTGCTTAAGATCTCCTATGCAGTCAGACCTGAAACCTATTTCTTTTCCTTTCCTCTTCATTACTTTTGTGGCATAGTCGCAGCCTGCCGTTCCAGACATATATATCAACTGTGTTTTCTTGAAGCTTTTCATATATACAT
>Ga0209083_1002598_pt1 | contig 16783 bp, 19 predicted proteins | sample AM7aDNAmetaG_FD_184132 | JGI IMG/M metagenome (GOLD analysis project Ga0209083, IMG submission 184132) | Freshwater microbial communities from Finland to study Microbial Dark Matter (Phase II) - AM7a DNA metaG (SPAdes) (version 3) | ecosystem: Environmental > Aquatic > Freshwater > Lake ...
CGTCCTGACGATCAGCGATCGGCGGATCGCCCTCAATGGCCCGATCGGGTTGGAGACAGCCGATCATATTGCGGAGCGCGTCGACTACTTCAATAATCAGAGCCCGGAATTTCCCATCTTCATTGTGATCGACCGGTCGCCGGGCGGTTCGGTGATGGCGGGGTACAAGATTCTGAAGGCGATGGAAGGGAGCGCGGCGCCGGTGTACGTCGTTGTAAAATCATTTGCCGCCAGCATGGCCGCCAACATTGCCACCCAGGCGAAGAAATCGTTCGCCTATCCGAATGCGATTATTCTCCACCACCAGATCCTCAATGGTTCGTTTGGCAATCTGACCGCCCAGAAAGAAAACCTCAAGGATCTCGAGGAATGGTGGAAACGCCTCGCCGCGCCGGTGGCTGCCAAGATGGGGATCAGTTTGGATGATTTTATCAAACGCATGTATCAGAATCGGAGCACCGGCGATTGGGAGGAGTTTGGCGATAGCGCGTGCAAGTTAAAGTGGGTGGACGAAATTGCCCAGACCGTCCGGGAAGAATCCTACGACAAGAATCCCGATGCGCCCGTGGCTGCGCCGGCGGTGCCTGCGCCCGCGCGTGGGGACGCCCAATCGGCCGGTGCGGAACGGGTCGATGCCAGCGGTCGCCGGTACATGCTATTGCCGCGACTGGAACCGGTGGATTGTTACTATCTGTACAACCCCGATAACTACTACCGCTTGAGTCCGTAGCGGGCAGCGGCGCGCCCGGTTTTCCTCCGCCATGTTGGTTCCGACAGGGGATTTTTGGCACAGAACGTGAGGGTGTTCATCTCGGCTACCTGCTGACCCACGCCGCCGCGCACTCATCATCCTTTCGCTATGTGGACACGTTCGAGAAGGAGAAATAAATCGATGCACCTGAAGGCAATCGGAATATGGAGTAAAAAATAACTTTATTCCATCCATAATGGATGATATAAAGTAACCATTATGGAGTTAGATGCATCAACAATTGAGCAAGCGCTAGGAATGTTAGCCCGTAACCTCGAACTCGACGGCAGCGCACCGGTCGAGATTGTTGTTTGTGGCGGGGCGTCGCTGATTGCGCTCGGCACGGTCACCCGTCCGACTGACGACGTGGATATTGTGGCCCTGCGGGACAGCACCGGCTCGCTGGTGGCTCCGGTCCCATTACCGGACTCGCTCTTGGCGGCGGCGGCCGTTGTGGCGCAGAACTTCGACCTCAAGCCCAACTGGCTCAACAACGGTCCGAGCCGGGGTGAAGGCGGCCTCTTTCAGATGGGCTTACCGGATGGCTTCGCAGACCGGCTCATCAAGCGTATCTATGGACCGCGGCTGACGGTGTATTACATTGGGCGGCGCGACCAGATTTTCTTCAAACTCTATTCCGGGGCGGACCGCGAGGGCGTGGACCTCAAAGATCTCCGCGCTTTGCGTCCCACTGCCGAAGAACTCGAAGCCGCCGCCCGCTGGACCATGACCATTGATGTCTCCGACGGCTGGCGCTTTATTTTGCGAAACCTTCTAACCAAAATCGGCTATGAAAACATCGCTCACCGTATTTAGGGACAACTATCAGGAGCAACTGCTCTCCCTGCTCTGGCGGCAATGGACCGCGCTCGGTGTGGCCGGCGCCACCGGACGCTCCGACAAATCACTGGTGGACCCGGAGGCGTTGTTGCTGATGACCTGCGGTTTGGGGCGTCGCGACCCCCGGTTGTTTGACGAGATGCTCGACTGGCTGTGCCGCAACGGCTGGACGATCAACGTCCAGCGCCTCGCCAACGTCGCCCGCGCCGAAACGTGGTCGGGTGCGCCTGTGCTGGTCGCCGTGGCCGGCTTCATGATGACCCAAAAGACTCAGGCCCTCAAATGGAAACGCCTCGCCCGGCTACCCGCCACGTTTCCACCAGCCGAGGAACTGTTTCAGTTCGATGACGGCAAACCACTGCCCGTGCTGGGCGAGCCGGAGCCGCTCTTTGCGCGGTATGGGTTTCGGCGTGGTCCGCTCCGGTTGCGCGGCTACTCCCGCGTGTTTCGGCCACTGACACCGGCCGCGCTCCTGCTCCAATTGCGGGCGCTGTTCGGGCTGGCCGTCCGTGCCGAAGTCATCGCCTACCTGCTCACCCACGAGACCGGTCACGCCGCCGGTATCGCCCGCGACACCTGTTACCACAAGAAATCCGTCCAAGAAACACTCCTCCAACTCCACGGCACTGGCATCGTCGGTGTCCGGGCGGAAGGCCGCGAGAAACTTTACCGGGTCGAAGTCGCCCCGTGGTTGGCGCTCCTCTGCCGCAACGCCCCGTTGCCCCTATGGATCAACTGGCCGCCGCTCTGGAGTGCCCTCGACCAAATCTGGCTCGGCCTCAACGACCCGCGCCTGCCGAGCCTCGAACCGTTGATGCAAGCGTCGCAGCTCCGGCAACTGATGATCAAAGTCCGCCCGGCCATCGAGCGTGCCGGGTTCGACAAGGTCTTAACCGACGACCGCCACTATCTTGCCGAAGCGTATCTACCGGTCTTCCTGTCCGACATCACCAAACTCCTTGATGCCCTCGCATAGTACTCGGCTCTTGATTTATTACACAACGGCCGCAATTTTGGCGTGCTTACGGTGCGAGCACTGCCCCCAGCAGCCGGCTTGAATACCACGCGCCTTCGGTGAGGTTGCCACGATATTCAAGATCGCGGTGGAGAATTTGCGGGGCTTTTTCTGTGAGCACGATTTGGAGCACCGGTCGGTCAACGGAGACGACATGGTGGTCAGGTGGGGCATGAAGCTGATCCAGAGACAGTGCCTCTAATACTGTGTCGCGTCCGCCGGCAAACCCGAGCGCAATCTTCACAATGGACTGCTTCAAGTGGCCGGTCTTGCCGTGAATGGTCACCGCCCAAAATGTGAGGCAACTTTGATGTAGCTGCCCATTGGCAGCAATCAGCGCGCGGTCGCACGCCGGCAGTGATTGCATTTCCTCCAACAGGCGGCGGATGAAGGGTTGTTCCAAGCCAAGCAACGAAAGGCCGTCTTCGCGCAAAGCGCGGTCGCGGTTGGTTGTCAGCCGGATAACGCCAGAGCCATTCAGACTGGCCTCGAACTCATCATCAGACTTGGACGTCCATTTACCACCCAAAGCAACGACAGCGGTGTGGCTGAACTCGAACAAGCGGCGCATGGCGACACCGCCATCGTCCACGCGGCGGTAGTCCTGCAAGTTGAACTTTTCCAAATCTTGGAAAAGCTCGAACACGACCTGCTGCGCGCGCTCGGCGTTTGCCATGGCGACTTCGATTTCCTGCCGGGTGCGCTTCAACGATGGGTCGGCGAGCGCTTCCTGGTAGAGCCGCTCGTAATTGAGTCGCGTGTTCAACTGGCCAAGTACCTGCACGCGGAAGTCCTCCGCCGGTTCGCCGTTCTCGTCCACTTTGCCGAGCGTGCGCGCAATTTCATGCAGCTTCTCGTCGAGCAGCAGGAAAATGTTACCCTCGATTGTGTCCGTCGTAACGAAGTTATAGACCTGCGCGGTGTCGCGCTGGCCGTAGCGATGAATGCGGCCAATGCGTTGCTCCAGGTCCATCGGATTCCACGGCAGGTCAAAGTTGAACAGGATCCGGGCAAACTGAAGATTGATTCCCTCGCGTCCGGCCGCTGTGCACACCAGCACGTTCGGGCCGTCCGGCCGGCGGAAACGGCGTTGCGCGGCGGTCTTCGACCCGTGGTCGCCACCTTTTAGCACTTCAACGCCTTGGGCGGGGAAGCGCTGACCAATGGCGCGTTGCAAACTCTCGACGCTGCCAAGATAGGTTGCAAACACAACGACCTTCTCGGTTGGATTCTGTCGCCAAATCTGGCCCAAGGCGTCGAGTAACTTGCCGGCTTTTGATTCCAGCCCAGCGGGATATTGACTGAGCAGTTCACGAATGCGGCGGCGTTCTTCTGGAAGAGCGACGGACGGGATGGTGGCGAGGTCTTCCTCAGTGCCGGCAGTTCGCTCGCTGTCGCCAAAACTTTCGGCGCTGCGGGCGTAGGTAATGACTTCCGCGCGTTTGCGCAGCAGATTCACCTTGGCGTCGGCGAGGATTTGTTCGGCCTGCGCGCGCCCCAGCGCGTCATCGGCCAATCCATGCATTTGATGAATCAACTGCCGCGCCTCATTCAGCATCGCGTTGCGGCCATCAACATCGAGCAGCTCGTCGCATTGAATGGACTCCTGGATCGTCAGCATCAACTGCCGTTTTGCCAGCGTGCGGCGGACGGCGGCGAAGCTGCTCGCCGCAATCTTCTGGAAAATGGTCATCACAAAACCCAATGAGCGCCCTTCGTTGCCGCGCGCCCGAGCGAGGTCGTAGCCGTCGTTCAGGTAGCCGGTGAGGGCTTCGTAGAAGCGCTTCTCGGACGACGTGAGTTCAAATGCCTCAGAATGCACGACGCGGCGCGCAAAGAGCGGTGAACCGTCCGCCGCGCAAGCGTCAGCCTTGGTGCGCCGGATGACGACGGCGTTCAACCGGTGCCGGTTTTCGAGCATGTCGCGTTCGTCATGAAATAATTTCGCGTCGAGCAGATGCACCAGCATCCAAAACCGGAAATGGTCGCCCTGGTGTGGGGTGGCCGACAGCAGGAGCAGGTCGCGGCAGTGCGGACGGATGGCCTCGGCCAGTTTGTAGTTTTCCGTTTTGCGGGCGCGCTGGCCGTTGCGATAAACACTGAGATGATGGGATTCATCGAACACGATCAAATCCCATGGCGGCGCTTCCAGGATGCGGCGGATGCGCGCCGGGCGTTTCAATGTGTCCACCGATGCGATGATGCGGTTGTGTTTCGCAAACGCGTTGGTCTTGCGGTCGGTGATATCGCCCTCGGAACCAAAAACTTCAAAGTCGAGATTGAACACATCATTCAACTCCCTCCGCCAGTTCTCGACCAGGCCGGCGGGGACAATCATCATACCTGCGCGACCGATTGTTGGAAGATGAATCGACCGGTGTTGCTCGCTACTTGCTCGACTGCCTAACTGCCGACCAAACCGCTACGGTCGCAAAGACCATCCTCGACGACGCACTGTTGTCCGCGCTTGTGGAGATCAAACTGCCGGTTCACTTCGTTGGTGAGCATGGGTTGCCAGCGCATGTTCTCACTACGGAACGCACGACCTATTTTCGCAATCTCCTGAGTGCGGACATTGATGGCCGAGCTAATCACGTTGGCGACTTGTTCAACTGGTTGATTGAAGACGATTTCTTCAAAACGTCCCGCAACCTTTTCCCATTCTCGTTGCGCCGACTGATTGAGATGCTCGGTGTACGCGTTGAACCCCTGGTGGAGCAGACTGATAACGAAGAGCGGCTCATCACCGCTACGTGACGCCGCTTCGGCAAGTCGTTGCAGGAGAAACACGTCCTGCCTCTGCGGGTGCAGTGCAGCAAACTCCAAAAACTTCCCAAGCTCGTCCAGAATCAGAAGCAACCCCTTGCCCTTGGAGTCCACGATAATGCGGGAATTAACTTCGAGAACGAGTTGGAAGATTTGCTCTTCGGTAGGCTCTTGCTTCGCATTAAGTAGTCGCTGAACTTCCAGAGCTAGTTTCAATTTTGCTCCGCGACCGTAAATCTGGCTAAGTGCCCGAAGCAGAGAGTTCAGGATTGAAATACCCAACGCCTGACGAGAGCAAGTCACTAGCACGGGAACGAAGTGCGGCCGTGACACTCCGAATTGGCGGAAGTCAATGACCTTGCGAATCTGAGGTGGGAAAGTGTTGTCGTGGCCGGCAAACCAGTGTGCAAGCAAAAGTGCGAAACTCGATTTACCGCAGCCGTAATCACCCGTCATGCGCCAGGCCCGCTGACCCGAACGCGGGTTTAACCCGTTTACCATTCTTCCTAGGCACGACCGTGTAAAATCTGTCACAACGTATCCAGACAAAACGCTGGGGTCTTGAAAGTCCCGTTCAAGATGCGCCGATCTCAGGAAGCGATTCCCGATTTTGAACAGGTCAGCAATTCGCTTCTCAGACACGAGCGGCCTCCACTGAATAAATTTCTTTGAGCAGCTCGATGCCGTCGCGGTCGCCGCGCTTGTGAACCTGTTGCAGGTTCGCGGACTCGATAGAACTTAAGTAATTCTCAGTTTGCTGCGACAAGGCGTCCACTCGCGTGCGGATGTCATCTTCCGGTAGTTTGAAAATTTGTCCAGGACTCCCATGTCCATGTGCGATCTCCCGGAGCGGGAGTGTTGCCTCCTCTTTGTGGCGCTTCTGCCAGAAATCGTGCAAGCAATACACAAAAAGTTCGGGTGTGATGTCAGGTTTTTCATCACGACGAAACCCGTAAATTGGCTCACGCTTGACAGATGAGCGATCAAGTTCGCGCTCACCAACTTTGATGATGAGTTCTAACTCTATCAATGGGCAATCGAGATTGTCCTCTTGAACTTCACCTTTGCGGCCTCTGGTCGGAACATAAGTGTGAATGAAAGTGTCAAAATGCTGTTCCAGCGTTACCGCCGAGAGCCGGGCATCCTGTTTTTCAGCTTCCTTTTGCAATGCGGCTAGAACTGCGCTCGGTACCAGTTCAGGTTCCTGCCAACGGTTCAGTAAGTAGTCCCAAGCCAGAAGCGGATTTTCGGTATCGGTGGCCAAATTCCAGTGGATGAGCCAGAGCGTGCGGATGTCCTCAAGAAATGGGTCAAGGCCGCGCTCACCAAGCAGGGCGTTGCCGATTTTCGTGGGCATATGTCCACCGCCCTTTGATGCCGCCGTCGCCATGCCAGCAACCTGCGACCAAAAGCGTATGGAGCGGACCATGTTCTTGCCGACACCCAACCCAACCATAGCGTCCGCTTCTTCCGAGAAAAGCTTTGAATTTTCCCGCAGCCCGCGCATGGCCTTGGGCAGCCATGTGTAGCGGCACGGAAACGACTCGTGACCCGAAATTCGATAAGGCTTATCCACTGGCTTCATCTCAATGCGATTGGCGCACTACGATATTATTCTGCCAGAGGGATGCTGTCGAGCTTGGTTTCGTTTCTGCTTTGGTAACCGAATCTTGATTCGTGCCGACGCTGCAGTTGGGAGATCAGGCGGCCCCTCACCCGGCCCCGAAACAACGCGAGGCCGGCCTCTCCCCTGATGGGGCGAGGCGCACCGGACCGGACGGTGATCCTGCCTCGGAGAGGCCGGTGCCAGTGCCTGGTGGAGAGCACGCTTCCGTGCTGGCTCGCTGGTTACCCAAAAATATCACTGGGCAGATTGAAACGGCGGATGATTTGCCGCAGGATGCCGGGCTGCACAGTGTGGCCTTTGTGAGGTGAATCTCATCCGTCGATCTCTTTCAAGCGCGACCACACTCGTTCAGTCGTGGCCTTGGATAGCGCCTGCCGGGTCTCGCGCGGACGAGTGATCTGAATTGCGTCATGAGCCGGTAAATCAGTCGTATTCGACAGCAAGCATAATTACAATAGGTGGTAATTATTAACACGCTTCCTTTTAGCTTTCACGACGGCATCCAGAATCACCGGTTCCGGTTACGTTAGATCCGCCAACACGCCGGCGTTGACGGCGGCGACTTGCGCGGGGCCACAGAGCAATTCCACCAATTTGAAAGCGAACTCCAGGGCGGTGCCGGCGGATTGGCTCGTGATGATCGAACCGTCGACCACCACCGGGGTCACGCAGACTTGGCCGGCTTGAGTCGCCAGTTCCGCGTGAACACTCGGATGACCGGTCACTTTTCGCCCGGCCAAAACACCCGCCGCGCCCAACACGGTTGGCGCCGCACAGATCGCGGCCAACCAGCCATGCCGCGACTGCATGACAGCGATGATTTGCCGGACGCGCGGGTCTTTACGGAGGTTGGTCGTGCCGGGTTGGCCGCCGGGCAGAACCAGCATGTCAAAATCTTCGGCGCGGACTTCATCGAGCGTGCAATCCGGCAGGTGCCGGGTTTGGTGGGAAGCTTCAATCGGCCCGGCCTGAGTCCCAGCCACGGTGACGGTGACACCCGCCCGGCGCAGGATATCAATGACTGTGATCGCTTCGATTTCCTCAAAACCAGGGGCGAGTGGAACCAAGACACGTTTCATGGCGCGGCGCTGGGCTCCGGCGGCGTGACTTTGAGACGGCGGATAATGGCTTGGGCGGATGTATTGGTGAAATAGTTGAGCTTGACCGGATCGCCAACCTTGAGTTTGTCGAGCGTCGTTTGCACGCCACCGGCAATCAAATAGGTGGAGTTGGTCACGAAAAAGAGCCGCGGACCTTTTGGAGTAACAACGGTGATTTGTTTGGTGGCCAGGTCGAGGTTATCGATTCTGCCGCCGGCAAACGGATAACTATTGCCAATCTCGTCGGCGACCGCCACACCCAGCAGTCCCAAACCGGCCAGAAGCAGAACGAAGCGACAGGGCGACTTCACACAATCCAATCCAGAGTCACCGCCGCGGTGGCAGAGGGACCGCAGTGGTCATTTTAAGATCGTTCGGACGAGAGAATTCAACCAAGGGCTCGCCCCCCGCTGTGGTCTGACCGGCCGGCGGCCGCGGAGTGGTTGCCAGAGGAGACACTTGCCGCAAGACGGCCGTCCCGGTGGGGGTATCGATTTCGAATACGAGTGCGGCATCCCCGACTTGAATCTTATCGCCCGAGGTGAGCTCACATTCGTAAACGCGCGTCCCATTGCGATACGTGCCGTTGGTGGAACCGAGGTCTTTGAGAATAAAAGTATTATTTAGGAAGTGGATGTTGGCGTGGATGCGGGAAATAAATGCATCCCGGACCTGAATCTCCGCCTCCGGCAGACGTCCAAAAATCAGCGGTTTACCGCCCACTTCGTAGGTCTTCTCCGTTCCATCCGTTCGTTTATAAATTAACACTGGCATTAAACCTTATATAACGCATTTGGGGCCCTCTGTCCACGGTCAAAAAATCAATCCATTCCCGATCTTTTACGATCCGGCGCATTTTTCTGGCCACCGTGGTGAATTGTCGCGTTCGTCCCGGACGGTTGGGTGGATGGGCCGGGGGCACCGGTCGGCCTTCATTCCGAGGGAGTCGGCAAGCTGGAGCTGTGTGTCCCGTGAGTTTCTCGGAGGAACCCGGTGGCGGTGAGTGTGATGACCGCCAGACCGGTAAAAATCGCAAACAGCGTCGCATAGGCGTGCGCCGGGTAGATGACGAGACCCATTGCTGTTTTTTCCGCACCGGCTTGAAACAGATCCAGCACCGCTCCTGACACCATGAGCAGCACGGCGACGCCAAAGTAGGCGAGGGCATTGACGACCGCCAACGCTTGCGCCACGTGGCGGGAATCATTTAACTCTTTCATCATCGTCGTGCTGATGGGGCCGGCAATGTTCGAGAGCGCCAGCAAGATGTAACCGGTCAGAAACAGCCACGCACCCGCCTGGCAAAGCACGCCCGCCAGCAACAGTCCCGCCGCCCCCAGGACCAGGCTGGCCGCCCCTACCAGATACGGTTTCCGCCGTCCGCCAGTCAGATGCAGCAGGAAGCCGGACGCCAGGCACAGGCTGGCGCTCGCGGTCATCATGATCAGCGTGAAGGTTGCCGCCTGGCGCGAACTCAGGCCGACGAAATCCTGCAGGAATTTCTTCCCCACCCCGACCTGGAGCACAAAGTAAACCGGGAAATTGATAAATCCACTGACGAAGATTGGCCAGTTGCGCCGGTTGCCCAGGATTTCCCAGACCGGCAGCAATGTGAAGGCAGTTGTGTGCGGCACGAAATGCTTGAGTTTTGGCAACACCAGGAAATTCGCGACCACCCCGATGGCCATCAGGCTCCCCATCGCGAGCAGGGCGTGGCGCCACCCGAAAAAATGGGTGGCCCGCTCAAACGGCAACATGGCCAGCATCCCGCCGGCCAAACCGGCGAATTGCGCCACCCCAATCAGCGCTGGAAACCGGCGTGGCGAAAAGAGCAGGTGCACTTCCTTGAGGATGGCCAGGTAAATAAAACTATCGCCAAACGCCGCGATCGCCCGGCTGAGATACAGCCGGCCCGGCGTATCCGCGAGTGGGAACAGAATCGCACCGGCCGCTGCAAAAAATCCGCCCCACAGCAGCATGCGCGTCCCGCCCCACCGGTCGACTGCAATCCCGGCGACCAACTGCATGGAACCGTACACCCACAGAAACACGGAGCCCAAGGCGACAATGGCCGAGGCCGACAGATTTAATTCCTGCTGGAGCTCATTGAAAATCGTGCCGGGAACCGCGGTGCGATGGAAGAAGGAAAATCCGTACACCGCCAACATCGCTGCAAACGCCAATCGGGCCAGGCGCGGACTCGCTGGTGCGGGTGGCGGATTCATAGTGGGGTTTCGCTGATGCGCTTGGCCGGCTTCCGGCACCGCTCCAGCGCCTGGAGATGGACCCATCCCATCCGTCCCAAGCTGGTAATCCTAATGCGAAGTTCTTGGGAAGTTGTCATCGGCGTGTAATGATTGTTCCGCCGGTGATTGGCTCGCCCCATTACCGGTCGCAGCGGAACGCCCCGGCCATTCTCCGATGCGCATTATTTCTTCAGCAAAAATACGTAGTCGGTCGTGTCTGTGAGGATGTCGGAAGTCAGCGTCCCCACATGCCCATCGACGTACGAGAAATTGCCAACGTAGCGGGTTGAACTGCCGGCGGTTCCGTGAATGAACCCGATATTGGGGCAATAATTCGCGCTGCTATAGCTGGCGGGGAGCGTGGGGTCGGCCCCCGCAGTGTATTTCGAGCTGGCGCACTCCGGACTCGCCACGAAGGAATTGTTAAACCCGGACGGACTGACATCAAAATGCAACACGGTGGATTCCGGTTTGCGCATAAAGTTGAGCTGGCCGGAAATCGCGTAGGTGCCGGTATTCGCATTAATATTGGTCCCGCTGAACTCGGCGAGGTTACCGACGGACCAGCCGTTATGACCGAAGTAGGGATTTTGCCGGTAGTGGTTGTAAACCAATCCGCCATAGCTACCCACACTGACGTAGCGCGTCTGGGGTTGGATGGTTCCGAGCTTGGACTGGAGTTGGAGCTGGATCGGGCAGGTGAACACCGCATCCTTATTGAGATAGGGGTAGAGAAAATAACCGAATTCAGCGGAGTTATAGGGAAAGCCTGATGATGCGGAGGCTGGCCAACCATTACCAGTGATCGTCGTCGTCCCCGTCTGGAAATAGCCGGTGGGGCAGTTGGTGCTATAGTACATGTCTTTGTTAATGTCCCAACTCCACAGCAAGGCGCCATTCGCATCCGCCGTGTAGCTGGCGAAAGCGATTCCCAACTGGCGCAATTGTGACTGGCAGGCGGTTCGTTTCGATACCGTGTTGGCACCGCTGAGGGCGGGCAGGAGGATGGCGGCGAGGGTTCCGATCACGGCAATCACAACCAGCAGTTCAGTCAGCGTAAATGATGATCGTCGGGCTTGGCTTCTCATAATGGCCTCACAAACATGTTACCGGAGAATACCCATTGAATTTACGGGACGCAAGTTGCGAATTCTATTGGGTTGGAGAAATCAACCGGCTTGAAAAATTAGCCTAGGATTTTGGCGGACCGGTTGGTAAAAACCAATCACCCAAGAGAGACCCATCCCCATGCCACAACGCTTCATAATTCCCTTGCCGAAACCGGGCCCGTACCTGCTGGGCCCCGATTCCCAACGCCAACCGGGAGTGCCGCACGGCATGGTCACCCAGCAGGAGTGGCGCAGCACAATTTTCCCCGGCACCATTCGCAATTATTGGGTCTATGTGCCGGCGCAATTCACGCCGGACCAACCCGCGAATGTGATGGTCTTCCAGGACGGGGGCGGCTACGTCAGCGAGACCGGCGACACGCGGGTTCCCATTGTCTTTGATAACCTGATTCATCAGGGGCGGCTGCCGGTCACCATTGGAATTTTCATTGATTCCGGCCGCTTCCCACCCGTGGCGGCCGGCACGGGGCCGGTCAGCAACCGCAGTTTCGAATATGATACGCTCAGCGATCAGTACGTCCGGTTTTTGTTGGAAGAGATTCTGCCGGCCGTGAGTGCAAAATATCCGCTCACCACCGATCCGGATCGACGCGCCATTGGCGGTGCGAGTTCCGGTGGGATTTGCGCGTTTACAGCGGCGTGGCAGCGACCGGATGCGTTTCGAAAGGTGCTCAGCCATGTCGGGAGTTTTGCGGACATCCGCGGTGGTCACGTCTATCCGTTTCTGGTCCGCAAAACCCCGCGGAAACCGATCCGCGTCTATCTCCAGGCCGGCGCCAATGATTTGGATCGCGATTGGGGCGATTGGGCGCTGGCGAGTCTGGCCATGGCGTCCGCCTTCAACTTTGCCGGTTATGACTACCACCTTGAATACGGCGACGGCGAACACAACACAATCCATGCCGGCGCAATTCTGCCGGAATCGCTCTGCTGGCTCTGGCGCTAAACCAAACCGGCGCGGATTGGGAACTTCGTCGAGGCGCGCACAGTCGGCCAGCTACAGTTTGGCGACTTTGACGTCGAGAATGTCTTTGTCTTTCCGGATTTCGGCAAGGACCTGCTCGCTCGGAGCGCTGTCGAGATTCAGCACGGTCAGCGCTTTGCCGCCTTGTTTGTCACGGCCGAGCGACATGCTGGCGATATTAATCCCGTTCTTGCCCATGATGGTGCCGATCCAGCCCACCACGCCGGGCCGGTCCTGATTGTGCATGATGAACAGCACACCCGCCGGCACGGCTTCCACTGGCATATCATTGATCCGGACGATGCGCGGATTGTTGAGCGCGCCGTAGAACGTTCCCGAAATACTCGCGGCTTTCCCGTCCGTGGTCGCGCGGAGGTTGATCAGTTCCGCGTAATCAATCGGCTCGGTGCTCTTGATGGTCTCGACGCGCATCCCCAACTGCTCGGCAATCAGCGGAGCGTTGACGTAATTGACGTCGCCGCCTTCGGCGCTTTCGAGAAAACCTTTGAGAATCGAGCGGGTGATCGGGCTGGTTTCGAGTTCGCCGGCTTTGCCGCAAAATTCGATGCTCAAGCGTTCAATCCGGCGCGGCGCGAGTTGCGCCAGCAACCGGCCCATTTTTTCACCAAACGTCAAATAGGGCTGGAGTGCAGCCAGCACTTTGGCGTCAATACTCGGCATGTTGACGGCGTTCCGGACCGTACCGCCGGCCAAGACTTCGGCAATCTGCTCGGCGATTTCGATGCCACAGCTTTCCTGAGCTTCTCGCGTCGAGGCCCCGAGGTGCGGCGTGAGAATCGCCTGGTCCACGTCGCGCAATGGCAGGTCCGTGGGCGGCTCGGGTTCGTACACATCAATCGCCACGCCTGCCACTTGTCCGGATTTGATCGCTTCGAGCGCGTCGGCTTCCACGATAATCCCGCCGCGGGCGCAGTTGATGAGGCGAACGCCTTTTTTCATCTTGGCGATGGTGGTCTTGTTGATCATGCCGCGGGTCTGGTCGGTAATTGGCACGTGAACCGTGATAAAATCGGCCTGCCGGTAAATGTCATCGAGTTCGCAGACTTCCACCTGCAAGGCTTTGGCCCGGCTCACGCTGAGGAACGGATCGAAGACCAGCACGCGCATCCCGAACGCGATGGCGCGCTTTGCGACTTCGCCCCCGATCCGGCCGAGGCCGATGATGCCGAGGGTTTTGTTGTAGAGTTCGACTCCTTCAAATGATTTGCGGTCCCACTTGCCGGCTTTCATGGATGCGTGCGCAGCCGGGATCTTGCGCGCCAACGAAAGCATCATCGAGAATGTGTGTTCACAGGTCGAGATCGTGTTGCCGCCCGGCGTGTTCATCACAATGATGCCCCGGCGGGTCGCGGCGTCCACATCCACATTATCCACGCCCACACCAGCGCGGCCGATCACGCGCAATTTTTTCGCGGCCGCGATGACTTTGGCGTTGACCTTGGTCTGGCTGCGGACGATGAGCGCGTCATAATCGCCGATGATCGGAAGGAGTTGTTCCTCCTTCAAGCCGGTCGTCACGTCGACATGAAATTTCGGATTCGCGCGGAGTGCGTCCACGCCTTTTTGGGAAATTGCATCTGCCACAAGAATTTTCATATAAAAACTCGCCTATTGATTTTCGCTGGCAATTTGCGATGTTGGCCGGGAATTCACAAGCAAAAACCATGACCTCCATCAAACTTTACTCCAAACAACTCTGTGGCTGGTGTCAGGACGCCAAAGCATATCTCACGAAACACAACATTCCCTTCGAAGCGATTGACGTTGGCACCGATGCAGCCGCCTACGCTGAAATGCAGCGGTTGTCCGGGCAGACCTACGTCCCGACGATTGTTGTGGATGGCAAGGTGCTGGCCGATTTCGACGTGGTACAACTGGAAAAGTTTCTCGCGCAGTTTAAGCCGTAGTGGGACAGGCGTCCCGCCTGTCTAATCTGAACGACCGGTGACAGGCGAGACGCCTGTCCCACTATTTGACAGCCCAAGCGACCGTGTGCGTGACCGCGCAGGCGAATCCGCCGGCCAGTAAATCGTCCACCACAATCCCCCAACCACCGGGCAGTTTTTGGGATTGCCGGATCGGAAAAGGTTTCCAGATATCAAACAGCCGGAAGGCCGCAAAGCCGGTCAAGACCAGCCACCAGACCGGCGCGATTCCAGCGAGCGCCACCGGCATCCCGACAATTTCATCAATCACCACGCCGGGCGGGTCGGGTCGGCCCAATAAACGTTCCGCCCTGCCGGCAATCCAGATTACCGGCAAAACCCCTGCGGCAAGCACAATCCACGCCCAAGAATTACCGGTCAATTGAATCAATAGCCATACGCCGATGCCAAGCACTGAGCCAAAGGTGCCGGGCATTTTCGGCGCGGAGCCGGCGCCGAACCCAGTCGCAATAAATTTAATGAGCCAATTTTTCATGGCCGGCTTTGGAGTGCGGCGACTGGTCGCCGCTTTGCTGTTTGTCCCGCAGTAACCAGCTCAGCCGGAACGATGCAGTTGCCCGGTAGGCGGGCTGTCTCTAGCCCGCCGTTCCGCGGTTTTCTGTCAACTCCCGACGGCGGAACCCTCTCACTATTCAGTGTGTGGTTAAATTTCATTATTGCACTGGCTAATCTACCGCAGCGGCGCGGTCGGGACACCGCGCCCTCCCAAGGCCAGGTTTCACTGCATCATTCCGGCTCAGGCTCCGCCACACTCCAGATCTTCGGTGATTACGCATCGCGCAGGAAGACTTCCCGGTTTTTCCAGAGGTAGGAAATCCCGGACCATAACGTTAGCGCGACCGTGACCAGCATCAGTCCAAAAACAATTCGTGAAAACCGGCGGTCCCCGTAGGGGCTGAACCGGAACCAATCATCCCGGATCGCCAGGCCGATCAGTGTCACAATAATGGTCACCATTTGCGAAAAAGTTTTATTCTTGCCGGACTTCTCGGCCTTGAGCACGATCCCGCGTTGACTGGCAATCATCCGCAAGCCGGTGATCAAAAACTCGCGGGCCACGATGATCAAGACCATCCACGCCTGCACCAACGGCGTATCTTCCCGATAGCTCGGCTGTTCAATAAAACAAATAAAGGCCGCCGACGTGAGAATTTTGTCGGCCACCGGATCGAGCAATGCGCCAAAGGTGGTTTCCAATTTGTGACGCCGCGCCAGCCAGCCATCGAGCCAGTCCGTCAGTGCGGCAACCACAAACACACCGAGGGCAATGGTTTTGCCATACGGGAAATGCGAGAGAATCCAGCCGTTGTTCGGCAGCAGCAGAGCCGCCACGAACACCGCCGTCAAGCCGATGCGAGCCAACGTCAATCGGTTGGGCAGATTCATAGCGGCAGATACTACGCCCGGCGACTTGCCGGAACAAGCCTGTTGCGCACTGCGGGTGGTTAGTCGAGCGTGCTTCCAGTTTACTCGCGGAATCCGGTGGGCAGGTACGACAAGCCCAACACGCACACAATCTGTGTGATGGTAGGTTTGAGGATGCGCCTCGATCCCATGCTCAAGCCACGGCGACGTTTTGGGTGCCGAGGAACTCGGCCTCGAGCGCGGGTTCGCCATCTTCGAGGAGCAGGGCAATCACTTCGCGCAGGTTGGCATTGAGTTCATCCAGCGTGGTCGCCTGCGAATGCGCTCCGGGAAAACCGGGGACGTATCCGACCAATAAGCCGGTCCCTGGATCGCGTTCGACTACCGCCGTGAAAGTCTTCATGACTCTATTTTTTCACGCCCCCGCCAATCGTCAACTCACAAACTTTCCAGGGGTCTGGCCACTCTTACTTTCACTGGTGGTTGACTTGATGAACGACTTGGCTTCGGCTTCCACTAGCGGACTGAGTTTGATACCGGCCTGAATTCGCGCCAGCAACGTTGGCGGCAAGTCAGCCTTGTGTTTGAGATTGCCAGCCCCCCAATCCGCGATCAACTCGGCCAGACTCGACGGAAGACCTGGTTGCAGTCTACGATCGACGGGAGCGTGAGTTCGCCGTATTCGGTCGGTGTGATTTCCACCAGCGTTTCTGATGGCAGATGGCGGCGGCGTTGGTGCACGGTCTCGATTTTCGATGAGGCCACTGCCAGCAGCAAGACTTGGTCGGCGAGCGGGTCGCTGTTGACCACAATGAAGTAATGCGGGGCAACCGAAGTCAGGCCGCGATGTTGGAAATAGTAAACTGAGCCGGGGCGCAACGTGAGGCGGAGTTCCCACGGCAGATTCGGCGGCATACCTTCACGCCCAGAGCGACTCGATGGCCTGAAGTTCCTCGATTTCCTCGTCGCGCAACTGTTGATCCGCGGGCGACAAGGCCGGTGCCGGATCAAC
>Ga0209083_1002599_pt1 | contig 16780 bp, 17 predicted proteins | sample AM7aDNAmetaG_FD_184132 | JGI IMG/M metagenome (GOLD analysis project Ga0209083, IMG submission 184132) | Freshwater microbial communities from Finland to study Microbial Dark Matter (Phase II) - AM7a DNA metaG (SPAdes) (version 3) | ecosystem: Environmental > Aquatic > Freshwater > Lake ...
GCTTAATTATCTCTCCTTCGTCCATAATCCCAATTAAAGAATATTGACATTATATTACTTAATTTTTCTGGTCCAAATGAATTCTGAGGGAATTTTTCAGAGACTTAAGTGGGAGCTAAACACGTACGAAAATTCTAACGCGTCCGCTGCAATCACAATCTCCCTTAGGGCGAAGACGACAGCAGAGGACCGTCAAGATCGAGAGGGTCACGTTACCAGAGTAGCATGATGCGCATTAAGAAAATCAGAATAGGCGGTAGGATTGATCTTAGCCAATCCTTCAACTCGCCCATGAATCATTGCTCCAACTATCGATTTAACTCGTTGCCAAATAGACCTTAACGTAGCTCGCCTTTAAATCACCAGCCTTTCCTGGCAGCTCTGCAGCTTTGTTCTCTTTTGCCAAACTCATTACTTCATCCAAGTTAGCCCTTATCGCTTTGATTCCAGGTTCATTGCTGATAACCTCTACGGCTCGCAATTTTTCATCTGCCTTGGGGTAGACCTCCAATACCTTCGAAGCATCCTTATTATTGGCAGCATCCAATACTAGCTCCATGACATCATGGAAATCAACCAGTGCCACACTGAGCGGCAGCAAACCATTGCGATTCAGGATCTTCTGGAAGATCGGCCTGACTTCTTCAAGCTTCTTGTGGGCGTCGGTCAAGTTGCCCGTGTAGACTTCATCCTTTACGTCAGAGATGATGGCAGAGACATTCATCATGTCATCTGAAAACTGTTCATCAGACTTGATTACCTCGGGGCGGTAATCCTTGTACTTCTCCTGGAAAGCTGTCAAGGCTTCTGTCAGATTCGCGTAATAATTGATGGACTCGTTCCTGCGTCCTTGTCCTGTGGCGAAGAGTGTCTCCTTGTAGGGATTATTGACACTATTGAAGTCCTCCAAAAAGAGACTGTTATTAGCGGCCTGGCTTTGGCTGATTCCTTGAGCGGCCTCCTTCGTATCGGCACTTGCAGGTCCGATGCTTGGTTCCTGTGCGCTCTGAAGGTCCATTGCAGTCGATAAAGATATGGTTAGTGCTAATACCAACGTAGCTAGGATTAGTTTATTAGTCATAAAATCGCCTCCGCAATTTTTTCATAGTTTGGCGTGCGTTTATTTAACTATTACGAGAACGGTATTGGCATATGATATCATCAAGCAATGCATTGTATATATTATAGAATAGGATCGACTAGATAGAATAATCTAAGACTGCTAGATAGGAAATTGGTGGGTCCATCCTGAAATATCCAAGAAAAACACTCTGCATTGGATTGTTTGCAGTGCTGCTGTTATGTTTTGAAGGCATTTGCTTCGCGATTGCAGACGAAAGCATATTTCACATGTTGCAGTGCCATAAGTATTTAGAATGAAAGACGTTCGAGATTTCATGAGGTAGTTCGAAGTGACAGAACAAAAATCCAATGCAGATAAATTCACAGAGGCTGTAGGTGATGGAGTAGACTCTGCATTCAAGAAACTAGTAGCAGAGATACTGAAAGATGTTGCATTGTCCGCGAAAGATAAAGCACTCATTGCACTGGCGTGTGCCGTTGCAGTCAAATGCGATTGTTGCGTCAAGGTGCACAAAGAACGCGCTTTAATGGCTGGCGCCAAAAGAGACGAAAATCTCGAAGCTGCTGCGGTAGCAGGATTAATACGCATGGGCTCTGGATTCAATACTGCCTCATTCGTTCTGGATGATTAGGAGATTGAACATGTCCAATTGCATAAGATGTCAAAGCTGTGGCAGAGAAGTCCCTGAGGATGAGTTCTTTATTTCCGCGGGCCAAACGCTTTGTGAGGATTGTTATATAGATGCAAGTTCCAGGATCAGAGTCTGCGACCCTTGGGGTGAGAGATCAAAACTTGTGTTCCGGGAGAGTCACGGCCTAACAGGAACTGATGGACTGACCGATCTGCAGAAAGAAATCTATGAATATATAAAATCTAAAGGCAAAGCCACCCGTATGGAGCTGGCTGAAAAGTTTATGTTATCATCGGTTGACCTGGAGAACCAATTTGCTATCATGAGGCACTGTCAGCTCTTGAAAGGCAAGAAGGAAGGTGACGAAGTTTACCTGGTCCCCTGGTAATAGCATCATTTATATCGAATCGTAGACGATGATAGCTCATGTCTTTGGCGAAGGCGCTGTTGCGGAAGATTGCCTGGTTTGATTAAAGGAAATGATGCAAAGCCTATTCGTAAGGCTAAATTATTTGGGAGCCGCTGAACACAATGATGATTTCGCCAAGATTGAAAGCAAAAAATCTATCGAACACTATGTTGAGCAAAATCTTGAAGCTTAATCGCATCCTTGTAAAGATCAACAGGATTAGCGGTTGGATAATGCTGATCTTCATGATCATCTACATGATCTCAGGTTATGCCTGGGTAAATCGCACCATAATGTCAATCACACAGGCGAGGTACCTGCACACCACACTGGATATCTACATGATGCCCGTATTCATGGCTCATGTTCTGATAAGCACGAAGTTCGCCCTCAAGAGATGGGGATTTCATCACGATAATGTTACCAATTTAGCTCTCCTATTGATAGGGATTGTATCCTATATCTTTGTGCTTATGATAAGATAGACACCGGATATCAGACCCATCAGGTGGCACGCATAAAAATCCGATAGATTCCAGAACTTGGTTTCATACCCCCTCATCTAAAAGCTCAAGGCATCTTTGGGGCAGGCCTCGACACATCGGGCGCATTTGATGCAATCCGGTTTATCCAGGATCTCATTCACTGGAAGCTGCATGGGGCAGATCTTCTGGCATTTTCCGCAGTCGATGCATTTCTCCTTATCTACTTTGAGCATGTACCTGCCCCGCCCTGCCACCCTTTGCAGCGTGCCCATGGGACAGAATGAGCACCAGGCCCTGGGAGCAATGACGACTCCAAAGAGAATGGCGACCGATGTGGTAAGAAGGCAAATAGTTACAAAGACCATGCCCGCTTTGTCAACTACTCCCTGGGTCTGCACTATTCTGAAGACCATAAACCCCACGAGGATGATGAGATGGGAATTCGGATCCACATGCTCCGCAGGATTGAAGGAATCTGCAACTTGCGGCTCAACGGGCTCAGCCAGAAGTCAACAAAGCTTCCTCTGGGGCAGAGGTTGCCGCAGAACCATCTGCCTCTGAATGGGGAAATAATCATGAGTGTGGCAAAGACCAGCAGAAGAAAATAGCCCAACTTGGGGTAGAAGATGCCTCCAAGGGATACGATTAATACCATTATACCTAGATATGGTGTGATCTTGAGCATCTGAGCCCGGCCTCGTTCATATACATTATATGGATGAGATATAAACTGGTTGGTGGGTCGCGATCCAGATAATGAAATATGACAAAAAGAAATCCGGCAGTAAAATTCTAGAATAGAATTCAGAATTGAATGATATCGATTAGAGGATGATCAATTTGAGGTCGATCAAATCTGATAAACTGGAGATAGTTTACGAGTCGATAGGTGAGGTCAAGAACAACTTCAGTAAACCCGACGATCCCAAGAAGATCAGGAACTCTCAATCTCAGCTGATCTTGAAGGAGAAATATTTGCCCGCATTGGAAGGCATGGAACGTTACAAGTATCTGCTCGTAGTCTACCACATCGACAGGTCGCCAGGTTACCGCGAGAGTGTGCATCCCATGGGAGATCCGAGCAGACCGGAGCGAGGAGTATTTGCGACTCGCAGTCCCTGTCGGCCTAATCCGATTGGCATAACTGTGGTTGAGATTCTGGCCGTGGAGGGCACAAAGATTTGTGTGACGGGTCTTGATGCTCTGGATGGGAGCCCATTGCTCGACATCAAACCATATGAAGAGCATTTCGATTCACCATCGGGCGTCGAGTGGGAGAAGGATTTGGCATACAAGCCCAAAGAATCGCCCTGAAACAAAGCCTCAAATGTGGCTGCAATGCCTTGGGGCCGTCCCCTGAATTCCCTGCATACTTTCAGCTAACTCCGTTCAGGAAGGATCGATCTGAATCTTACGAATTCATCCTCGGGTCGACCTGGGCCTTGAGTCCAAAACTCATTCCCGGGTTTGATCGATCAATGGCATGAATTCATTTGGACAGGTCACCCTCGATGATCATGTTCATGAGGTAATCGAACTGCAGGGCCTCGCACCACCCGGACTTCTCGAAGATGGACATGAAGCAGACGCCTATTAGCTTCTTGTATTTCATCCTGGCCAGAAACTCCTTCATATCCTCGGGCTTCACACCGATCTTGGGCATGGCCATGCCTCCCAGGATTACGACTACATCCGCTTCAAAACTGCTCTTTTCTCCGAGCTCCAGTCCATATTCCGTGGTGATTATTTTGCGCGCTTTTTCCTCGTTCAATCCCGGCGTGAAAGCCAGCTCTTTTTCTCGAACAGGATATCCCAGGAAGAGCGCGAACGGCGTACAAAAACCAGGAGACCCCACGAACATTATCTTCTGATCATCCTTAACTAAATCTCGAAAGCCATTAAGCATCCCGCCAAGTCCCTTAACGTCCTGTAATTTCTCCATAAAGATCAAATTCAGAATATGCCTTCCCTCGGCATTAACTTTTGGGCGGCATTTCTTACATCTCTAAAATCAAAAAAGGCACGGAGATAGTCGCCCGGGCACGTAAGATATGCCAAAAAAACAAAATTAAACTGGGAAATCGAGGTCCTATTTTTCTATCATCCTCTGCATCAGTGACATAATTCCTGGCCGGGATTTCTCGGCGGGTTGCGATCCAGGACCCGGCATTCCCATGCCCATACCCATGCCAAATGATCCCATCATCTCCTTATTGAAACGATCTGAGATTTCATCGAATATCCTCCGGTAGGCGATACAATGGGGATCGACGCCTTTTATCTCGCCATTATTGGGTGCGATGGCATTGTAGGGGCAGCCACCTCTGCAGTAGCGAATGTGCTTGCAGCCCTTGCAAACCCTATCCACATACTCCTTGAACTGGCGCATACGCAGGCCTGGCGCCGAGCCTGCAAGGTCCTCCCTGGACGGATGATCACTGACGTTGCCCATGACGTACTCCGGCATGCCTACAAACCTATAGCAAGGATAGATGCTTCCATCCGGGCCCACGGCGAAGGTATTCTCCATGCAGTCCACGAAGGTGCAGACAGTGCCCCGGCCGGTGAATACGCATCTGCAGTAGTCGTTGATATTTCTGACCTCTATACGGTCCATGTTCTCAAGGTACTTATCCAGCAGATAGACCAGCAGCTCGCCATATACCTCTGGCGAGAGCGCCCACCTGTTCGGCTCGTCGCTGCGCAGCGATGGTAGGGCAGGATGGAGCTTGAGCGTCAAGCCGTTTTCCAGGAAGTAATTGAATATTTCTTCTTTGAATTGAACGGAATCTGAGGTGAAGGTGCAGATGAACTGGACCTGCAGGCCGTGCTCTTTGGCCAATTCATATCCTGCCATGGTTTTCTCGTAATATCCGTGCGACCTCTGCCTGTCATTGAGCTCCTGGGGGCCGTCTAGGCTTGAGCCGATGGGAATCTTATGCTCAGCCAGGACATCTGCCAATTCCGGTGTCATCTTCCAGAGATTCGTCTGCAGGGCAAAGTTCGGGCTGAGATGCGCTAACTCCTGGGAGAGCATGGGCAAAGCCTTCCGGTAAAAGTCGGCACCTGCAAGCAGCGGCTCGCCTCCATGAAATGTGAATGTGACCGGGTCATCCCTGAAGTCTTTGAGCCACTCCACCACATCTTGGATGGTCTCAATGCTCATTATAGGTGAGCCCACTTCCGAACTCCAGCAATAGCTGCATTTGGAAGGACAGCCGAGAGTGGGGATGATCATGACGTGAAATGGCCTTTTTTGTTTCATCATTTTTTGGGGGCTTCTCTAAAGTATTAATGGGTTTCCGTTAAATTTGATAATAACCATAAAATTAAAATCAGGAGCTAGACGCCCAGAGCATTGATCGCCTCGATCAACTCTCCGAATGCCTCAATCTCCAGATCCAGGACTTCCTCGGCCTTCATGGAGATGCTCATCTCCCCGTCCACTGTGAGCCTATCCGGGCCGCGCACAACAGTTCGATCCTGCCCATCCCGGCTCAAAACTCTCTTTATCTCTTTCTCGTGGGCCAGAGTGCGGCCCGGAATGATAACGGTGCCCTTAACCCCGGCGAGATCCAGATTCTTGAAATCCTCGATGGTTATAAGGCAGCCCACGTCTTTGTTCACCGCCACTACATTCACTTTTTCGCCCATATGTTTGAAGATGGCGCGAAGGAGTGGCGCGGCCACACTGCCGGTGATGACGGTAGCGCCCCTTCGTAGCCCGGGCAGGCGCGAGATCGCTTCAGGGTGGCTGGCCAGAGCGAAGGGCGCTCCGGTGACAGGGTCCCAGAGAGGTGTTCCCGTTACCCGGAAGCGGTGCTGTTTTGCGGTCTCTGTGACGATCCTTTGGAACTCTTCCACCGTGTGGGGAACTATGCCGGGAATGATTGGAGCATTTCCCAGGATCAAGCCTTGTTCGCGGGCATTCGCAAATCTCATGAGGATGAGCCCTTTCGCCCCCATCTCCTCCAGGTCACGGCAAGTCTTCTCCAGCTCCACCCCGTCATTCACTCCTGGGATGAGCACGGCGGCGCAGTAAACGTCGCAGCTTTCACAAAATATCTTGAGGTTAGCAAGAGCGATCTCCGGAGATTTGTCGCCCATATATTTGTGTCGAAGCTCTGGATTTGTCGAGAAAACGGTGAAGGAGACTTCGTTTACCCCCTCTTTTACAAGTTCCACGGCCTGATCTGTACTCTTAAAGCCCTTTCCGCTGGTATAGCCCAGGCTTATGGGCACCATCCCTTGACCCACCATCCTGGCCAGGGGCAAGAGGTCGGGGTAACAGCTAAGATCTCCGCCGCCACTTATTGTTACCTTATCGGGTATGCTGCCCATGCACTTCTGGGCTACATCGAACAACACGGCGTCGAGCGGCTTGAAGCCGGGATAGCCCTCCACAATGGCACGTGAGCAGTAGTCGCAACCCTTCTGGAATGGCATGCAGTACTTGCAGCCAAAGGGCTGCACGCCCTTAACTCCCTTGAAGTAGCAGTAGCTGCAAAAGCCCCTGCAATCCAGGCCCGGCCTTCCGCCGACGTCAGCAAGTATTTCCATGATTGGGTTTGGCTTGCCAAGAGGGTAAATAAGTTTTGGGGTCGATGCCTGGGCCAGAGTTCCGAAATAAAAAGATCTGTGTCTGAATCATGCATTTAGGTCGGTTTGCCCGGGCTTCGAAATGGAATCGAGGGAGTTATCATTAAAGCACAATTAAATATCTTGATATTGTTAATTTAATAGCCAAATTTGGAGAAATGGCTTACATATAGGAAAGTGATATATACATCCTCGAATACATGCTTAAGTTAAAGTATTGAAGGAGTGCTTGGGCATTATCTGACTATGAGAACCCATCTACATCAAGTGAAGATTTCTTGGAAGAAATGCTGGCAATCGAGCGAAAACCTGAAACACCCTTAAGAAAACAGACCTGGAAGAATAATAGGCACAATAATAGGGCACACGGCGAAAATGGGGAAAAATGTGTGGCATCGGCAGAGAATACTATACGGGCGGATTCGTGCGGAGGTAACCTTTGTATATCAAAGAGGTTGAGCTCAAAAACTTCAAGTCTTTCGGCAGAAGCGTTAGGGTCCCTCTGAAGAACGACTTTGTCACCGTTACCGGGCCGAATGGCAGCGGCAAGTCGAATATCGTTGATGCCCTGCTCTTCGCTCTCTGCCTCTCCAGCTCGCGGGCCATGCGCGCAGAAAGGCTGCCCGATCTTATTTACCGGGGTGAGAACGGCAAGAATCCGGACTATGCCCAGGTAACAGTCAGGCTGGACAATACCAGCCGTTTCTTTCCCCTGGATCAGGACATCATCGAAGTATCCAGAAAGATCAAGGTCAACCGCGACAAATATGCCTCTTCTTACTATTTTAATGGCAAGTCCTGCGGCCAGGCCGAGCTTCTGGACCTGCTCTCCAAGGCGGGCATAACCCCAGAGAGCTACAATATCGTCATGCAAGGCGATGTGACGCGTATCATAGAGATGTCACCGATGGAGCGCCGCAAGATTATAGACGAGATCGCCGGTGTCGCCGAGTTTGATGAGAAGAAGAAGAAGTCCATGGAAGAGCTGGATGTGGTGCGAGAGCGAATCAGTCGCGTTGATGTGATTCTGGAGGAAGTCGCAATGCAGCTCGGCCGGCTTAAAGCCGAAAGGGATAAGGCCCATTCCTACCAGGCGCACCGAGAGGAGCTAAAGAGACAGGACGCTTTTCTGCTCCTGGCCAGGCTCAAAGAAGCGTCCCTGGAATTATCTAAACTGCATGACGAGATTAACTCGCTGCAGGCCAAGAATGAGACTGTTCAGCAAGATTCCGCAAGCAAAAAAACAGATCTATCCGCCCTTGAGGAGAAACTGCAATCCCTGAGTCTGGAGATCAATCATAAAGGGGAAGACGAGCAGATTCAGGTAAAGCGGCGCATAGAAGAGCTGAAAGGAGAGATTGCCCGCGAGCAAGGTCGCGCTGAAGTGGCAGAGAAGGCCATCGAAGAGATGGACGAGCAGCATAGGACCTGCTTTATTCAGATGAATAATCTCTCCCGGGAAATAGATGAGCTGGCAGACAAGATGAGAGACGCGAGCCTTCGCAAAGCCAGCCTGCATGGTGAGCTGGACGATCAGATGGCTCTCCTTCGAGCGGCAGAAGAGAGCCTCGCCAAGGCAGATGCACAATATTCTCTTTTGAGGGATGGTCTTGCCGAAGCCAGGGCGATGCGGGAGGACGCAAAATCAAAGCTGGGGGACCTGTTGCGGGAGAGGGACCGTCTGCTGGATGCCACAAGGCGCGGAGGTCTGGAGAGGGAAGAGCTGACTCAAGGCATCAAGGAGGCACAGGATGCTCTGACGGGGGCCGATCGTGAGGCTGAACAGCTAAAAACTGAGCTCGCCGCCTTGAATGGCAAAACAATGGGAATGGAGCGGGATAGGGATGACCTCGATAGCCTGCGCCTACGCCTTCGCCGGGAGATCTCAGAAGCAGAGAGAGAGATGCAGCGGCTGCAGGGCGAGTTCGCTCGCACCGACGGACGCATGAAAGTCGCAGAGGATAAGGCCGGCTACAGCCGGGCGGTGGATGCAATCAGGTCTGCCATTAAGAAGCAGATGCTCCAGGGCCTCTACGGAACCATCGCAGAGCTTGGCAATGTTGGATCACGCTATTCCGCAGCCCTGGAGGTGGCAGCAGGGGCCCGATTGCAGAGCGTCGTCGCTGCCACAGATGACGATGCGGCTCATGCCATCGAGTACCTTAAGATGTCCCAGATCGGCCGGGCTACCTTTTTGCCTTTGAACAAGCTCGACCGGGGCAGCCTTTCCGCCAAGCCGAATTATGCCGGGGTAGTCGATTATGCTCTCAATCTGGTCGAGTACGACTCCAAATTCCTGAATGCATTCTGGTACGTCTTCCGCGATACTTTAGTTGTAGAGAGCCTCAACCATGCCAGGGCGCTCATGGGCCGGTACCGGATGGTCACATTGGAAGGAGATCTGGTGGAAAAGTCCGGGGCGATGACCGGCGGGCACTACCGAACCCGGATGAAGTTCGCTGCAGAAGAGGGCAAGAAGCTGCTGGAGCTCTCCGAGAAGATCGCAAATGCCGATGCCGAGCGCGGCTCAAGGCTCGATAAGCTGGACCGAATCGAAGAACAGATCTCCCAACTTTCCCGTGAGGTTGAGGAGCTTAATAAGGTAATATCCAAGAAGACCTTCCGGACGGATGAGATGGCAGCGGCAAAGCCCCGTCTGGACAAGTCCGTTCAAGAGAAACGCGAACGCCTTGTTCAGATGGAAAGCGAATCCTCACGCTTCAAGGAGCAGCTAGACCTCTTGGGGAATGAGATCAAAAAATCGGAGGAAACCCTGAATGTCTCTCAACAGAAGATCGATGAGATTGAGGGTATGCTGTCGGGCTCCGAGATTCCGGGGCTGAATCGAAGGGCTGATGCGGCGCAGTCGGAGATTCGGCGTCTGCAAGAAAGGCTGACCGGAATTGATGCCGAGATCCTAAAGGACAAGATTAGGGAGGAAAGCTGTCAGGAGAGACATAAGGAGCTGGCCGCCCGCAGGGAGACCCTGGACTCCCAGAAGGCTGAGACTCTTCAGCGCAAGAGCGATGCCTCCGCAGGGGTCCTGCGCTCGCAGGAGAGGCTCACAGAGGCGCAGGGTAGAGAGGCAGAGATTGAGGTCGAGCTGCACGGCCTGAAAGGCGTACGAGTAGAGCTGGTGGAAAAGACCATGGCAATGCAAAGGGAGATAGACCAGCTGGAGCGGGAGAAGGACAGGAATGATGCCCGCCTCAATGCCACTGCTTATGCCAGGGACTCCATCCAGTCAAAGGTAGACAGCCTGCGCACGGAGATTGAGGCGAGCGGCGTTGACTCCACCCAGGAGCCGCCCCAGAGCGAGACCGTGGCTGAGAAGATCAAGGCCCTGGCCCAGGCCATGAGGGACCTGGAACCCGTGAACATGCTGGCGATCGATGAGTATGATCATGTAAAAACGCGCCATGATTTCCTGGCATTGAGAAGGACCACGCTCAGCGATGAGCGCGAATCGATCATAGATAAGCTGGATAGGTACGACCAGATGAAGAAGGAGGCATTCCTGGCCAGCTTCACCGAGATCAACAAGAACTTCAAGGTCATCTTCCAGGAGCTCTCCAACGGCGAGGGCGATCTCATACTGGAAAATCCTGAAGATCCTCTGGCCGCGGGCATGACCATCAAAGCCCGGCCTGAAGGCAAGCCCTTCCACCGCCTGGAGTCCATGTCCGGGGGAGAGAAGAGCCTCACTGCTCTTTCCTTTATCTTCTCCATTCAGATGTACCGGCCCGCACCCTTCTATGCCATGGATGAGATCGACATGTTCCTGGATGGAGCCAATGTTGAAAGGGTGGCGAAATTGATCAAAAAGATCTCCAGCAAGGCTCAATTCATAGTGGTATCGCTTCGCAAGCCCATGATACTGCAGTCGAAGTACACACTGGGCGTGACCATGCAGGAGAACAACATAACCAGCGTGACCGGCATTTGCACAAGCTGAGGTGAAACGTGTCCGAAGATCCATCCATCCCGGATTCCGGAAAGTTGCCCAACGAGTTCGAGTTCGGTGAGCCTGCGGAAGTTCTGGTAGAGCTTGCCAAGAGAGGGGATATCGATCCCTGGGATATCGATATAGCCCGGACCACGGAAAAGTTCCTGCAATATATCGATTCACTGGAGAAGCGGGATCTGAGAATACCTGCCCGAACCCTGCTTTATGCCAGCATCCTTCTCCGCATGAAGTCCGACTCCATGGAAGGTGTGAAGGAAGAGGAAGCGGCTGAGCCGGAGATGGAGGAGATCGAAGAATTAGAGGAAGAAGAAAAAGAGGACACCCTTCCCCGGCCTCCGGTAAGAAGGCACACCAAGAGGCCTGTAACTCTGGACGAGCTCATTAGCGAACTCAAGAAGGCAGAGATGGTAGGCCGCAGGAAGGCCATGCGGGAGAGGTGGCCTACCACGGAAGAGAAAGCTCTGGACCTGTCTCACGATGAAGGGATCGAGGATCGGATCAAGGCGCTGGGGCCTATTCTAGACGACATGTTCATGAGCCATACGACCGTAACTTTCCAGGATATAAATAGCAGAAATAGTAAGATTGAGGATGGAGTCACAAATTATGTCTCATTGCTGTTCATGGCCCAGAGAAAACAGGTCTGGCTGGAACAAGAAGAGATCTTCGGGGATCTGTTCGTGAGAAAGCATGCATAAGTCTGGTTTTATCAGGGCTTACCGTTCCGGACTCTAGAAATCCTTGGCACAAATCGTTTTTAGCGATAGATGTTGTTTCCAGGAGGTTCGCTTCGGAAGTATTGATATACCCTGACGTTTTCTCATCACGAACACTTTGTAGCATTGGACATACAAAAATCACCAGGGTATGAAAATGAATTACTGGCAACCGAAATTGGAGCTCATGGAAAGAGTTGAGCTGGAAGATCTGCAGCTCCAGCGACTCAAGAGCGTCGCCCGGAAGGTCTACGATAACGTTCCCTTTTACCATAGCAAATTCAAGGAGGCCGGAGTTGCTCCTGAAGATATTCATAGCCTTAAGGACCTGACCCGTCTTCCCACCACCCGCAAGCAAAACCTCAGGGAGAACTATCCCTTCGGCCTTTTTGCCGTTCCACTGGACGAGGTTGTGCGGGTGCATGCCTCCTCCGGCACGACAGGCAAGCCTACAGTCGTTGGCTATACTGCAAGGGATATTGAGACCTGGTCTGACCTCATGGCCAGGGACTTCGTGATGGTCGGGGTTAAAAAGGGTGATATCTTCCAGAATGCCGTGAACTATGGCTTCTTTACGGGCGGCCTTGGTGTGCACTACGGCATCGAGCGCATGGGCGCCATGGCAGTTCCCTCGGGAGTAGGCAACACAGAGCGCCAACTGGAGATCATGATGGACTTCGGAGTGACCGTCCTGCATTGCACGCCGTCCTACGCTCTCTATCTGGCGGAGACCGCCAAGGCCAAGGGAGTGGTGGATAAGCTCAAGCTATCCATAGGCTGCTTTGGAGCTGAGCCGTGGTCGGACGAGTCCAGGAAAGAGCTGGAAGAGTCGTTGCACATCAAGGCTTACGACTCTTACGGCCTGTCGGAGATGATGGGTCCGGGCGTAGCCTTCGAATGCCAGGAGCAGAACGGCCTGCATATCTGGGAGGACCACTTCCTGATCGAGATCCTGGATGAGAATGAACAGCCCTGCGCACCGGGCGAGCCGGGCGAGCTGGTCGTGACATCGTTGACAAAGGAAGCCATGCCGCTGATAAGATATCACACCGGCGACGTGACCTACATTCTGGAAGAAAAATGCAGCTGTGGCCGCACCAGCAGAAAGGTGCATAGATTCCTGGGAAGAGCGGACGACATGCTCATTGTGCGCGGCATCAATGTCTTCCCCAGTCAAATCGAGGATGTGCTGGTGGGCATTCCTGAGATCGGCAACTACTTCCAGGTGGTCGTGGACCGCAAAAAGCATGGTCTGGACGAGATCAGCATCCAGGTGGAGCTGAAGGATGAGGCTTTCACAGGCGAATTGTCAGACCTGGCCAGGATCCAGAAGAAGACGGAAGAGAAGCTGAAGGCGGTCTTGAACGTGAGAAGCAAGATCGAGCTGGTGGAGAAAGGGTCCATACCGAGGACGGCAGGTAAGTCGAAGAAGGTCGTGGATCTAAGGGATGTTTACTCCAAGGACACAAAAGGGAGCAGGTAAGCGCCATCAGCTGCTGGAAAAAAGCTTGCTGCCTATCCAACCCTTTTTGGAAAGAACGGTTCTTCGTCAGCCGGACTGGAACTCGAACATCTCCATCATCTAGCTACCTGATTTATCAGGTTTTGATCGATAACCGTTCTCTCATCGACCGCAGATAAGAGCTCGTCATGAATCGAACTCTCCGAGTAAAAGAGTGTCACCAGCACGCCTGCATCCTTCGCCGCCTCAATTGCCGGCAAGAAGTCGCTATCACCTGTGACAATAACCGCCTTTCCAATCATCCTTCCGCAGCTCAGTCGCACCAGATCTGCGGCCAGGGCTATGTCCACCCTCTTTTGCACAAACTCTCCACCCACACGGCCCAGGCGCCCCAGCTTAACCTCAAACCTGGGAAGCTTGCGCAAAGTGTAGACGAACTTGTCCATGGAGGCAAACCTGCGGCTCTCCTCATCTGTAGGCGGGCAGCTCTGATACGGCATACAATTATAGTAGTAAGTCCTCAGCCGCTCATAACTGCCGCAGAGAATATCCGAAAAGCCACCCAGATCTATCTTGGGTTTGCCGAAGTCAACATCGAGAATTTTAGTTAAATAAGCGCCATCGATAAATACCGCTGCACGATCAGCCAAAACAAGTCCCACCTGAAGTCCATAATTACTGCCATCCTTCCTGAACGGCAGTGACCATTATCCTTACCCATCCTCTAATTTGATGATATATCTAACTTGTGTTGAACAATTCTCATACCTATATAGATTGGCTTTATTCAGCAATCCCATATTAAAATGTCGGATCCGCTAAGGCGGCCTAAATAATTATGTCGCCATCGGCCAGCTCTCTGCCTCACATCCGATTCTCTTCATTTCACTGGCCCGAATCTTCCTGTTTTTCTACTATCTCTATCAACTTTATTTCGAAAGTCAGAATTTGCTCGGAGAGAGGGTGATTGGCGTCGAGTGTAATTGACGTATCTGAAACTTCCGTGATCTGCACCGGGACCATGACGCCATTGGAGGCGCAGACCTCAAGAGACATGCCTGCTACTGGTACGATCTCTGGTGGAAGATCCTTTTTCTCTGCTTTTATTACTCGATCCTCTTTATATCTACCATACCCTTTCTCCGGAGGAATCTGTACAATCTTGGATTCGCCCGGGCTCATTCCTATAACTGCCTCTTCAAAGCCCTGGATGAGACGACCGGAGCCCAATTCGAATTCCAGGGGATCTGCCCCAACCGATGAGTCAAAGAGAACGCCTGTATCCAGCTTGCCGCTATAATGCACCCTTACGGTATCGCCCATTTTCGCTTGTGCCATTGAAATTTGCCTCTCATTTCCATTTATCGAGAAAATGCTCCTCTGGTCAAAATAGTATCTTCGACTATTTAGAAGGAACCATGAGAAGGTCTAATATCCTAGTAATGAGAATCATAATATGATGAAGTGGAAATCAGATCGAGGGCTTGAAGCCAGGATGATGTTGACCATGATCCTCCTGGCAGTGCTCTACCTGGCATTCCTGGCAGTCCTATTGTCCATGAATACCAGCAGTACGGTAATAATCCTATTCATGGGCGGGTTCATGTTCCTGCAGTATTTCTATTCGGACAAGATGATCCTGATGTCCATGGGCGCCAAAATAGTCTCGGAGAGCGAGGAGCCAGAGCTTCACCAGATAGTATCCCGGCTCTGCGCCATTGCCGGTCTGCCCATGCCGAGAATTGCCATAGTAAATACCAGCATGCCTAACGCTTTTGCTACGGGCAGAAACCAGAAGAATGCCGTGGTGGCCGTGACCACAGGCATCATGCAGCAGCTCAACCGAAGCGAGCTGGAAGCGGTACTGGCCCATGAATTGACCCATGTGAAAAATAGGGACATGATGGTCATAACCATAGCCACATTCCTCTCCTCCATTGCCCAGATAATGGTGAGATTTCTGCCGTTCTTTGGCGGTGGAGGCAGTCGTGATCGCGATTCCGGCGGCAGCTTCGTATTGATGTTCCTGGTCTCCCTGGTGGTCTGGATAGTAAGCTTCATTCTCATCCGCGCCCTCTCCAGATACCGGGAGTTTGCAGCAGACCGTGGCTCGGCGATCATGACCGGTCAGCCGTCCAACCTGGCATCAGCGTTGATGAAGATCAGCGGGGCCAAGGTGCCCACACAGGACCTGAGAAAGGTGGAGGGGCCGGTCAGCGCGCTCTTCATAGTGCCTGCCATATCCGGCTCGTCTATCATGAACCTCTTCTCAACGCATCCGACCCTGGTGGCCAGGATCGAGGCTTTGAAGAATATCGAAAGAGAGCTGGAGGCCTGAGATGGGGTTTTTAGACTCCATCCTGGGAAAGACCAGACTTCCGGAAGCCAAGACGGACCGGCTCTTTGCCATCTCCACAGCTGCGGTGACACTGGAAGCGAGCTTGGGCCTCGTGCCCGATGGCAAAGCTGGCGTTTGTATCAAGCCCATGGAGTCATCCCGTTATGAAGCGGCCCGAGCGGAGATAGAGGATCTGCTCAAGTTGAGCTTCAAGGAGACGGGAACCCTATACAGCATTCAGAAGGATGAGTACAATTATATCTGGGTGGTTTTGTCCGATCCGGATTTCGATGATCTGGTGACAAACATCCAGATGGTCTGTCAGACTCTGATAGAGCAGGGCTTCGGAACGCAGCTCCTGGCCGCAGTCTACCGTTTCAAAGGAGATGCTGCTATGTTTTGGATCTACAACTTCAAGCTGGGGTCTTATTATCCGTTTGTGCCGCAAAACGGACAGAAGCGCGATACCTCCAGGGAGTTTCGACTGAAGTCCTTGATGGACAAGGAGCTGCCCATAGAGAAGGACGAGGCCAAGTGGTACCCCATGTGGGGGATGCCACTGTAGCACGGTACATTCATTGACTTAATCCTTCTTTCTTGAAGGCCGCCAAGAAGGCTTCATTCCGCTTCCACTCGTAGTCGCCCGCCTGGCATGCGTTCTCCTTTATGATTGTGGCTGGCGTCCACCTCCACCCTGGTTTTGGTCAGCCCGAAGAGCTAAGGCCAACGCTTAAATATTGATACGCACTTATGTATTACTAAGTGAGTAAGTCCCTCTCGAACGGATGATGCTGCTTATTAGCAGGTGGGACAATTAGAGAGGGGTTCACTAATTTTCGTCTATTTTGATTCAAAGAACTCAAGGAGGATTCCTATAAACCCATCTTACCTTTTAATATGAAAAGCTTTATATACTAATATAACTATTACATAATATGGATTCTTTTACTACTTGGATGTTACGAGGGCTTAGTGAAAAGCAAGGAACGTCTCGGTTGTTAAGGATATCGAATTTGATCAACTGGGTGCCGATCCGCCTGATCCTCGATGAAATGTATAACAACAAGACCGAGAAGGGTGGAAGACCGA
>Ga0209083_1002601_pt1 | contig 16775 bp, 15 predicted proteins | sample AM7aDNAmetaG_FD_184132 | JGI IMG/M metagenome (GOLD analysis project Ga0209083, IMG submission 184132) | Freshwater microbial communities from Finland to study Microbial Dark Matter (Phase II) - AM7a DNA metaG (SPAdes) (version 3) | ecosystem: Environmental > Aquatic > Freshwater > Lake ...
TAATAAATGATGGGAAAACCATTGACGATTATTTCAAAAATGAAGCACAGAGAATAATTGTTTCTCAAGCACTGGGAGTTGCAAAATTGCCAGGTCATTTAACAATTACAGTAAAAGTTAGTGGTGGGGGAATCAACTCTCAAGCAGAAGCGGTAAGACATGGAATCGCAAGAATACTTATTTTAATAGATCCAGAACTTAGAAAAGATTTGAAAAAAGTTGGATATTTGAAGAGAGACCCAAGAGCAAAAGAAAGAAGAAAATTCGGTCTTAAAAAGGCAAGAAAAGCTCCACAGTGGTCAAAAAGATAAGAATAATACAAAAAACACCCATAAATTGGGTGTTTTTTGTTAAAATATGATAAAATGACAAAACAAATGGAAAATAATAAATTTAAAGTGTTGCCAAAATATTTTGACAATTTAACTCAAATTGCTACAAGGCCGATGACTATTCAAAGGACCGAATGGGGAGCAAGGGGTTTTTATCGTATAGATAAAATGAGAGGTGTTGCTGTTCCATTTCATGGCGGAACACGAGCTTTTTATATAGAAAGTGATGATTTTAAAAGAGGATGTAAAAACGAATCATTGAAAGTATTTACAAAAAAAGGATGGAAATATCATATAAATCAATATAAAAAAGGAAAAAAACAATTTAATGCTATTGAACAAAAAATTAAAAAAATCAACAAAAATAAAAATGAACTTTTAAGTATCTATCAGTTTTGGGTTAATTTAATATCAGAATGGAGTATTTTTGCATTTTTTCCTTTTGCGCTTGAAAATTTTATTGACCCTGAATTTCGTAAAATTATAAAAGAAAAATATCCTAACAAATTTGATGAAATAATCAATATTGTTTCTTCTCCATCAGTTATTAATGCTTATCAAGAAATGAGATTAGAAATTTGTGGTTACATTATAAAAAAAGATATCAATGCAACAGTAAAATTAGAAAAAAAGTGGGCATGGTATAACTAGTACTCTTTTATTGAACATCTTTATAATGAAAATTATTTTTGTCAGGAATTATGTAAATTAAGTATCGAGCAAGCAAAAAAAGAAAAAAATGATATTCTACTGCATTTAAAAATTAATAAAAGTAAATATACAAATATTATTAAAATTATTAAAGATGTAAAAGCCAAACTGTTAGCAGAAATTATTCACACATATACTTTTTTAAGAACTGACCGTATTGATATTTACAAAAAAGGTCAAACCTCTATGAGAAAAATCTATGACCAGATTGCCGACATACTTTCTGAAGATACTTTACAAACTTGGCAAAGGATCCATGTTGTAAATCTATCAAATGATGAAATTATTGATTATTTAAGTAATAATATTATTTCTGATAAAAAGGAGATTGATAAGAGATTAAATGAGGACTATATCTATATTATTGATGAAAACGGTGTTCAGATTGTCACTAATAAAAAACTAGTTGCAGAAGCACAAGAAATCATTAATAAAAAAATTAGTCAAGAAATATCAGGTCAAATCGCTTATAAGGGGAAAGTAGTTGGTAAGGTAATTATTGTTAAAGACAAAACAGACTTGTCTAAGGTAAAGGAGGGTAATATACTCGTCACAAGGGTCACTATGCCTGATTATACACCTGCAATGCGTGTTGCAGCTGCCTTTGTCACAGAGGAAGGAGGGATAACATCACATGCTGCTATCATTGCTAGAGAGTTAAAAAAGCCATGCATTGTAGGTACAGGTAATTGTACCAAGATTCTAAAAGACGGGGATATGGTGGAAGTTGACGCAGACAACGGAATTGTTAATATAATAAAACATGAATAAACAACAAATTGAAACATCAATAACCAGAGATCTTTCTTTAATAGATATTTATGCATGGCATAAAGGATATACAGATGGAATGAAAAAATGGCTAGGTTGGTCATATTCTGATTCAATTTTTTATGTACACAATGGATATACCGAAATAATGAGACCACCGAGTGAACATCTAATTGATTTTAGAGATAAAATTATTGAAAAAATTGATTCTGACAAAAAATGGTTTTATAAAAAATCAGATGAATTTGATATTCTTATTAAAGAAATTTTGGAATATTATGAAAAGTCAAAAAAACAAATTGACAATATTCCAGTAGAAAAATTATCAGAAATATATAAAAAATATGTTGATTATATAAATCAATCTATGACACCTTTTATCGTGATGTTTTGGTTTCCAATTTGGTTAGAAAATGATGATGTGAGAAAAATAAAATATAAAGATGAAATTGATGTTGCGACTATGTATAGGAAAAAGACTGAACCTCTTTTCCCTGGCGGTGCTGAATTAACAAACAATATCTTAAAAAGAATCTCAAAAGAAACGAGAATTGATGACTCTGTTATTAAAGTATTATCACCTGAAGAATTATTTAACTATTGTAATTATGGGGAACTGCCAAACATAAATATTCTTAAAAAAAGACTAGTCGGTTTTATTTATGCGAGAAAGGGAATAATGTTAACGGACAATTCTTCAGAAGATCTGAAAAAAATAATCAATAAACTTGGTTATGAGTTTGTAGAAAAGAAACATGAAGTGGTTAAGGAAATAAAAGGGCAATCAGCATGTAAGGGTAAAGTTCAGGGTAAAGTAAGAATAATTATGAGTAAAAAAGATATTCCTAAGCTTGAGGTAGGTGAAATATTAGTTACAGCTATGACTACCCCTGAATATTTACCAGCGATGCATAAGTCCGTTGCTTTTATTACGGACGAAGGAGGGATTACTTGTCACGCTGCAATAGTAGCGAGAGAACTTAGAAAACCCTGTATTATAGGCACAAAAAATGCTACAAAAGTTTTAAAAGACGGGGATTTGGTTGAAGTAGATGCTGATAAAGGAATTATCAAAATTATTAACTAATTTTATATAAATATGGAAAATATAATAAAAAAAGAAACATTTGAAAAGGGAAAAAATACGGAAATAGTTTTAAGAATTATGAGACATGGTGACCGTGATCTCAACGGTCGTTTGACTAACTATGGAAAGGAGACAACCAAGAAGAAGACTGATGCAAGTTCAGATAAGTATAAAGATTTTTTTGCTGTAAAACCTATTGGATCTGAAGCAGGTAAAAGAAGTGGTTTTGGTGCTCGTGCACTTGAGACCGCAGAAATTTTTGCTCATGGAATTGATCCAGATACTATTTATAATACCAGAGCTGAAAATACATTAAGTTATGAAACTTTAATAAATAAAGTACCTTATAATCATGTGGAAATTTATAATGCTAATTTACCAGAAAATCATAATGAATTGTCTGATGATAAAAAAGCTGAAGCAGCAAAAATCGCACAAAAAGCAGTTCTTAATCATTCAATGTCTCTCGAAACACCTGATGTTATGGCATATAAAAAAGAATCCGCGGGAGCTTTTGCCTATCTTATCAAACATTATATGGATGTGGCAAAAAGGATAAAAGAAAATTCTAAAGTATTAATACCAGCTGGTACACACGGTGGAATAATGGAGATGCTATTAAAATATGCATTAGTACAAGAAAATAATGGAGAAAAGAGAATTGGATTTTCAAATATTAACGATATTGGAGGAGAATTCTCACCTTCGGATGGCTATGATGTAGATATTAAAACAGACGAATATGGAAAAATTAAAAAACTACTAGTAAATTTTGATACTGACAGGCCTGTCGCAAAAGGTTCATATCTTGATTCTGGTATTGTTGACGAATTAGCAAGTTACTATGAATCACTCCATTTTAAAAAAGAAAATAAGTAGCAATAAACCAGAATGGCTTCTTGTTGTGTCATTTAAAACTGAGCTTCTTTCGGAGTACCTTATTCATCGTGGTTATCGTATTAATCTTTTATCTCTTTTGCCAAAAATTGGCTTTTTGAGAAATCGAATGATTATTGATAATGATGTTTACGTTGATTTAAATGAATCAAAAATCATCCAAGAAAAGCTATCGGTAAATTTATTAAAAAATGTAAAAAATATATACTCGGTAATTAAAAAACAATCAAACAAACTTATTAAAGTTTCAAAAAAAGTATTAAGTGATTATAAAAATACTAACAATAAAAAAATAATAGAAAATTTGAAAGTATTTTTTGCAGAATATCAAAAGACACTAGCTTTGATTGGTATACCAACAATTATTGATTTAACTGTTGAACAATCGTTAAAAAAATATCTAATAGAGTCAAAAATAAATAATATTGATGAAGCATTTAATAATTTGTCAGTTTCAAATAAAATCATCGAGACAAATCAAGAGAGGTATGATTTACTTAGTATTGCTTTGAAACAAAAAAATGGTAAAGATGTTTCAAAACTTATAGATAAACACTCAAAAAAATATGGATGGTTACACTCAACACTTTTTGCTGGTGAGTTATATACAAAAGAAACTATAATAAATGAACTTAAAAAAATTGATTATCCTAAAGAAGAATTTGAAAAAGTAAAATTTGAAAGACATTCTCAAATAGCTGCAGCTAACAAAATTATCAAATTGATTACTTCTAATGATGGCAAAAAAGTAGCTCGCTTATTGCAAACAGCGGTGTATATTAGGACTGCTAGGTTAGAATGGCTAAATCAAGCTTGTTTTTCTGCTCGACCATTTCTTGTACTTATTGCAAACAAATTACAAATATCATTTGAAGATCTCATTTATCTTTTGCCTGAAGAAATATATGTTGGCGTAAATGAAGGAATAATAAAAAATGATTTAATCTCTGAGCGAAAAAATGGATACGCACTTATCTCAGATGAAATAAATGATTGTTTATTAATAACAGGAAATGAATTGAAAAATATTAAAAATAAGTATAGTGTAAAAGTAGAATCCAATATTATAAAAGGATTGGTAGCTTGTAAAGGAAACGTAAAAGGTATTGTCGTTATTGTAAAGGATCGTTCAGAAATATCAAAAGTACAAGAGGGGAATATCCTAGTAACACCACTTACAACACCAGACTTTATAATTGGGATGAAGAAATCCGCAGCTGTTATTACAGACCTTGGTGGAATGACATCTCATGCAGCTATAGTTGCCCGTGAACTAAAAAAACCATGCATTGTTGGTACAAAGATAGCCACGAAGGTTCTAAAAGATGGGGACATGGTAGAAGTGGATGCAGATAATGGTGTGGTAAAAATTATAAAATAAATGAAAAGCAACGTATTGGATAAATCAATAGAATTAGAACATCGTGTTTTTGAGTTGTTTGAAAAAGGGCCAATTTACCCGGTTCTTTTTTATGAATATTCATTTCGTTCATATGTAGATAATGTATATTTTAAAAAACTACATATTAAGGAATATCCTAGACTAATTGTATTACAAGAAGACAATTATCAAGTATGGGAGGAAAAAAAGTCCAGAATAAATTTAGAAGATAAAAAAATAATTAAATCGATTATTAGTTTTGGTAGAGATAAAATCAAAAAATATTCTCCAATTGTAAATAAATTTAATAATATTAAGGCCAAAGACCTAGATAGTAAAGTTTGTATCAAATATTTTAATGATTTTAATCATATATTTAAAGATATATACCAAGGATATATTTTTTATTGTATTGAATATTTTAATACACAAGATAAAGAATTAATCAAAATTTTACCAGAGGAAAGAATGCTTTTATCTACTTTTGCAACTGAAGTATGGAATGCATATGATAAAATTTTATCATTTATTGAAAATAAATATAAATTTGGTAAACAAAAATCAGGATCGTGTACCTCAGAAGAACTTATTGGTCTACTAAATGGAAACCTTTCGATCTTGGACAATAAAAATCTAGAAAAAAGACCAATTGCTTTTGTAATAGAAAATAATTTATTTAATATATATGTTGGAGAAAAAGCAAAAGAAATTAGGAATTATATTTATTCCCAAAACAAACAAACTGATGCCAACCAAGGTTTAAAAAATGGAGAGATACTAAAAGGTAATATCGCAAATAGTGGATTTGGAAGAGGTTTAGTAATAAAAATTACAGAAGATGATTATGGAAAATATACGAGTATTTTTAAAGATAAAAAAGATTATGTTTTAGTTGCCCCAATGACTCGACCAGAGATTGTTCCGTTTTTAAGCAATGCCAAAGCTATTATTACTAATGAAGGAGGGCTTACTTGCCATGCCGCAATAGTATCGCGTGAATTAAAAATTCCTTGTATTGTAGGCACAAAAAAAGCTACACAGGTTCTAAAAGACGGTGATATGGTGGAAGTCGATGCTGATAAGGGTATAATTAAAATCATCAAATAGCATGAAAAACAAATGGTTAAAAGTTATATCAAGAAATCAAGCCCCATTACATTGGTCTGCTCTTTTACATATTAGACAGAATGGAATTGTGGCTGGAAAAATATGGTGGAAATCTAATCATGACTTACTTATTATCGACAAAAACCCGCTTGGAAATTTATTTATAGATGTCAGGGAGCCACCGCAAACTAATTTACCTTTATTTATTAAAAAGATTAACAGCGATTTAACAGAATCAATTAATAAAAGTTTAAAAATTATTGAAAAAGGACTGTTGATTGAACCTGGTTCGAGAAATGATTTGTTGGACATCTATAATGTTTTTAAAATTAATATGGGTCTTATGGTTGCCGGTTATTATTGGGTTGATATCATTTGTAAAAAAATTGAAAAAAGTGTCGGAGATGAAATGTGGAATAACATAAAAAATAAAGTAGTTCATCCTTACAAACCAACCTTGATTGTCAAAGAGCATGAAGCGATTGTCAAATCCCAAACTAAAGATGAAAAATCATTAAAAGAAAATGCTAAAAACTTGGCAATGTCATTTGGATTTATCCATTCAGAATATAGAGGAAATGTATGGAATGCGGATGATTATATTAGAGAAATTAAAAGTGAAACAAAAAAAATAGACTCAAATCCACATAATATTAAAAGTGATTTAAAGAATTATAAACTCACTGATTTTCAGTTATGGTTGATAGAAATAGCGCAGAAGTATTATTATGTTTATGATCAAGGCAAGGCCAGTCTTGTAAAAGCGAATTGGGCATTGAGGACAACATTAAAAAATCTTGGTTATGAAGAAAAAGACATATTGAATTGTAATGAAGAAGAATTTTTTAATTTTATATCAAATGGGAATATACCTCCAATTAAACAGCTTTCGGAAAGAGAAAAATATTATGGTATTTTGATTTTTAGTAAAAAATATATTGAATGTATAGGTAAAAAAGACGTGGGGATGCTAATAAAAAAAGAAAGAATAACTGAATTAAAAAATTATCAAAATATACTTGAAATTAAAGGGCAGTCGGCATTTGCTGGGAAAGCCCAGGGAAAAGTGAGGATTCTTTATTCACAAAGAGACGCAGAAAATTTTAAAGACGGGGAGATATTAGTGGCGAGTATGACAACTCCGGAACTTATTGTCGCAATGAGGAAATCTCTGGCTTTTATCACTGATGAAGGAGGCATAACTTCTCATGCTGCGATTATTGCAAGAGAGCTCAAAATACCGTGTGTTGTTGGTACCAAGATAGCCACAAAAGTTTTAAAAGATGGTGATTTGGTAGAAGTTGATGCGGATAAGGGGATAGTAAAAATAATATCTGTCGCTTAAATGGCTTAAAAAGGTTATGATATAAGTATATGGAAATAAGAAATCTTCCAACAAAATATCTAGAAATATGGCAAAAATGCATGCCACTTTTAATGAACGGGCGGCCAGGTGATGATGCTCACGCTGTAGAAGTTGCAGAGTTTATTTTGAATTGTGGAAAGAATGATATTGATTTAGATATCTTAATTCCTACTGCAATAATGCATGATATCGGTCATTCTGCGATTTTACCTGAACATTTTAAATATATTACTGGTCAAGAAAAGGTTGCAAACGGTAAATTAGTTCACATGCTTGCCGGTGCTAAGATTGCAAAAGATGTATTGAATTCATTAAAATATGATACAGCAAAAACAACTGAGATAGTTGATATAATAAGTATGCATGATGCTGACCAATTAGAAAAAACCGATATAAAGAAAGTGTATAACTCAGAAAATAAAAAAATTTTTCATGATATTGACTGTATGGATAGATATAACGCAGAAAGATTAAAAAAAATGTCAAAATCATTTACTGATAAACATCTTATGTTTTCAATATTAGATAATGGTTTAAAAACTTTTTTTTATCCAGAATTTAGAAAAATAGCGGAAAGTAAAATGGAAGCATTAAAGTCGAGTGGTATTTTTTCATAATGAAATAATATATTTAATATTAATCTAATTGTAAATAAATAGTTTAATTATTAAGAAAAAAGTTAGATAAAATTAAAATAACCGCTGAAAAGCGGTTATTTTTGTGCAAGAAAAGCCGCCTGTATTCTCAGGCGGCGTATGATAGCGGGATGTCGGTAAGCAATATGTTTTGGTGGGCAACCAAAACATATACTCAATGCACGGCATCCTGGACCACCCAATTGTGCGGTGATCGAGAACTTCTTACTTAAATTATATAATAATATAAAACTAGCTGTCAAGATGGAATAATTTTGCAAATTAAAACCGCACTTTTATATGCGGTTGGTTTTTTAATTAATCCTGGGGGTCATTGATAGAGTTCTATAATGGGGGACATTTTAGGTAGGCTCTGTACTACCCCCCAGGATTTAATATTTTTTACTTTTATTAATGTAGCATACTATCTGTATTATTGTCAAGTATAAAATTTGATTTTTATTGAAATTATGATAAAATAGCTATAAATAAGGCTAATATCTAATAATATCCAAGCAAATAGCCAAAATAAATAAATATGAACAAAAATACAACAAATAATGATAATGATGATTTGATATACGAGGATGAGTCAAAAAAAGCATCAAAAAAGGTGGCTGATGATGTTTTTGCTGACGACGAAGTTGAAGCCCCTGAAATTTTAGTTAAAAAACTCAAAGAAAAAATAAAAATTATTGAAAAAGAAAAGCAGGAATATATGAATGGCTGGCAGAGAGAAAGAGCTGACCTTATAAATTATAAAAAAAGAGTTGAAAATGAAAAAGTTGAAATTGTAAAATATGCAAATGAAAATTTACTTGAAGAAATTACACAAGTTTTAGATAGTTTTGAAATGGCATTTTCAAATAAAGAGGCATGGGAGAAAGTAGATAAGAATTGGAGGACTGGTGTGGAATACATTCATACTCAGCTTTTGAAAATTCTTGATGAAAATAATTTTACAGCGATGAATCCTCTTAACGAAAAGTTTGACCCAAAATTTCATATAGCAATGGAGCATGTCACTACAGATGATGAAAAGAAAGATGGAGTGATAACAGAAGTCAAAAAGAAAGGTTATATTTTAAATGGAAGAGTTATGAAGCCAGCACAAGTTGTTGTGGCAGAATATAAAAAAGTGATATAATAAAATTATGTTAGCAATTCAAAAACAACAAAAATTCATAAAGAAAACAATACAATTGCCAAATGGTTCCTGGGCACTTGTTGTTTTTGAATTGATTGAAGTAAATGGCAAAATAGTTGCAAAAGCAGTTTGTGGAAAAATCATTGAAGAAAAGATTATATCGCAAGAAGAGGTTCTTGCATTACCAGTTTATTTTGAAAAACAAAATTTCCTTCCTATAACAAGTCCTTTTTTTGCAGATATTCAGGAATTAATAAAAGATTTATCTTTTGTTATTAGCCAACCATCTCGGGCTCCTAACTTTTAATATTTAATTCTTGTATTGTCATTCTCGCGAAGGCGGGAATCCAGTATTAGAATGAAACCTAGATTCCCGCCTTCGCGGGAATGACAGGTTGTATATACTTTTATAAGTTATTAATTATTAAATAAAAACTATGAGTAAAATATTAGGAATAGACTTAGGAACAACATTCTCAGCTATGGCTGTGATGGAAGGAAATGCTCCAAAAATCATTGAAAATGCAGAAGGCGCAAGAACAACTCCATCTATTATTGCTACAACAAAAACAGGCGAAAAACTTGTTGGACTTTTAGCAAGACGCCAAGCTGTTACAAACCCAAAGAATACAGTTTTTCAGGTAAAAAGATTTATGGGACATCAATATAGTGATGCGGGAGTTCAAAAAGATAAAACTTCTGTTTCTTTTGATATTTCAAAATCTGCAAATGGCGGAGTAGAAATAGCAATGGGAGGGAAAAATTATCGTCCAGAAGAAGTTTCGGCAATGATTCTTCAGAAAATGAAAAATGATGCCGAAGCAAGACTTGGAGAAAAAATTACTGATGCTGTTATTACAGTGCCAGCATATTTCAACGATTCACAAAGACAGGCTACAAAAGATGCCGGACAAATTGCAGGATTAAATGTTCTGAGAATTATAAATGAGCCAACGGCTGCAGCACTTGCTTATGGTCTCAACAAAAATAAAAATGAAAAAATCGCAGTGTACGACTTCGGTGGTGGAACTTTTGATATTTCAATTCTTGAAATAGGGGATTCTGTCGTAGAAGTTCGCTCAACTGATGGGGACTCACATCTTGGAGGGCGCGATATTGATAAAAAGATTGTGGATTTTATGGCAGATCTATTCATGAAAGAAAATGGAATTGATTTGAGAAAAGATGCACTTTCACTTCAGAGGCTTGATGAAGCTGCAGAAAAAGCAAAAATTGAGCTTTCAACTGCACTAGAAACAGAAATAAATATTCCTTTCGTAACTTCAGATGCTTCCGGACCAAAACACTTACTTATTAAATTCACAAGAGCAAATCTTGAAAATCTTACAAAAGAATTTATTGACAGATCAATAATGATTTCAAAAAGAGCGATAGATGCTTCACCATTTAAAATTGGTGATCTTAATGAAGTTATCATGGTTGGAGGACAAACAAGAATGCCTGCAATAGTCGCAGCTGTAAAAGCTTTGTTCGGAAAAGAACCAAATCTTTCAGTAAATCCAGATGAAGTCGTTGCACTAGGAGCAGCAGTTCAAGGGGGAATATTGCGCGGAGATGTTAAAGATGTTCTTTTGCTCGATGTTATTCCACTAGCACTTGGAATTGAAACAATGGGAGGAGTGGCAACACATCTTGTAGAAAAAAATACAACAATTCCTACATCAAGAAGTCAGGTATTTTCTACCGCAGCCGACAACCAAACTTCTGTAGAAATTCATATTGTTCAAGGAGAAAGACCAATGGCGAGCGATAACAAGAGCTTGGGTAAATTTATCTTGGATGGAATACCACCAGCAAGAAGAGGTATGCCACAAGTTGAAGTTACATTTGATATTGATGCAAACGGAATCTTGAATGTTAAAGCAAAAGACAAAACAACAAACAAAGAACAATCAATCAGAATTGAAGCTTCTTCTGGTTTGAAAAAAGAAGATATTGAAAGAATGAAAAAAGAAGCTGAGCTTAATGCAGAAGAAGACAAAAAGAAAAAAGAAAGTGTTGAAGCAAAAAATATTGCTGAACAAATAATCTACACTGCAGAGCAAGCAATAAAAGATAATAAAGATAAAATACCAGCAGATGTGATAAAAGGTGTTGAAGATAAAATTGCTGATTTAAAAACAGCAACTTCAGGTACAGATTCAACATTAATAAAAACAAAAACAGACGCACTTTCTACAGAGATGCAGAAAATTGGTGAAGCTATGCAAAAAGCACAAAAAGAAGCTCCAGGGCAAACTGCAGGGGCTGAACCAAAGAAAGATGATAATGTAAAAGACGCAGAGTACAAAGAAACGGGAGATAAAAAATAAATTCGTTGGCGGGAAAAGGTCGAACCTTGGGAATTCAAAAAGGTTCGACCTTGAGGAGCCAACTTCCAAAATTAATGAGTAAAGATTATTATAAAACCCTAGGGGTGGACAAGGGCGCGAGTAAAGAAGATATTAAAAAAGCTTTTAGAAAACTTGCGCACGAACATCACCCAGACAAAGGCGGAAACGCTGAAAAATTTAAAGAAGCCAGCGAAGCTTACTCGGTACTTTCTGATGATTCAAAAAGATCACAATATGACACTTATGGTTCTGCTGGACCAGGGGCTAGTGGTTTTGGTGGACAGCAATATCAAGGTGGTGGTTTTGAAGGATTTGATTTTTCAGGATTTTCTGGAGGGCAAAATGTTGATTTCGATTTAGGAGATATATTCGGAGATTTTTTTGGGGGTGGTAGAACTTCTAGAAAGAAACAAAAAAAAGGAAGAGATATTCAAGTTGATCTAGAACTCAATTTTTCAGAATCAGTTTTTGGAGCTGAGAAAGAAATCAGACTAACAAAAAATTCAAAATGTAAAGTTTGTAATGGCACAGGCGCTGATGGTAGCTCATCAATGCAAACATGTTCTTCTTGTGGAGGGCAGGGAAGAATTCGCGAAACAAAAAGATCTTTCTTTGGTCCAATAGTTACAGAAAAAGTTTGTGAAGTTTGTGAAGGCTCAGGACAAATTCCAAAACACAAATGTTCAAGTTGTTCTGGTTTGGGAATTACTAAAAAAGAAGAATCATTTTCTGTAAGTATTCCTGCCGATATAAATGACGGAGAAACCGTTCGACTTTCTGGTGCAGGTGAATCTATTAAAGGCGGAAGCTCTGGAGATTTATATATTAAAATACGTGTAAGAAAAGATTCTTTGTTTAAAAAAGAAGGAAAAAATCTTATTACAGAATTGAATATAAAATTGACGGATGCCGTTTTAGGGGCTAAATATAGCCTTAAAACTCTGGATGGTGATATAGAGCTGTCAGTTCCTGCAGGGGCTGAATTTGGCCAAATATTGCGTATTAGAGGTAAAGGAATCCCTATAAGTGGTGATAAAAGAGGCGATTTACTAGTCAAATTAAACATCAAAATACCTAGCCGACTTTCAAAGCAGGCGAAGAAAGATTTTGAGGAATTGAGGGGGGAGGGATTATAAAATAAAGACAGAAGGGCGACTGCGAAGCAGTCGCCCTTTTGTCTTTCAAAAAATTAATTAGTTTGTTATTATAATCATATGAATAAAAAAATATTACTTTCAGGAGTTAAACCAACAGGCAGAGTTCATATTGGAAATTATTTTGGTGCGATGAAGCAGATGGTGGACCTTCAAGATAAATATGAAAATTATATTTTTATTGCTGATTATCATGCAATGACAACTGTTCAAAACAAAGCAGAGCTTACACAAGGGATTATTGATGTGGCATTAAATTATTTAGCGATTGGTCTTGATCCAAAAAAGATTATACTTTTTAAACAATCTGATGTTCCACAAGTGACCGAGCTGACCTGGATTTTTAATTGTCTTACAACAATGCCATATTTGATGCGCGCACACGCTTTCAAAGATGCAGAAGCAAAAAACAAAGAAATCAATGTAGGACTTTTTGATTACCCAATGCTTATGGCTTCAGATATTTTGATGCAAGATGCAGACATTGTTCCTGTGGGGCAAGATCAGAAACAGCATGTTGAATATGCGCGAGATACTGCACAAAAGTTTAATAGAATTTTTGGTGAGACATTTAAAATTCCAGAACCATATATTCTTGCTAATGTTGAAACTGTTCCTGGAATAGACGGAAGAAAAATGAGTAAAAGTTATGATAATGAAATTCCACTTTTTGCTACGGACGAAGAAATAAAAAAACTAGTGATGAAAATCCCAACGGATTCAAAAGGTGTGGCCGAATCAAAAAATCCAGATGAATCTATTATTTTTACTATTCATAAACTACTTTTGGATGCAGAAGGACAAAAAACTTTAAGAGAAAAATATCAAAAAGGTGGAATGGGCTACAAAGAAGCAAAAGAATTGCTCATAAAAGATTTGTCTGCCTTTATCAAACCAATGAGAGAAAAGAGGGAAAAACTTGCCAAGAATTTGGATGCTGTTTTTGAAATTCTCAAAAATGGTGCTAAAAAAGCCTCTGCAAATGCTGAGAAAAAAATGAAGGATGTGAGAGAAAAAGTAGGGGTGGAAATATATTAATAATAGTTGTATTATATAGGTATAAGCGTTGATGCTGAAAACAACAGCGGAGCTTGGGAAGAAATGGGCTAAAACATTTGATTACAAACGTTTGCCCACGGTAGAACCCATAAATGAGTAAAAAGTGAGGTGGCACCGCGCAAAAGAGCGCCCTCACAAAAATCAAAATATTTTTTGATTTTTGTGAGGGCGTTTTGTTTTTAATAGATTAATAATAATTTTATGCAACGTACATACATTGGAGAATTAAATAAAAAAGTTGGAGAGGAAGTAAAAATCTGTGGCTGGGTGGATGTTAGACGTGATCACGGCAAACTAATTTTTATTGACCTTCGTGATATGTCTGGGAAAGTTCAGATGGTTGCTCTTCCAAATCACAAAGAAGCGCATACTTTGGCAAACACTGTTCGTTCGGAGTGGGTTCTTGAAGTTTCTGGAAAAGTAAACGCTCGTCCAGAAAGAATGGTAAACAAAGATGAAGTAAATGGTGGTGTTGAAATTGAAGTTTTGTCTATCAATGTTCTAAATGAAGCACTTACTCCAGCTATTGATGTCCGTGGAGATGGAATTGAAATTGGTGAGGACGCTCGTTTGAAATATAGATATTTGGATTTACGAAGACCAAGAATGCAAAAAAATATTCGGGATAGAGATAAAATTATTTCTTTTTTCAGAGATTATATGCACAAAGAAAATTTTGTTGAAATTGAAACTCCAATTTTAATGAAAGGTACCCCTGAAGGTTCTCGTGAATATGTTGTTCCATCAAGACTTGAGAATGGAAAATTTTATGTATTGCCACAATCACCACAACAATTTAAACAATTGTGTATGGTTGCTGGTTTTGAAAAATATTTTCAGATAGCGAGATGTTTCAGAGATGAAGATACAAGAGGTGATAGACAACCAGAATTTACACAGTTTGATTATGAAATGTCATTTGTTGATCAAGAAGATATCCTCCAATTAACAGAAAAAATGTTTATTGAATTGGTCACAAAATTATATCCAGAAAAACATATTACTCAAGTACCTTTTCCTAGAATTACTTATAAAGATTCTATGGAAAAATTTGGTTCAGATAAGCCAGATATGAGAAAAAATAAAGAAGATAAAAACGAACTCTCATTTGTTTGGGTTGTAGATTTTCCTATGTTTGAAAAAGGTGATGGTGGTAAGTTATCAGCAACACACCACCCATTCTGTGCAGTAAAAGATGAAGATTTGGAAAAGTTTATGATAGGAAAAGATTTATTATCAGTAAAAGCAAAAGCTTATGACCTTGTATTAAACCAACTTGAATTAAGTTCAGGTAGTGTAAGAATTCATAAAACAGAGGTACAGAAAAAAGTATTTGAACATCTTGGAATTAGCGAAGATGATCAACAAAAGAGATTTGGTCATATGCTTGAGGCATTTAAATATGGTACTCCGCCACATGCGGGGTTTGCTCCTGGTATAGATAGAATTGTCATGATACTAAACAACGAGCCAAATATTCGTGAGGTTATTGCGTTTGCTAAAACAGGGGAAGGAAAAGATTTAATGATGGGTTCTCCTTCGGAAATTCCAAATGAACAACTAAGAGATTTGGGAATTGAAATAAAAATGAAAAAATAATTATGGACAGTTGTATATTTTGTAAAATAGCAAAAAAAGAAATACCAAGTGTAAGTATTTGGGAAGACAAAGACCACTTTGCTTTTTTGGATTTGAATCCAAACACCGAGGGGATGACGCTTGTGATTACAAAAAATCATTTTGATAGTGATGCTACAGATATGCCAGAAAAAGAATATTCTGCACTTATGCTTGCAGCAAAAAAGGTTGCAAAAATGCTTGAGAAAGGTCTTAAAGTAAAAAGAGTTGGTATTGTTATGGAAGGTCTTGGAGTAAATCATGTTCACATCAAACTTTATCCAATATATGGGCTTGAAGAAAAATTTGTAGAAACATGGGCAAAAGAAAAAAAGTTTTTCAAAAAATATGAAGGATATATTTCAACCGAACTTGGCCCTGAGGCGGCACTTTCAGATAGACAAAAAATTGCAGATAAAATATTAAAGAATCAATAATGTTTGATAATCAATTCAAAATCAAAACGGAAATTTTTGAAGGTCCACTAGACTTGCTACTTTCTCTTATAGAAAAAAGAAAACTTTTAATAAACGATGTTTCTTTAGCAAAAGTTACAGACGACTTTATTGCTCATTTACAAAATAGGGAAGTATATTCTATAAAAGACACGTCAGAATTTCTTGTAGTAGCATCCACACTTTTGCTTATCAAATCAAGGTCTTTGATTCCAAGTTTGAATCTTTCAGAAGAGGAGCAGACAGATATGCGAGATTTGGAATTAAAATTAAAAATTTACAAAAAAATAAAAGAACTTAGTGTTTTTGTAAAAAAGAATTTTGGTAAGCAAATAATTTTCTTCCCAAACGCTAGAAAAATGGAACCAGTTTTTTCTCCAGACTCTAAAATGAGCAAAGAAAACATTTCCCGTGCAATTTTTGACGTTATTAAAAATTTACCAAAATTTGAAATAAAACCCAAATTAAAAGTGATAAAAGTTGTAAGTCTTGAAGAAATGATAACTAGTCTTACAAAAAGAGTACAATCATCTTTAAAAATGAGTTTTAAGGATTTTTCAGGAATGGGAAAAGCGGAAAAAATCAATGTAATTGTTAGCTTTTTAGCCATGCTTGAGCTTGTAAAACAAGGTATAATAGAAGTAAATCAAAGAGATAAATTTGAAGATATACACATGGAAACGAAGCATATAGATGTGCCTT
>Ga0209083_1002602_pt1 | contig 16765 bp, 12 predicted proteins | sample AM7aDNAmetaG_FD_184132 | JGI IMG/M metagenome (GOLD analysis project Ga0209083, IMG submission 184132) | Freshwater microbial communities from Finland to study Microbial Dark Matter (Phase II) - AM7a DNA metaG (SPAdes) (version 3) | ecosystem: Environmental > Aquatic > Freshwater > Lake ...
CAAGGTAATTTAGAAAAAGCATTATTGGGTTTACACAGCGAAAAAGCAAAAATTATTTCTTTATGTAATTTTAGTTGGATTAATTCAGCTTCTTGTTAGCGGTTTAGTATAACTTGCAAAATTTGTATTATTTTGGCAACCCGACTTGCAAAATTTAGCTTAATTTGGCAAGTTGAATATTTTGAATCAAAGAAAAGAAGTAAAAGCGCCACTTTCATTTATGAGCTCTTACACCAATGCACATTTTATTAGAATGCAGGTATAATTATTTAATCAGGAGCTCTATGTTACTGTGCCACTGTTATTACCACTGTTCCCTTCTTGTGTCCAATGTCTACATATCTGTGAGCCTCGGAAATTTGCTCAAGTGGGTAGCACTTATCAATGACAGCTCTTATTTTCCCTGCTTCTGCAAGAATTTTCAGGTAAATCAGGTCTTCAGTTTTAGGGATAAGTGTACCCCCAACAAACGTGATACGCTTGGCTATTGATGCCAGTTTAACCCTGGCGCTTATTGCGGGCGTAGCCACAGCATGAAGATAAAAACCACCTTTTTTAAGGGCTCTTATACAAGCAGAAATAGTGCTTTTCCCAACAGTGTCAAAAATAATATCATAGTATTCTCCGCTTTTGGAAAAGTCTTCTTTTGTATAATCAATAACTGTATCAGCGCCGAGAGATTTAACTAGCTCCAGATTTAATGTGCTGCAGACACCTGTTACATGAGCGCCGAAATATTTGGCGAGCTGCACAGCAGAAGTGCCGATACTTCCCGATGCGCCGTATATAAGGACTTTTTGATTGCTTAGAATGTTAGCTTTCTTCAGAAAATGTAAGGCCGTAGTGAATCCCCAGGGGATTGCAACGGCTTCCGTGAAATTCATATTTAATGGCATAAGAGCGATACAGCTATTTTCTTGAACACAGATATATTCTGCATTAGCACCAAAATTATGTCCGGTTCCGGCAAATACCTGATCTCCTTTTCTGAAGTTTTTTACATCTTTTCCTACTATCTCTATTTCTCCGGCAAAAACGCTTCCGGGGATACTTCTTTTAGGTTTTCTTAACCCCAGTACAAACAGGGCAGGAAGCCAGAATGAAAGGGGCACTTTAAAGCCACGTATTCTCGTGTCGCCTACAGATACAGTGGTTGCAAATATTTTTACAAGCACTTCATTTTCCTTAGGCTTAGGCTTTTCTAATTCTATGATCTGCAGGACTTCCGGCGGACCATATTTTGAACAAAATACGGCTTTCATAGTGTTATGCGTTTGTTTTTCAGTTTATTTCATTATTCAACTTAATCCCTATATTAACCCCATTCATTGTTTAGACATAATTTCTTCGAGATATTTCAAATCTTTAATTTCTTTCCAATTATATTTTAATTTTATATGGGTATTAATCAATTGCTCTGCAAACGAAAATATTTGATTATAGTTTTTCTTCTCCATTTTGTAATTAATCAAATACATTGATTCCAAATTCACTATTTTCAAAGAAGAAATAGTTGCTAAAGTATTTACATTAATTGAGGAATTTAAAACGCCATCAATGGTTATAGATTGTAACTTTTGGAGCTTAGCTAAAGGTGCAAAATCTGTTTCCTCGCCAATAAACTCTCCATCAATTTCAATATTTTTTAAATTCTCCAGCATTTCTATGCCATTGAATTGAAGATGCCTGAGAAAATCGGGAATATTTTCTCTTTCAAAGTTTCCATCAATGGGAAAAGCTGTTATAAAGAAATCATTTAGAGTGTCTATTTTTAAGCGTGAAATTTTTTTAAATGTTTCTTCGGGTGCTTGTATCGTGGGAAAATATTTCAATACCCTTGCTGCTAAATCATTTATATCAATATCGTCGTAAAGTAAGTCCCAAAATTTTTCTGAATTTTTTTCTGAAATTGGTGTTTTTTTCTTTTGGAAATAGGTTGCTCTATATTCTACTATTTCAGACTTTGTTAATAATTCATTCTTCAATAAATAAAATGCAAAATCCAAACTCATTATTCCACCTCTATCCGATTTTGGGGCACCTTTAGGAATAAATAATTTATTGGCACAGAGCTGACCTATACAAAAGGAATAGAAAATCGGATCTGCCGTATTCTTTGCGATTTCTGCTGTAGGTGCTGATTTCTGATGTTCAATGAGATTAATAAATGCAGTAATTAAAACATTGTTTTTTAGCTCTGGTATTTTCTTGTTTTTTTCAATTTCAGATTCGTTTTTTAGTAGGTTTTCAAATTTATCTAAAAAACAACTTACAGAATCCTGATCTGTTTTTTCCACGAAAACTTTCGCCAGAAGTTCGTAATCATGTATATTCAGGTTCAGCAATTGCAGAATAGGAAGTGCAAAGAGTTCCGCTTCTTTTTGAGTATAAACATATTTTTTTTGTAAAAATTCGTGTAGAGCAATAAATCCTTCTGGTAAAAAATAATTCTCAAACATTGTCTTCCACCTAAATTTCATCCATACATCTTCTTTTTCAAAAAACTTCGGCCCATGCAAACCGATAAATTCATAAAGTCTTTCACCCTTACTGCTACACACAAAACATTGAATTCCTAAATCGAAGATTTCCTTTAAAGGTTTTTTTTCTTTAATAAGGTATTGTTCTATCTGAGAAATAGCTTGTTCATATTTTCCCATATTAAAATAACAATGAGCAAGATCCTTATAGATGTTGGATTTTTTTATGCTTTTATTACTTTTCCAGATTTCATCAGAAAAACGTAATAACTCTTCCAGAATCTGAGCCCTAACCGAAGAGAAATTTTTGGTTCCAAGATTTTGATAGGTGTTTATTTTGTTATTAAATATTTCTATAGCTTTCTCTGCCTCAACTCTCTTTTCTTCTTCTTCCTTGCTTAATACGTTTTGTAACTTTATTTTAACGCCTTTTTTTTCCAGTAACCCGAAAACAATTTTGCTTTTTTCCGATTCCGGGAGGATAGAAGATGAAATTGAAATTTTTTTCAATAAAGGCAGTTCGGTTAAAAAGTCCAGGCTTTTTATTTTATAGTTTGAAATATCAATTGATTCAATCTTTTTAAGTTCCTTAATAGGATTTAAATCAGTACCTTCCGCTACAAAACCACCATCCAGATCAATTGTTTTAAGATTGGCAAGAATAGAAATCCCGTCAAAGCTATTGATGGCAAAATCTTCGGGTGTTTCCCCTCCCCAGTAGGGGTCAACCATATCATAGGCGATGTTTTGTACATCTAAAATAAATTCTTTTATCTCTTTGAAAGATTTTACGGGTATTTCTTGTTTGCCAATATGCTCACGGGTAAAATAAACATCATCTCCACTGTCATCTTCAAGTTTATATTTTTCTACTATATAATCTTGAAAGGCATAAGAATCATAGTCATACCCTTCTACTTTACATAATTTATTGTCAAGCAGTGAACCCAAAATAGCAAGGGCTAAGTTATTGTCTATTTTCAAATCCGAAATTCTTATGGTTTCAACTTTTGGATTTTTTTTGGGGGATTCTATGTTCTTTTTCATTTTTTAATTTTTTTATTGATACTTGTGCTTTTAGTGTTTTGCCAAAACATTGGAAATAATTATGAAACTTTATTTTTATTATCCTTATATACTCTCCAAATGTAGTCAATAAAAAAACTATTACTACTTTCATGCTTTTAGAGTCATTAATGCAGATCTGCTGAAGAATACTTTTGGGCTTTCAATAACATCAAACCCTGTATTTTTTAATTTATTAATCATTATTTCAAATGCCTTTTTTGACACATGAAACTTTGGCTCAACGATATATAGCTGTCCATCTGGCTTTAGAATTGTTTTCAATGTTTCAAAAATTTTATTCGGGTCAGGAATTTCGTGAATCATATAAAAGGCTAATATGAAATCTACTTTTTCTATAACCCCGAGATTATATGTTTCACATTTATGCAATACTATCCTATGCTCAAGGGCGGTTCTGGTAATTTTTTTATTCACCTTTTCAAGCATCTCGCCCTGTAAATCGGCTGCAATTACTGTCCCTGAGCCTTCGAGCATTTTAGCTATTTCTATTGAAAAAAAACCGGGTCCACACCCCAAATCAAGAACGGTCATCCCTTTTCTAATAAATGGTTTTAATATCTTTCGCGGATTCTGTAATAATCTTCGGAAAGAATTATCAAGTGCCCCTGCATTTTCTACAGGACATACTCTTATGTTTGTTTCTTTTATCATATTCTTTTATGTAACTTATTTTTATTATTCAACCCTTTCCGGTTGTACGCATGTTTTTATTTTTATACCTTACCGCAAAAGCGGTATGGCTATTAGCATTAAATCCCGAAGGGATTTTCATAATATATTTTCTTTAAAATATATTTTTCAATTATTCAACTTTTTTACTAAATTTTCATTTTTCTTCAATATATTTTCTCTTTGCTGTTTTATATTTGCTATTTACTATACTTGACAAAAGTTATTCTTTTAGGGGTTATTTGTTTCATAATGAGGGACTATTTGATAACTTATTGTTTTCTGAAGCAAACATATAGCCTTAAGATAATGCTTAAAATAAAGAATCTTTTATCATAGGTTGATTCCCGATAAATGAAGAGATAACAACGGTAAAAAAAGATTATGTAATAAAAGTAATTCAAAAATTCCTTACAGTTTATTTTTTCAATACAAATATGTGTGTTTGAGTTGAAATTTTTCTTTTTCATAGAGTCAATTTTTCCACTCCTTAGGGGCGCACAAATTCGGCATGTACGTTGGAGTGTTTGATACCCTGCTGAACTGCGGCGGGATAGTTCGTTTTTTAAAATCCACAAATGGATTTGTATTGATTCTTAACATTCTCCTAACAAAAAAATGTTATTCCCTTAATCATTTCTTAATATTCATGTAATACTTGTGTTTAATCTTTGTACTATAAACAATTTAATTTATAGCGTATGAAGAAGTTATTTTTACTTTTTGTTTTATTCGTTAGCTTAAACGGGGTTGCTCAACAGTACAGATATTTCAAAGCTCAGCTCCATTGCCACTCTACAAACAGCGATGGTGTGATGAACCCTCAAACGGTTGCTCAGGAATATTTGAGCAGAGGATATGAAATTCTTTTTATAACAGATCATAATTTTATGACTCCTGACAGTTCGTATTCACAACCAGGATTACTTACTATAAATGGTGAAGAATTGACTTTTAACAAGCACATGAACGGTTTTTTCTTGAATCATACTGTTGATGCAACAGGTTTTACACCACAGCAAGCCATTGATTCTGTAAGAGCACTGGGCGGATTAATCCAGTTTAATCACCCTGTTGTTGCTGTTTCAACGGATTTCCCATATTATAGTGACTGGAGTTATAGTTTCCCGCAATTTATGGCATTGCATGACGGGCCTGATTTTATTGAAGTTCACAATGCAGGAACAGATTTGATACATGCCTATTTTGATATGTCTATATGGGATTCCTTACTTATTAATAACAGGAAAATTTGGGGAACCGCCACTGATGATATGCACCATCTGACAGAAGTTGGCTTACAGTCAATTGATATAGGATGGATAATGATTCGCCTTAATACACTCTCTGAAGACTCGGTTAGGGCAGCTTTATTAAGAGGTGATTTTTACGGAAGTACAGGTGTCGATATTACAAATTATTCGGTTGAGGGAAATACAATAAACATTTCTTCTCTAAATGCTACCACCATAAAATTTATTGGCGACCATGGACAGGTTTTATCAACAGTAAATGGCACAGATGCGTCTTTTACAAGAACAACACAAAGATATATCCGGATTGAATTAGTTAAGGCGGGTATCGCAGGTATTGGAGACAAGTATGCATTCACACAACCCTTGTTCTTTGAGGGAGAAACAAATACAAGTATAAGCAGTGAAAGCACCCTGCAGAAAAGCCTTTCTTCGTATCCTAACCCGGCAGAGAATAATATAAATATCTGTTTTTATTCTGAAAAGACCGGAGACGCTAAAATTAACATCTTTGATGTTACTGGTCAAAGAGTTGTATCAGAGATATCTGCTGTTATTAAAAACGGATACAATGAGATACCTGTCAATATCTCACAATTAAATGAAGGTATCTATATTTATACTATAGAAAATAATGGGGTTAAAATCACACGAAAATTTACGAAAATTTAAATTTATAAAAATGACAAAATTTTATTTGCTGATTTTAATATTGCCCTTTTTTGCTAATGTTGCTTTTTCTCAGAAAAGCTCAAATGGAAAGGAGCATGATTCAATAATTTTCAAAGGGTCAAAAATTGCTGCCTCTTCAGATTATTCTTCAGGAGAAAAAGATAACCAAAGCAGCCAAGATCACTTCAAGAATCGCATCAGTCTTTGTTCTATGTATGCTCCATTTTATCATGGGGTGGCATCAGGGGACCCGCTAGTCGACAGGGTAATAATATGGACAAGGGTTACGCCCGATTCAACAGTTACAGACAATATATCTGTTGGCTGGAAAATATCTACAGACACCACGTTTGAACACGTTGTAAAACAAGGAAACACTTTTGCAAATCCACAAAAAGATTACACCGTCAAAGTAGATGTAGATGGTCTTCAGCCCAACACATGGTATTACTACTATTTTTCTGCTTTAGGGAAAAACTCGGTAGTAGGCAGGACAAAGACTATTCCGACAGGAGATATTGACAGTATCCGCATAGCAGTTATGTCTGGCTCAGATTACAATGCAGGTTTTTTTAATAACTACCATGCTATTGCACGACGGAATGATATTGATGCGGTGATTCATACCGGTGATTATATCTATGAATATGGAACGGACGGTTACGGGAATAATCCTGACAGGGCTCTTGAACCGGCAACCCAAATAGTAGATTCATCGGATTACCGGATACGTTATGCGTGGTATCATCTAGACCTGGATTTAATGTATCTGCATCAGCAATATCCTTGGTTTTTAATATGGGACGATCATGAAACCGCAGATAATTCATGGAGGGGAGGAGCCGCAAACCATGATTCATTGACGCAAGGACCTTGGCTTGCCCGCAGAAATGCAGCATTAGAAGCATACCGTGAATGGATTCCCATAAGAGAACAAGACACTACTCAACCATTAAAAATATATCGCGTGGTTCATTTTGGAAATTTAATGGACTTGTTTTTTCTTGAAACAAGATATCTGGCACGGGATATACAAAGCATGAGTATTACCGATACAAGTAAAACCATGATGGGAAAGACACAGCTTAACTGGCTTACTTCTAAGCTTGATTCATCTCAGGCAAGGTGGAAGGTTCTTGCACAACAGGTTATGATGACTCCACTGGCAACAACCGGGCAAATTACTGTGAATAATGATCAGTGGGATGGATACCCGGTAGAAAGAGCAAAACTTTTAAATCATGTGGTCAACGACAGCATCCAGAACTTTGTAGTTCTTACCGGCGATATTCATACCTCTTGGGCTTGCGACCTGATGTACCAGTCGGGAACTTTGCTCAATCCGCAATCTTACAAATCTGCAGGTGCAGAATTTATCACCCCGAGCATAACCTCTCCTTCTACTAACAGTACATTGGGCGGTCTTGGTGCCCCTGCTATTGAATTGCTCATGCCTCATATAAAGCATGTAAACCTCGACAAAAGAGGATACCTGATATTTAATCTGACAAAAAACCGTGCAGAGGCAGACTGGTATCTGATGCCAAATGACGATATTGCACAATATCATGTTTATAACAGCACTTTTGATGATTCGTGGTTTTTAAGATTAAATAAATCAGACAGAAAAATTGAACATGATGGAATACCATCGATCAGGGCAAGCTATATGCCGCCATTAGTTTCTACAATGCCATTTGGAAGCACTACAGGAATATGCGAAAATAACAATGCGTTTTCTTCTTCTCTTGGTGTCTATCCAAATCCCTGCACCAATCAATTATCCATTGTTTTTTACATCTCTGACCAGAAAACCCTTTCATTTCGTATTATTAGCATTGACGGGAAAACCACATCTGAAATTCCCGCTCAAACTCTTATAAAAGGTGTCCACTGTCAGAATATAAACACTTCTGAATTAAAACCGGGAATGTATTTTATCGTTGGGGTAAGCAACAATAAAATAGAACAGAAAACAAGATTTATTAAACAATAATCAAATGATGAAAAAATATTCTTTGTTAGTATTCATATTGTTGATGTTTGTAAATATCGTTTTCTCACAAAAAGAAGTTAGAGATAGTTTGACCGACAAGGGAAAAACAGAAATTACAGGCTACATTCAGGCGCAGTATCAATATTTTTTTATTCCTGATTCAATTGGAGGTGCAACACCTTACTTTGCAACATTTGCAGGTGGTAACTTTGCCGGTCGCTGGTCGAACAACAGATTTATGATCAGGCGCGGCCGGTTAAAAATATCTCATACTGAAAAATTTGCTGAGGGCGTTTTTTCTATAGATGCCACAGAAAGAGGTATAGGCGTAAAAGATATGTATGTTAAAGGCACAGAACCATATCTTGGCGCTTTCAGTATTACTGCGGGTTTGCAGAATCGTCCGTTTGGGTATGAAATAGGCTATTCATCAGCATTAAGAGAGTCTCCTGAACGGTCAAGGGTTATTCAGACTATATTTCCTTATGAAAGAGATTTGGGGGCTGTGCTTACTTTTCAAATGCCGGAAAAATCGTTCATGCATTTTCTGAAAATAGATTTAGGTGTATTGAATGGGAATGCCATCAATTACGAAACAGATGCCAATAAAGACCTGATAGGCCGGATTAACATTTCTAATCCAGTGAAATCGAAATTTGTTGACTATAGTGTGGGCTTTTCTGTTTATGATGGCTCTGTGAACCATATCACCAATGTAGATGGAACAGGGATTACCAAAAAATGTCTTTTCAGAATGGGTACAGTATCAGATACAGCAGCAGACCCATCAACAAAGGCTTTTTATATAGATACTCTTTTTGCAAGAGACAAGAATGATTCTGTTAAGAACTATAAACTCCAGACGTTAGGGGCTAAGGTTGACAGGAAATACATGGGCACTGATGCCCAGATAAGTTTTAATTTTCCCTGGGGTAAAACCACTTTACGCGGTGAATATATCTGGGGGACGCAGCCAGGAGTGCTCTATAATCCGCTCACTGATTATGTTTTGTACAATGGCATAACTTCTTTTAGTCCTATCGGCCCCATAAACGGACTTTCTTTTCCTAATTTTGCACCGCCACAAGCCAACTATGCAGTATCTGTAAAGCCTACAGAGAATTTTCATCATACCTTTATCCGGAATTTCAGGGGCTATTACTTCTATTTCATCCAGAATATTCTTAAAACAGGACATCAGATAGTTGTAAAATTTGATTATTACGACCCTAATACAGCTGTATCGGGAAAAGAAATAGACTTGTATTATTATAAAAAAGGAACAAAAACTCCGTTGGGGCTTACCGGTCTGTCGCCTGCAGATGTTGCTTTCTGGACACTGGGTGTTGGGTATAATTATTATTTTAATACACATCTTTCATTTATGGTTTATTACGAAATGATTACTAATGAAATTACTGCTCTGCCATCATACAAAGGAGACCTGGTGCAAGGTAAAACACCGTCCACAGGATATGACAAAAATATAAAGGATAATAATTTAACAATCAGATTACAATATAAATTTTAATATTAAAAACAATGAAAAACAAAATCATTACACTCGTTTCAGCAATTTGCCTTCTGGTACTTTTATGTGAAAACATTTTTGCAAATATTAAATATCTACGCCTTGCCTATCGTGATGACCCTTCAACAACTATAGTTATAGGATGGACGAACGATGGAACTTCTACCAATGCTCAGGTATATTACGGAACTACTGACTTTGGTGCCGCCTGGGGCTCTTATCCAAGTAGTCACGGAATTGACACTATTACAAGTTACAGAAACCTGACAAATAATTTTTCAAGGATAACGGGATTGACGCCCAATACAATTTATTACTTTGTTGTTAAAGACGACCAGGGCGTAAGTGCAAGATATTCCTTTAAAACCATTACTGATAACCCCGATGACAGCATAAAATTTATTTCCGGTGGAGATTCCCGCACAGGCGCACCTTTAATAGAACCTTCCGATTGCAGGCAAAGGAGACAGAGCGGCAACATGCTGGTTGCAAAAATTCGTCCCAACTTTATTTCGTTTACCGGAGATTGTATTTTTAGCGAAAATATATTTCAAGTAAATCAATTCTGGGGCGACTGGTTTCAGGACTGGACGCTAACGTATGGGCCAGACGGCCGTATTGCCCCTGTTTGCGTGACTTTTGGTAACCATGAGGTTACTGATGATTTCCGACTTCTTTTTGATATCACTAATTCCGACAATCATTACGCCCTGAGCTTTGGAGGGACATTGCTTCGTCTTTATACATTAAAATCTGATGAAAATGTTAGCGCCTGTGATAATGCCGCCCAGCTCAGTTGGTTTCTAGATGATTTGCAGACACATACCGGCAACGCTAATGAGCCCTTTTGGAAATTTGTTCAATATCATATTCCAATGGTTCCCCACGGCTATTACAGCCCTAATCAACCGGAAATAGATTGTTGGGCGAATAATTTTCAGCAATATAAGATAAGATTAGCCATGGAAGGGCATACACATGTTACCAAATACACCTGGCCTATTATTCCATCAACAGATGCAGGCGCAGAAAAAGGCTTTATTCAAGACACCATTAATGGCACTGTTTATATTGGTGAAGGAGGCTGGGGCGCTCCTTTAAGGACTCTTTATTCACCCAATGGCTGGACCCGCGACCAGGGTTCTTTTGATGCCTATCAGGTCGTTTATGTTTCAAAATACAGAACAGAAATAAGAACTGCTCAATTCACCAATGTTAGTGCCGTGGGGCAGTTAACAGATTCAGACCCTGCATGGAGTTTGCCGTCGGGTATTTCTATCTGGACCCCGGCAAACGGATCTGTTGTTGTGCTTAAAAATCCTGATGTATCTGGCATTGAAAGCCTTCATAAAATGCCTTTGAACAGTCGTGTTTATCCTAACCCGGCTACCAACACTATAAATATTGAATTCGATAAATATACAGCCGATAAGAAAGCCACAGTTTCAATTTACAATGGTATGGCAAAACAGGTGAGCTCCATAGCAATTTCTGATATGTCTAATACAACCAAAATAAATGTAGAAAACTTAAAAAATGGTGCTTACTTCTTATATGTTAAATTTGGGAATAAAATGGAATGCCACAAAATAATCATCACTCATTAATAGGTTGTATCTTGAACATGCAAGGAATGCACAAAAAAAACATTAACCCAAAAAACAATAAAAAATGAAAAAAATTTCTTTAATCTTAGTTTTAGCCTGTATATCAGCGCTTTCGTTTTCTCAAGTTTGCACCCCTTTGACGCCACAGCAATGCCCTGATCCTGAAGGCAACGGCGAATTATGTCCTGATTGGATTATTTTTACTGAAACAGTACCCTTCAGTGATGCTATAACAATATTGCCTCCGCCTACAGCTGATGGTGGCGTAATAGGAATGGTAAATATTAACTGGATTCAGATAACACAGATTAACAACATGCCTCAAAATTCTTCTTATACCTGCGCCCCAGCCAATTGCCAGTTTAACAGCGGCACATATTATTGTATAGCTATGGCGGGAACCGCACCGGCAGGCTCTTTCGGAAAATACATTCTTGATATTGTACTTGATGCCAACGTAACCATGCAGTCGTTTCCATACGTTACCTCAACTCAATCTAACCAGCATCAGTCATTTACCGTTTATTGTGCTAAAAATCAACACCAACCGTTCAGCCTTGGAAATGATACAGTGATTTTACCTACAGATTCTTTGGTTTTCAAATTAGATACCAGCCAATACATTGCAACTTTATGGAATGGTACAGAATATAATTATAAACACACATTTCATGGCAGCATTGGCAATGGCATATACAATTTATCTGTAAAGGCATTGGATACGTTATCATGGAAATGGGTTACCGACACAATAACCATTACTGTTACACCCAATGTGGGAGTGACATCTCTAAACAGTAAAGAATTCATTTCTGTTTACCCCAATCCGTCAACCGGATTAATTCAGGTTGAATTTGGCGAAAATTCGGTATCTTCGTATGATGTTGAAATCTTTAACAGCAATAACCAATTGGTTTACTCGGCAAATTATAACGTTAACGGAAAAAGCATCATGCCCATTAATTTGTCTGACAAACCTAAGGGGGTCTATTATTTCAGGGTTTCAAATAACAAAACCATTAGACTTGGCAAAATATTATTGATGTAAAAATGTGTGCATTACAGGGTTTATGACAAAAAATATAGCTATTTGCATTTCATTATTCTTTTTAATATTTGAAACTGTTTTCGCGCAGGAAACAATTTCAGGGAAAGTTACTGACAAGTTGAATAATGAACCATTAGCAGGTGCAACAATTTTTATCCCGGACCTTGAAACGGGCACTATGACCAATGAAAGTGGCATCTATAAAATCAAGAGCCTTCCCCGGAGCAAATTTCTTATGCAGGTGAAATTTATTGGATATGCACAAATCACTCAGTTTATAGATCTTTCAGATAAAACTGTTTTTGATTTCGCGCTTGAACCATCTGCAATTTTTACACAGGAAGTTGTTATAACAGGAAGCGCTGTATCAAGCGATATTAACAGAACCAGTGTTTCTGTTGTGCCGTTATCGAAAAATGAATTAATGACTTCTGGGGCATCAAATATTATCAGCTGCTTAGTCAATGTGCCCGGTGTTTCTCAGATTACAACGGGCGGTGAGGTTTCAAAACCGGTAATCAGGGGGCTTGCCTACAATCATGTTGTAACGTTGAACGAAGGTGTAAGACAGGAAGGCAATCAATGGGGACCTGAGCATGGCATGGAAATCGACCAATTTTCGGCAGAAAGGATAGAGGTGCTAAAAGGGCCTGCAAGCCTTTTCTATGGCTCTGATGCTTTAGGAGGCGTAATAAACATCCTTGAAACATCAGTGCCCGCAACAGGCACTATAAAGGGAGAATTGTCATCTTTTTATTCAACAAATAATAAGCTTACTGCCAATAGTTTGATGTTTGAAGGAAATAAAAACGGATTTGTGTTCGGGGCAAGAGCTACCTATAAAAATGCCGCATCCTATAAAACACCAACAGAATGTATTTACAACTCAGGATTCAACGAAAACAACTACAGTTTTATGCTCGGTTTTCATAAAAGATGGGGATTTACACATTTGCATATCAGCCGGTTTAATGCTTTTGTAGGAGCCATTGAAGGCGCAAGAGATTCTATTACGCACCGGTTTATTGATGGTGACGGGAATATAATTCCTGTTAATAAACTTAGCAGTCGTAAATTGGAATTACCGTTCAATAACGTTCAACATAACAAGATTTCTTCCATTTCAAATATAATCATCAATAAAAGTCAACTCAAAATCAATTTAGGTTACCAATCAAATCATCGTAAGGAATTTGGCGATAATATAGAAAAACCGAATGTTTATTTTTTGCTTCATACTATTACTTATGATGCTAAATATATTCTTCCCCCCAGTAATGGTTTTGAAATCGTACTGGGCGTCTCAGGCATGACACAGATGAATACTAACAAAGGAAACGAATTTGTAGTTCCTGATTATTTTTCACAAGATTTTGGGGGCTTTGGATTTATTAAAAAATCAATAAATAAATTAACAATGAATGCCGGCGTGCGTTACGACTACAGGGCAATTAAAGGAAAACCACTTTACTTTGATTCAATGTTTTTACCTGCAGAAACAGGAGATACTATTTTTAAAAAATTTCATGATGCATTTAAAGCAGTATCTGGAGCTATTGGCTTTACATACACTTTAAGCAAAAAGATAAATGCAAAATTCAATATCGGCAGAGGCTACAGGGCACCCAATATTTATGAACTGGCTACATCGGCAAACGGCGCAGCACCAGACCCCGGAACATTCAGCTTCAATGCAGGCAATTATAATCTGAAACCTGAAACAAGTCTGCAGATTGACGGAGAAATAACAGCCAATAGTAAATATATTGATGCCGGCATAGGTGCTTTCTACAATACAATCAATAATTATATCTATCAAAGAAATATAGATAACGAAACTAAACTTTTCGAAAATCAACAAGTACCTGTTTATCGTTTTGTGCAGGGAAACTCATTGCTAAAAGGCTTTGAATGTAGCGCAAATATTCACCTGTTAAAATCATTGGTCTTTGAGAACAGTATAGCTTACGTGAATGGCACCAATATCTCAACAAAAATTCCTTTACCATTTATTCCTGCCGTGCATTCAACACATGATATAAAATGGGATGTTATCAGTAATAAAATGTCAATATTTTCAAATATCTGTTTAAAGGCAGGTATCACACACACATGGAAGCAAAACCGCTTCGACACTTTTGAAACAGAGACGGGTGCTTACACACTTTATCATTTTTCAGTAAATTCTGATATAAAAATAGGTAAACAAAAACTGACAATTTTTATAAATGGCGAAAACATTACCAATGTGAAGTATTTCGACCACCTTAACCGTTTCAAAGTGCTTGATATATACAATATGGGAAGAAATATAACATTCGGCGTTTTTATTCCAATTGAAAATTAATAAATATGACACAAGAAGGATCCAATGAAAATAAATTTGACAATTGCGAAGATGTGTGCTTAAGCCCAATTCAATCAAATAAAGCAAACAATCAGGCAGTATTAAATATCAATAGCCTGAATACAAGCGTTTTTGATTCAGTAACAGGAGAAGAATGTGGTTTTTCAGATGATAGAAAATCAAAACCATGGAAAATTTCAGAAGCGATGCTTACTTCGCTTTACTTTTATTAATATTTTATAACGGGTTTTGGTCTTAATTGCCTGAGACCTTTTCTTCAATCGGTTATTTATGAAAAGAAAATTTATCGTTCGGGATATCAGTTGGTTGTCGTTTAATGCAAGGGTATTGCAAGAGGCAGCCGATAAAAGCGTTTCCCTGAAAGAGCGTATTCGTTTTCTCGGTATATTTTCCAATAATCTGGATGAATTTTTCAGGGTTCGTGTGGCCACTTTAACAAGAATGATTGAATATGAAAGCAAGTCATATTTAAAAATGCACCTGGAGAAAAATCCAAAGCGCATCATGGAAGAAATATATGATATAGTTTTATTGCAGCAAGCCGAATTTAACAGGATATGGGATGAAATAATTGTTGAGATGAAACACAACAATATATTCATTAAAACCGAAAAGCAATTATCAATAACACAAAAAAGATTTGCGCAGCAATATTTCGACAACGAAGTTCGTGGGAATATAATCCCTCTGATGATTGAAGGCATTCCAGTGTTTCCTAATCTTCGCGATAAGTCTATTTATCTGGCTATTAAAATGTGGACATCCGGTAATGCCTATTTGCACAAATATGCTGTTATTGAAGTGCCTACCAGGGTGATGAATCGTTTTGTTTTGCTTCCCTCACCGACAAATAAAACCCATCTGATTTTGCTAGAAGACATCATCCGCTTTAATCTAAAATATATTTTTGCCCACATGGATTTCGACCAGTATGATGCATGGATATTTAAAATGACCAGGGATGCCGAAATTGATTTGGATAATGATGTGAGCACCAATATGATGCAAAAAATTGAAGCAGGCATAAAAAAAAGAAAACGCGGTAAAGCTGTACGATTGGTTTATGATAAAGAAATAGATCCGTTGTTGCTCAACTATTTGATGAAGAGGTTAAATCTGACCTTAAAAGACAACATGATTCCGGGGAGCAGGATTCATAATTTCAGGGATTTTATGGAATTTCCTGATGTTTTCCCAAAGCAGATTTCCCAACGCAAAATAGTAACACATACCGCCTTTAGTGAATCACCAAGGGTTACCGATGTGATTTTAAAAAAAGATGTGCTCCTGACTTTTCCCTATCATTCATTTGATTCGTTGATTGATTTGCTCAGGGAAGCCGCCATGGATATTGACGTGAAGAGCATTCATATAGCGGCTTATCGTATGGCCAATAATTCAAAAGTGATGAATGCCCTTATCAATGCCGCCAGAAATGGTAAGCAGGTTACTGTAATGCTCGAATTAAGAGCAAGATTTGATGAAGAAGCCAATATTTACTGGAAAACAATACTTGAAGAAGAAAGGGTGAAGGTATTAGTCGGAATTCCAGATAAAAAAGTACATGCTAAAGTATGTGTCATAGTGAAAAAAGTAGGAGCCCAAAGTAGAAAATATGGATTTGTAAGTACAGGAAATTTAAATGAACGAACTGCAAAAACTTATACCGACTTTTGTCTCTTTACTTCTAATGCTGCTATCATGGCTGACATTGAAAATGTTTTTCAATATCTGGATAAGCCAAAAGAAAATGATAGCCTTATTGATAAGTGCAGCAAGTTAATATTATGTCCAAAGAATTTGCGCCTAGAAATGGCAAAACTTATTGATTATGAAATAAAACAAGCTAAGAGAGGGAAACATGCTGAAATGATTTTGAAAATGAATTCACTTTCAGATGAAATATTAATAGAACATTTGTTTGACGCGGCCAAACAGGGTGTTAAAATAAAGCTTATTATCAGGGGAATCTTTTGTATGTTAACAAATTTGCCAAAGTTCAAAAATCATATAAAGGCTATAAGCATTGTGGATGAATATTTAGAACATGCA
>Ga0209083_1002603_pt1 | contig 16762 bp, 12 predicted proteins | sample AM7aDNAmetaG_FD_184132 | JGI IMG/M metagenome (GOLD analysis project Ga0209083, IMG submission 184132) | Freshwater microbial communities from Finland to study Microbial Dark Matter (Phase II) - AM7a DNA metaG (SPAdes) (version 3) | ecosystem: Environmental > Aquatic > Freshwater > Lake ...
AATATGCTGTCCACTTTGAAGAGCCAAATTTTGATGCCATAAAATATTTTGTCAACCATCCCCATAATCAAATCAGCCAGTTGGTTTCAGATATTTTATCCGAAAAAAACAAGTTGAGCGAATTCTGGCGTAAAAGGGGAAGCTTTATCGAGGAAGAACACGAAATCCTTTATCAATTGGTGCCCAAAGTTTTACAGGAATACAAGTTAAGGTACATCTCCTATCTGATCGCACAGACTGAACTTGGGATCAGAAAAGCTTCGGAACAAAATGACTTTGAAGCAGTTCAGGAATACCAAAAGAAATATCAGAAACTGAAAGCCGTCGAAAAGCTCCTGTGCGGTCATCTTGGGAGGCGAACGATTACTGGGTAAGAAAAGCATGGGGCAGGGAGCAGGGAGCGTGGGGCAAGGAGTCTGGAAAACGAAAAAGGGAAACCGGAGAAGGGAGACGGGAGAAAAGGAAAAGGGGAATTGGTGAAAGGCGATTGCAGCATTAAATAAACGGTATCTTGAAAATGTATATCACTCTATAATTACTGAACCAATACACCGTAGGTGTTAAAATATTGTAGATAAACAACATGGCAAGAATCCTGTGCGGCGCAATCAGAATAATGTTTCAATGCGCTAACGTTACCTGCGCCGCAAAATGGAAGATTGGTAAATGGATGCAATTACAATATATTTCTATATTTCAATCTATTACAATTTATTTCCTTTAATTGTGTCATTTATTTAACGGATCAAATATGAAATCTTTATGATATTTGTAACAGGGGGTACAGGCATGGTTGGGGCACATCTGCTTTACGATCTCGCTTTAAAAGGTGAAAAGGTCAGGGCATTGAAACGACCAGGAAGCAACATACACAAAACAGAAAAGATATTCTCTTTTTATACTGCTGATTATAAGCCTCTTCTGCAAAATATTGAATGGGTTGAAGGGGATATTCTTGATAAGGAGGATTTATATGAACTTCTGATTGGTGTTGACCGGATCTACCATGCAGCAGCAATCGTCTCATTTGATCCCAATGACCGTGGGCTAATGTTCGAGAACAACTGCGATGGAACTGCAAATCTTGTTGATGTAGCGCTGTCGTTGAAGGTTCCCCGGTTTTGCTATGTCAGTTCGATTGCCGCGATAGGGACACCTCCGGAAGGAATTGAGGCGAACGAATTCCATCCATGGCGAAACTCCAATGCCCATTCAGCCTATGCCGAAAGCAAATATGTCTCTGAAATGGAGATATGGAGGGGCACCATCAATGGATTAAATGCTGTAATTGTCAATCCATCTGTAATTTTAGGTCCAGGTGATTGGAAATCATCGGGAAGTCCTGGCATCTTTTTTAATGTCAGGAAGGGATTGAAATTCTATACAAAAGGGGGGACAGGGTTTGTTGATGTGAGGGATGTAACTTCTGCCATGTGGCAACTTATGCAGGACGATGTCTGGGATAAAGTTAAAAATCAACGTTTTATCTTAAATTCGGAAAATATGCTTTTCCGCAACCTGTTTGGACAAATCGCAATTGCCCTTAAAGTCGATCCACCCAAATATTTTGTAGGCAAAACATTGTTAAACCTTGCAGGTCTTCTGTCGCGGATACAGGGTTTTCTTACAGGTTCCCGCACCAAACTCACAAAAGAAATGATCCGAAGTGCCAATATGATTAGTTATTACGACGGTTCGAAAATTTGTAACGAGATCGGGTTCAGCTATTTGCCAATTGAAGCATCCATCAGGAATATTTCAGGGATTTATTTGAAGGACACAGTTCATTAGACTTCAGCGCAACCTTTTGACAATCATAACCGTCAATCTTAACGAAAACTACAATCTTTTTGTTATGAAGAAAACAGCACTAATAATTTATACACTACTGCTTGTGGTAAATATCTGTTTTGCGAAAAATGCAAAACGGGATGTTATTTACCTGAAGAACGGAAGTGTGATCAACGGGCAGATCGTCAGCTCACTCCCATCGGGACAGGTGAAGATCAAGACCAAGGATAACAGCCTCTGGGTTTTTGAACCATCCCAGATTGACAGTATCCACTATTCGCAATCGATCCTTTCAGGATACAATTACCACCCTGGTTATTTCAACCTCACAGAAGCTGGAATCCTTGCTGGCAACTCCAAAAACAAATACGATGCCCCATTTTCACTGATGAACATCAATGGCTGGCAGTTTAAAAACAGGTTCTCTGTCGGTTTTGGGGCGGGTATTGAGATGATGAGCGAAACCTATCTCCCAGTTGTTGCCGACTTTCGTTACTATCTTAAAAAACAGGGTGTTAATCCATTTTTTGCAATTCAGGGCGGATATACTTTTGCGCTTGATAAACCCGATCCACAATACGTATATACCTACTCAGGAATTTGGGGTGGTTCCTCAAGTACTCTGGCGATGAAAGCAACAGGAGGACTTCTGCTCAACCCTTCAGTAGGCCTTATCACGCCCATCAACGAAAATATGGCCCTCACTTTCAGTGCAGGTTACCGAATCATGCGCCACAGGTACAGCCGTGAGGACAACTACAAAATCGATATGGATTACAACAGGCTCTCTGTAAAAATCGGGTTATTGTTTCAATAAATTCAACCAAATACAACCATGAAAAAGCTAATTATCAACACTATTTTCCCCCTTTTTATCCTGATGGTTCTTGTTTCAGGATGTGAAGATAAATTCACCGAACAATATCTTTCAGCCGAACCGGTGTATATGAGTTACAAAGATTTCAGGGAAGCTGTGAAATCTGAAAGCCTTCATACCCTGGTAAATCCGGGTAAAATCTACTATAAAGATAACTATCTGTATATTAATGAATTAATGAAGGGTATCCATGTTTATAACAATACCAATCCGGCTAGTCCTCAATATGCAGGATTTATCACAATCCCCGGGAATGTTGACATGGTCATCCGTGGCAACATCATGTATGCCGATAGCTACATTGACCTTGTGGCAATTGATATCACAAATCCAGCAAGTTCAAAAGAAGTTGCCCGTTTGAAAGGTGTTTTCCCTTATTCTGTCCCGTCTTACGATCCCACATATCGTGTTGGGGTGATAGACGATACACAAGGAGTTGTTGTGGATTGGACCATTAAGAAAGTGCGTAGGGAGGTGCAACAGATCGACTATCCCGTTTATCCGGTTTATTTTGGAAGTGAACTGGCCAACTTCGCACAAAGTTCCGACGCAGGGACCAAAGCTTCCAGCGGAACACAAACTAGTGCAGCCGGTATTGGTGGTTCGATGGCAAGGTTCGGATTGGTTGGGAACCACCTTCTCGCTGTGGACAACAGTACCTATTATAATTTCAACCTTACAGACGCATTAAACCCAACCATCGAAACCAAAACGAGTATGGGCTGGAATATAGAAACGATGTTCCTCTCAGGAACCAACATGTTCCTTGGAACAACAACAGGTATGTTGATCTACGATGTTTCAGATGTGACCAAGCCGGTTTATGTGTCGAATTTCTGGCATGCCACAGGATGCGATCCGGTTGTTGTTCAAAACAACAGGGCTTATGTTACCATCAGGGGCGGGAACCGTTGTGGAAGCATCATCAACAGGCTTGATGTACTCGACGTTACTGTCCTTAAAAGTCCAATCCTGATGCGTTCCTACAATATGGTGAACCCTTACGGGCTGGGTATCGACGATGATGTATTGTTTGTTTGCGACGGTACTGCCGGACTTAAGGTCTATAACGCTTCAGACCCCTATCTGATCGCGGAAAAACAAATCGCCACCTTCAAGGACATCAATGCCTATGATGTGATCCCGTTGGGCAAATCTCTTTTGATGATTGGCACGGACGGCTTTTACCAGTATGATTACACCAACCTGAACGACATCAAGCAGATCAGTGCGATCAAGGTGGTGAAATAGCGGCTGGCTACTGGCAAAATTGTGGCTAGCTACTTGCAACTGGCGGCTGGCTGTGCTTCAAAGAGGAAACATCCAGACTATACCGACCTTCAATTTTATTTGTTGCAAAGATTTCACAAAGAATCCCGGAAAACCGGGATTTTTCTTTGGGTTTGGAGTTTTAATATTCTTTAAGTATCTTTGTAAAAAAGGATAATATGACAGATATTCAGTTATATACAAAGATTAGTTCATTACCCGAAAATCTTAAAGCCGAGGTTATTGATTTCATCGATTTTATTACTTCTAAAAGTAAGGTTGAAAAATCAGTTTCTAAAAAACCAAGGATTTTTGGTTATGCCAAGGATACTAAAATCATCAAACCATCATTTGATGAACCCTTGGACGAATTTAAGGATTATATGTAATGAAAAATTGGTAATTGTATCTAAGGACAGGTTTTTTAAGGAATATAAAGTAAAGGTGATATGGTAAAACAGTCAGGGATGAATACGACAAACCATTCCATATACGCTAAGTCATTAGGGTTGATTGCAATCAATAAAATATTGTGAAGCACTATTACTCTCAGTTTTCTGAATCAGACTGTGCGAATTAGCACTTTGGTATGCAAAAATTTCCGACAATTTAAACTGTATAGAAACATTTTAAATTAGAAGTTAAATTAAATTCGTCTTGTAAAGCATTAAGGCATGGGCTACTTTTGCGGGTAATTTTTAAAATCGAATGTTTCATTCAAATAATTCTAAAATCAAGTACTTATGAGCAATTTCCTGAATGCCTCGATAGGCCGGAAAGTATTTATGAGCCTCACAGGACTTTTCCTTATCTCATTTTTGTTGATCCACCTGACGTTGAACCTCTTCCTGATCTTCGATGACTCAGGCAACCTGTTTAACCAGGCAGCCCATTTCATGGCAACCAACCCAATCATCAAGATTATGGAACCAATTTTAGCCCTGGGTTTCATCATCCACATTATCTGGTCAGGATGGATTACCCTCGAAAACATGAAAGCCCGTCCAATTGGTTATGCTTCTGGCGATCAATTACTTAAATGGTGGGAGCCAGCCAAGAACATGTTTATTCTTGGTGGGATGATCGCAATTTTTCTTGTTCTCCACATCCTTCAGTTTTGGGTCAAGATGAAAATTACGGGTGACCCATTGTTGAACGAGCCTTTAAATATGCCCCTTGAGGCCGGAGTTGAAATGCACAATGCCTATGCACTTGTAGCCGGCCTGTTTAAAAACAGCGTGTTGTACGATATCGTTTACATAATCGGTGGTATTTTTGTAGGTCTGCACATCACCCATGGATTCTGGAGCGCCTTCCAAACAATTGGTTTCAACAACAACAACTGGATGAAGAGGTTAAAATGCCTGGCAAACCTGATCGGTATTGTTTTTGCCATTGGATTTTCGGCTATCCCGCTCTATTTTCTTATTAAATTCTAACTGAAAGTAAAGATCACAACATATGAGCATCTTAAATTCACATATACCTGAAGGATCCATTTCAGAAAAATGGTCAAACCATAAAGCTAATATCAAGGTTGTCAGCCCTGCCAACAAGATGAAACTCGAAATCATCGTTGTCGGGACCGGTCTGGCAGGAGCCTCTGCGGCTGCCTCGCTTTCGGAGCTGGGCTATAACGTAAAGGCATTTTGCTACCAGGATAGCCCGCGCCGCGCACATTCAATTGCTGCACAGGGCGGTATCAATGCTGCCAAAAATTACCAGAACGACAATGACTCTGTTTACAGGTTATTTTACGATACAATAAAAGGTGGCGACTACCGGTCACGCGAAGCCAATGTGCACCGTTTGGCCGAAGTTTCTCCAAACATCATCGACCAGTGTGTGGCGCAGGGAGTTCCGTTTGCACGCGAATACGGTGGCTTGCTCTCCAATCGTTCATTCGGTGGGGTATTGGTGAGCCGGACTTTTTACGCACGTGGGCAGACTGGCCAGCAGTTGCTTTTGGGAGCTTATTCTGCTTTGAACAGGCAGATTGCCGAAGGTAACGTGAAAATGTACACGCGTCACGAAATGCTCGACCTTGTTACCATCGATGGAAAAGCCCGCGGAATTATTGCCCGCGACATGGTGACCGGTGAGGTAAAACGCTTTGGTGCACATGCTGTCATCATTGCTTCCGGTGGATATAGCAATGTATTCTTCCTATCAACCAATGCGATGGGGTGCAATTGCTCCGCTTCATGGGTTTGTTACAAGAAAGGTGCTTTTTTCGCCAATCCATGTTTTGTCCAGATCCATCCAACCTGTATTCCAGTTCACGGTTCACAGCAATCGAAACTGACCCTGATGTCAGAATCGTTAAGGAACGATGGCCGTGTGTGGACCCCGAAAAAAATGGAAGATGCAGAAAAATTGCGCAAAGGGATTATTGGGCCAAATGACATCAAAGACGAAGACCGCGATTTTTACCTCGAAAGAAGATATCCGTCCTACGGCAACCTTGTTCCCCGCGATGTCGCTTCACGTGCTGCCAAAGAACGTTGCGATGCCGGCTATGGGGTCAACAAAGAAGGGAAAGCCGTATATCTCGACTTTAAATATTCGATCGAACGCCTTGGCAAGCATACCATTGAGAAACGGTATGGCAACCTTTTCCAGATGTACGAGAAAATTACCGACTCAGATCCATACAAAGAGCCAATGCAGATTTATCCTGCCATCCATTATACCATGGGTGGAACATGGGTGGACTACAACCTGATGACCACCATACCAGGATTGTATGCACTTGGTGAGGCCAACTTCTCCGATCATGGTGCAAACCGCTTGGGGGCTTCGGCATTGATGCAGGGATTGGCAGATGGCTATTTTGTAATTCCTTATACAATAGGCGATTACCTTGCTGGTGAAATTAGGGTCCCCAAAATAGATACGAACCGCCCGGAATTTGTCGAAGCTGAAAATGCGGTGGTTGCCCGGCTTGAGAAGTTGTTTCATATCAAAGGAAAAACCCCTGTTGATCATTTTCACAAAAAATTAGGCCAGATCATGTGGGACAAAGTGGGTATGGCCCGCAATGCAGAAGGATTGACCGAAGCGATCAAGGAAATTCAGGAATTGCGAGTAGAATTTTATAAAGACCTGCTTGTACCGGGTGAATTGAAAAACGTCAATCCAGAACTTGAAAAAGCCGGAAGGGTTGCCGATTTTATCGAACTTGGTGAGTTACTTGCACGTGATGCACTTAACCGTAACGAATCGTGTGGTGGTCACTTCCGTGAGGAGTCTGCTACTGATGAGGGCGAAGCCAAACGTGATGATGAAAACTTTGCCTATGTTGCCGCTTGGGAATATAAAGGCATTGATAATGAACCAGTTCTTCACAAGGAAGACTTGGTTTTCGAGACAATTCATTTAACCCAGAGAAGTTATAAATAAAGATATCTTAACAAAATGGCTGATATAATTCTCAAAAAAATATATGTAAAAGTCTGGAGGCAAAATAGCCCTAAGGCTAAAGGTCGGTTCGAGACCTACGAGGTTATAAATGTTTCCCAGGGAACTTCTTTCCTTGAAATGATCGACATCCTCAACGACGAGCTTATCCTTGCTGGAAAAGATCCAATTGCATTTGACCACGATTGTCGTGAAGGGATCTGCGGAATGTGCTCGCTATACGTCAACGGTCATGCACACGGCCCCGATACCGTTGTGACGACCTGCCAGTTACATATGCGCCGATTTACCGAAGGTCAAACAATTACAATTGAGCCATGGCGTGTTGGTGCATTTCCTGTTATCAAAGACTTGATGGTTGACCGTACTGCTTTCGAAAAAATCCAGCAGGCAGGTGGTTTCGTTTCTGTAAATACCGGTGGCGTACCCGATGGGAATGTAATTCCCATCTTCCAGGACGACGCTGAAGAGGCCATGGACGCTGCCGCATGTATCGGCTGTGGTGCATGTGCTGCTACCTGCAAAAATTCATCTGCGATGTTGTTTGTGGCCGCTAAGGTTTCGCAGTTTGCAAAACTGCCTCAGGGCCAGGTTGAAGCCAAAAAACGTGCAAAAGCCATGGTTGCCAAAATGGACGAACTTGGTTTTGGAGGTTGTACGAACACCGGTGCATGTGAATTGGCCTGCCCAAAAAGCATTTCTATTGCGCATATTTCAAGATTGAACAGGGAATATCTCAAAGCAAAATTAGCTGATTAATTAATAATCAATTAGATATACAAATGAGAGCGTGACCGGAAGGTCGCGCTTTTATGTTATTAACTAAAGGCGGTTGATAACTCTTTTTTGTTTTTCAATTGCGAAGAACATAAAAAACAAGTTTATACATAAATTCGCACCGGACGGATTAGATCATTACAATAAACTTGCGTGTATGCCATACAGAAGACTACCGAATACAGATCAGGCCAGATTAAGGACCCTTCAGACAGCCATTTTAATGGGCCAACAGAAGGAAACTGATGAGCTTGCTTTTTCATCGAAGTCGTTGAACCGGTTGAGAGGCTTTTATACAAGTTTTGAAACCACGATCATTCATCATAAATTAGCCCGAAAGCAACAGGAAAAAAGTAGTGCCACCTATCTTGAAGCAGCCAGGAAAGCCAGGTTATACCTTTCACATTTCATTCAGGTCCTGAATTTTGCAATTCAGCGCGGTGATATGAAACCTTCAGTCAGGGATTTCTTCGGATTTTCTGATAAAAAGATGCCCTCACTGATCCTTGATCTGGAAGTTTTTGAATGGGGTAAGAAAATTATCGAAGGTGAGCACAAACGCATCAACCATGGGGGAAATCCTCTCTATAACCCGTCAATCGCTCTCGTTAAAGTAAAATACGACCAGTTTACCGATGCCTATCATTTTCAGAAAACCTTGCAGAACAATACTGCCCGATGGACAGCCAAAGTTGCTGATTTAAGAAAAGAGGCAGACGAAATTATTTTGGACATCTGGAACGAAGTTGAAGAGCGTTTTTCGGATCTGCCAGATGACCTTAAAAGGGAAAAAGCTTCTGAATACGGATTGATTTATGTTTACCGGCCAATGGAACGGATCAGGACGGAACAGTCCATGAAGGTTGGAATTGAGGAGGAGGCTTAAAAGTTGCCGGTCAGATTAATCGCAACTTGAAACGGCATCGCTTTTTTGACAGAATTATATTTTGACGGTTTCTGTTACTTGAAACAAACAGTTTCGTGGTTCGCCAGGACAAAGCAGTTTGATAGGTTGTTGAAATTTGGATTTTTATGGTTTCGGGTTTGACAAGTTCACGTTTTCATTGACTGGAAGGTAATATTTGACAATAAAAAACTAATTTAATTAACTTAAAACATGCAATTTATGGATTCAATAAATGAACAATTAAAAGATTTATACATAAAAAAGTTCAGTGAGGGTACTCCCTGTTTCTTACAGCAATTGCGTGAGAGAAGAAGAGTTAAAAATAAAAAAGAACATCCCGCATATCCTCTTTTATTAAATATTAACGAAGAAAATTATCATAATGCTGATTTGCGAATAATGGTATTCGGCCAGGAGACTAACTCTTGGGAACATAAGGTTCATTCAGATATCCCTATTAATCAAAGTATTGATTTTGTGGAGCAGACTGTTTTGACTTTTATGGATCATTATAGTCGCTTCTTAAATGACAAAGTGAATAAAAAAAGTAAAAAATCACCTTTTTGGAATGCACATAATAAGATTTGTAAAAGTTTGGGCGATAGAAATGTTGAGATTGTTTGGAATAATATTTACAAAATTGGGAATGAGTTAAAAAATCACAATAGACCGCATTCAAACATAAGACAAATGGAGAATGAAAACTTTGATGTGATTTCAAACGAAATAGAAATTCTAAAACCAGATGTTTTGATTTTTTTTACTGGACCTGACTATGATGCAAGGGTGAACAAAAAATTTCAAATCAATAGGACAATCGAAGTTTCTTCAACGATTCCAGTCAGAGAATTAGCAAAATTTTCTTTAGAAAACAAAATTTTGTCATATAGAACTTATCATCCAAGATATTTGCAGCAAAAGCATAAGATGGACTATTTGAAGTTTATAATCAATGAACTAAAGGAGATATAGCTTGCCATTATTTAAATAGCTGTAACTCAATAAATATATTGGAAGGAAAAGCAATTGAAAACCGAACCGGCAACAGCAAACTACCCACTAGCTGGGTTTGGGTGTTTCGGTGCTTCGTTGAAAGGGAAGTAGATATTTTAAGTGCAGCACTTTGCAGAAAGTTAGGTAGTCTAAATCTCGGCCTGCATGTAGCTGCCAGACGTTAGAAACTGGCGGCTGACTACTAGCAGCTGGATGTCTTTCAAATAGATCTAATATTGAGTACACTCCGAGAAGATAAAAACAAAAAATGCCAAAAAGACTCTAAGACACTAAGGTTTCACAAAGAGTTAAATATCAGAACTATATTCTTAGTGAAGCCTTAGTGTCCTTGTGTCTTTGTGGCAGAAGAGGGCTTTTCGGAGTGGACTCAATATCAACAAAAAATATTCCCCAATCGCCTGATTGCGTTGATGCCATCCTGACCAAAACTTGCCAATATTCTGTTTGATTACTTGGAAAATTTTTCTGTACTTTCAACCCCATAAAAAATCAATCGGATGAAACGGAATTATTACCTGGTATTTTTAGTCTTTATCACATTTTTCGCAATCTCTTTCCTGACCAACATTCTTGGCGCCATAATCCCCGAAGCGAAAGACGATTTTCATGTCAGCTATGCCATGGCAGCCTTTCTGCCGCTCTTTTTCTTTATCGCTTACGGTGTGATGTCGATCCCTGCCGGATTGCTTACTGAAAAGTACAAAGAGAAGAAAGTCATGGTTGCCGCATTTATTTCCGCATTTGTCGGTGCATTGGCTTTTGGATTGTTTCCCAGCTTTGCGGTTATGTTGGGTTCGCTCTTTTTAATCGGTGCCGGCATGGCCAGTTTGCAGGTGGTCATCAATCCTTTACTCCGTGTCACAGGTGGCGAGGAGCATTTTGCCTTCAACTCCGTAATGGCGCAGCTCTTCTTCGGAGGTGCTTCGTTTCTTAGTCCGATGCTCTACTCCTATCTTGTTCTCGAATTGAAACAAGGGGGTACCCCTAACGCTGCAGTAAAATACCTGGGTTCATTAGTTCCTGAAGCATTGCCCTGGGTAACAATATATTGGGTTTTTGCGGCTATTTCCCTGGTGATGATCGTTGTGGTCCTTTTGTCAAAATTCCCAAAAGTTGAATTGAATGAGGATGAAAAAACCGGCGACTTGAAGACAATCGTACACCTTTTAAAAAATAAAACGGTTTTGCTTTTCTTTCTGGGCATTTTCTGCTATGTAGGTACAGAACAGGGCATTGCCAATTGGATTTCTGAATTCCTCAAAACCTATCATGGAATGCGCCCTGAAGTAGAAGGGGCACAAGCTGTTCAATGGTTCTGGGGATTAATGACCATTGGCTGTATCCTGGGTCTTGGATTACTCAAATTAATCGATAGTAAAATTGTGATAAGGATTTTTGTACTTGGAGCGATGGCAGCCCTTGCAACCGCCCTTTTCACGCCAAATCCGAAAGTGGCATTTTACTCATTCATTACCATAGGTTTTTGTGCATCCGTGATGTGGTCAATTGTTTTTTCATTGGGCATGAATTCGGTTCCCGAACATCATGGATCCTTCTCGGGAATACTTTGCTCAGGAATTATGGGTGGAGCTATCACACCCGTAATCGTAGGATCGCTTGCCGAAGTATTCAGTTTGAGGACAGGGATGTTGTTTAACTTTGTCACTTTGACTTACCTCCTTAGCCTCTCTTTTTGGGCAAAACCTTTGATCAAGAACAAGACAATATTTGATAAAAACATAACGACGAAAATTTAACATGACGAACAGAAGAAATTTCCTCATCAAAGGAGGTGTTGGCGTAGCGGCAATAGCATTAAGCAGCAACACAATTGCAGAAACTGGACTATCAACCTTATCTGTAAGTAATTATGCATCCAAGCGGCCTGAACCTGCCAAGCGGAAATTCACATCCAAGTCGGTGGAGGCGACAATTGCAAGGATAAAGGCGCAGATCAAGGACCCCAAATTGGCGTGGATATTTGAAAACTGTTACCCGAATACATTGGATACCACTGTCAATTACAAACTGTCCGACAACAAACCGGATACCTTCGTGGTAACAGGCGACATCAATGCCATGTGGTTGCGCGATTCATCGGCACAAGTCTGGCCTTACCTTTCACAGATCAAACAGGACGAACCTTTGCGCCTTCTGATTGCCGGTGTGGTCAACCGTCAGACCAAGTGTGTCAACATTGATCCTTACGCCAACTCATTTAACGAAGGGCCTACCGGAAGCGAATGGAAAACCGACCAGACAACGATGAAACCCGAACTGCACGAACGCAAATGGGAAATCGACTCGCTTTGTTATACTGTCCGTTTGGCATACAACTATTGGAAAACATGCGGCGACACTTCGGTTTTCACCCCTGAATGGAAAAAAGCCGCCGCTTTGATTGTCAAAACTTTCAAGGAACAGCAGCGCAAAAAAGACAATGGTCCCTACTCTTTCCTTAGGGTAACCGACCGTCAGTTCGATACATTGTCGAACAACGGTTTGGGAAATCCAGTCAAACCTGTGGGATTGATCGTCTCCTCCTTCCGTCCATCCGACGATTCGTCAACCTACGGATTCCTTGTCCCTGCAAACCTCTTTGCGATCATCTCCTTGAAACAATTGGCCGAAATCTCCGAAAAGGTCACAACCGATAAAACTTTTGCTGCCGAATGTTTGGCATTGGCAACCGAAGTGCAAAATGCAGTAAACCAATATGCGATCCTCAACCATCCGAAATACGGCAAAGTTTACGCGTTCGAGGTTGATGGATTTGGCAATGCCCTTTTTATGGACGATGCCAATCTTCCGAGCCTTCTCGGATTGCCCTATTTGGGAAGCGTTCCGGCAAACGATCCGGTTTACCAGAATACGCGCAAACTGATCTGGAGTCTTGACAATCCCTATTTCTTCAAAGGGAAAGCTGCAGAAGGGATTGGCGGCCCACATATTGGTTATGACATGATCTGGCCTATGAGCTTAATTATGAGGGCTATGACAAGTTCTGACGACAAAGAGATCGTTTATTGCATAAAGACTTTGAGGGACACAGATGCGGAAACAGGGTTTATGCACGAGAGTTTCCACAAGGAGGATCCCACAAAATTCACACGCAAGTGGTTTGCATGGGTGAATACATTGTTCGGGGAACTCATTGTTAAACTTGAAAAGGATGGCAAAATTAAACTATTGAACAGTATTTAGACAATATATTAATAATGAATAACTTAACTAAATACATCTCTTTTGCAGCGACACTCCCTTTTGGGATGATGGCCGAAAATAATTTTGCGCAGAAACCAAATGTCGTATTTATTTATGCCGATGACATTGGTTATGGCGACCTGAGTTGCAACGGTGCCAAAACGATCAGCACGCCAAATGTGGATGCACTTGCAAGTCAGGGAGTCCGCTTCACCAATTTCCACAGTGCCGCCGCTACCTCTACCCCATCGCGATATGCCTTATTGACAGGCGAATACGCATGGCGGAAACAGGGAACCGGTATTGCAGCCGGTAATGCCGGTTCGATTATCCGTCCCGAAAGGTTCACATTTGCCGATGTCTTCAAGAGTGCAGGTTATACCACCGGTGTTGTTGGGAAATGGCATCTGGGACTCGGTGATAAAACAGGTACACAGGATTGGAACGGCCACATCACGCCAGGTCCATCCGATATTGGTTTCGACTATTCGTTTATCCTTGCGGCTACGGGTGACCGGGTTCCATGTGTTTATGTTGAAAATGAGCGCATTGTGAACCTTGATCCCAAGGATCCGATTTCCGTTGATTATGAGAAGAATTTTGAAGGTGAACCTACCGGGAAGTTGAATCCTGAGTTGTTGAAAATGCACCCCAGTCATGGACACGATATGTCGATTGTGAATGGTATTTCGCGGATCGGGTTTATGAAAGGCGGGAAATCGGCATTGTGGATAGACGAAGAGATAGGCGACAGGATTACCGAAAAAGCGGTTTCCTTTATCAAAACAAACAAAGACAAACCTTTCTTCCTCTACTTTGCAACCCAGGATGCCCATGTTCCGCGCGTACCGGCACCCCGGTTTGTTGGCAAAAGCGGTATGGGGGCTCGTGGCGATGCGATCCTCGAATTTGACTGGTCGGTAGGCGAAGTGCTGAAAACCCTTAAAACTTTGGGTCTCGATAAAAATACAATTGTGATCCTTTCAAGCGACAATGGTCCTGTTGTTGACGACGGTTACAAAGACCGCGCAGTCGAGTTGCTTGGCAGCCATAAACCTGCCGGTGAATTCAGGGGCGGCAAATACAGCAGTTTTGAAGGCGGCACACGGGTTTCCGGGATTGTAAAATGGCCTGCCAAGGTTAAACCAGGCGTATCCGATCATTTGGTCTGTCAGGTCGATATGCTGGCCACATTTGCTTCCCTTTTAAAGGTTAAACTTCCGGTAGGTGCAGCACCCGACAGTCAGGACCAACTTTCGACATGGCTCAATACCGGTGGCAAAGGAAGGGAATATCTTGTATTACAGAATGTTAATAACAATCTTTCGATCGAAAACGGGATTTGGAAATACATCGCGCCTGGTGCAGGTCCGGCTTACGGAAAAGAGACCAATACCGAATATGGAAACTCGCAACAGAACCAGTTGTACAATTTAACGGTTGACCGTGGCGAAAAAACAAACGTCGCGACCTCTAATCCAAAAATAGTGGCCAAATTAAAGGCGAAACTGGAGGAAATAAAAGGAGCAAAATAGATTTTTCGAAATTTGAGTCTGAATTTAAATTGTAAATAAGGAATTCATCTAAAATCGGACTGATCAAGCAGTTGACCCATCAACTAAAAAAGGACAAAGACCCACGGTTTTTAGGTCGCGGTGACATTTTTGATACCTATCCCTATTCCGAAGACACCCGCAATTTTTACAACCGCTTTATGTCTGGCGAAAAGCTAAAGGCAGGTTGGATCAATCCCACCGATATTGAAAAAGCTATAATTGGGGAGTGAGGTTTGTAATAGTAATTCAGTTCTATATACCATTACCGCTTCATAGTTGTGTCCACTCCGAAAAGCCATCTTTTGCCACGAAGACACCAGGACACAAAGGCTTCACTAAGGCTATAAAATTTAACTTTCTCAAAAAAAGGTAATAATGTTTGGAAATTTTCAGGTTATTTGGGTAACTAAGGTTATTTTGGAAATTGTTTTTTAAAACCTTATTTTACAGTACTTTAACCATATAAACCAAAAATGAACACCTAGAACCTGACCTTATTCCCTTATTTTTATCACAATTTTGACCATTATCCCACATTTGCTTTGCGGCGCATTGATCGTTCACTCTCCCAACAACTTTCTTATTGCGCCGCTGGTTGATGGGTTAATCATCTATAATAATTTCACTCCTGCGGAGTTTTTTAAAATGCAAAGACATGATATTTAATTCATTATATTGTTCTACTTTGGAATCGGTTTAAAATCCTACCTCGGTCAATCCCCTGAAAGGGGAAAAACGTGAATAACCCAGGGTAAGCGGTCCAGAACCAAAGCCACGTTAAAGCTCAAAAGATCCTTGTACTCATCCAAAAATCGCGACCTATTCCAGTACGGTTCTTTCCGGTAAAAATCAGATTAAACGGCAAACAGTGCATTCCCAAAATTTCTTGGTTTTTCTCAAATCCCAAATCATTTGTTTTCAGGCAACTTTAATACCTGACCTGCCAAAATCCTGGTCGCAAAAGTCGCAAAAGCAACCACCGTGATCGAACTGATGGGCATCAGGACGGCTGCCACAACTGGTGAAAGGTGTCCCGTAAGGGCAATGATCAAGCCTATGATATTGTAAAAAAATGAGATCGCAAAACTCATCTTGACCACATTAATCGACTTGCGCGCAAAACAGATAAAATCGGGCAACCTGTAAAATTGGGAGGCCTCCACAATGGCATCCCCGGCAGGGGAAAAATGGTAAATATCGTCCGCGATCGAAAGAGCCACATCACTCTGCATAAATGCCCCGGCATCGTTTAACCCATCACCTGTCATCATCACATTATGGCCTTGCTCCCTTAAACGGGTAATAAACTCCATCTTGTTCTGGGGCAACTGATTAAAAAATATCTTATGCACCCCAAAATGGCTTTCAAGATATTCCCTTTCCGCATCGTTATCGCCAGATAATAAATACAGGTCAAATTGCTGGTTCAATTGCCTGATCACCACATCAAATCCCGGACGATATTGGTTGCTAATCCGATAAAACCCTTTATATTGCTCATTGATAGATACATAAATTTTAGAGTCTGAACTTGTCTGTTGATCCGTCATTTCTCCTGCAAATTCGAGTGAACCCAGTTTTATTGAATCTCCATCCACAGTTGCAAAAATCCCTTTGCCGGACATTTCAATATATCCTTGTGTTGCCAAGGACTGAATACCATCCATATACCGGTCCATAGCTTGACTTAATGGATGTGTCGATTGTCTGATAATTGATTTGATTTCTTGTATTTCACGATCAATTAATGGATTACCAATGAATTCCACGTTATTTTCATCAGGTTTAGTCAATGTGCCAGTCTTGTCAAAAACGATGGTGTCGATCCTGGCAAGCTTTTCGATCACCCTGATATTTTTGAGATACATCCCTTTCGTGCCCAAAATTCGCATCGCCGTACCCAACGTAAACGGTAACGACATCGCCAAAGCACAAGGGCAGGCAACA
>Ga0209083_1002607_pt1 | contig 16727 bp, 13 predicted proteins | sample AM7aDNAmetaG_FD_184132 | JGI IMG/M metagenome (GOLD analysis project Ga0209083, IMG submission 184132) | Freshwater microbial communities from Finland to study Microbial Dark Matter (Phase II) - AM7a DNA metaG (SPAdes) (version 3) | ecosystem: Environmental > Aquatic > Freshwater > Lake ...
ATATGCTCAGATATTTCCGGGTGAAATTGGATTAATAAAAGAAGGCCAGCAGATGGAAGCGGTTGCCGTTGCTATTCCCGGAAAAAAGTACAGGGGTAAAATAAAGTCTCTTGATACCCTGCTTGACAGCGAGACGCGAACCTTGAAAGTTAGAGCGGTAGTGGAAAATACGGAAGGTTTGTTGAAACCGGATATGTATGTCGATGTTGTTATTCATGCTGAGCTTGGTAAAGTACTGGCTATTCCGGAATCTGCGGTCCTGGAAACCGGAATAAGAAAAATAGTATTTGTAAAGGACGGGGAAGGAATATTCACTCCCAAAGAGATTAGCACAGGAAGGCAGACTGATGATTATTATGAAGTGCTTAGGGGAATAAAAGAAGGTGAAGAGGTTGTAACTTCCGCTAATTTCCTTATAGACTCGGAATCGAAGATAAAAGCAGCAATATCAAAGGTAAAATAACAAGCGCTAAGGCCAAAGCACTAAGTACTGAACAAGGAAATTATATGTATGCCGGTTTTTTTAAGGGAGCAAAATATGTTAGAGAAAATTGTTGATTTTTCTGCAAGAAACAAGTTTTTGATTATCATATTTACTTTTGTTGCAATGGTGGTCGCCTATTATTGCGTTAAAAATATACCCCTGGATGCCATCCCGGATCTTTCCGATACTCAGGTGATAGTCTACTCTAAATGGGACAGGAGCCCGGATATAATTGAGGACCAGGTAACTTACCCTATAGTCTCCAGTTTGTTGAGCGCGCCCAAAGTCAAAGCTGTAAGGGCCTTCTCTGATTTCGGGTTTTCATATGTTTATGTAATCTTTCAGGACGGTACGGATATTTATTGGGCAAGGAGCAGGACCTTAGAATACCTTAATAAAATAACTTCAAAGCTTCCGGAAGGTGTTACCACCGAACTGGGTCCTGATGCTACAGGTGTCGGCTGGGTCTATCAATACGCACTTGTTGACAAGACAGGGAAAAATGATCTGGCGCAGTTAAGAAGTTTTCAGGACTGGTATTTAAAATATTATTTGCAAACGGTTCCGGGTGTGGCTGAAGTTGCTTCTATAGGGGGCTACCAGAAACAATATCAGGTCAATATTAATCCTAATGCACTTGTGAATTACAAAATACCTTTGATGAAAGTTGTCGAAGCCGTAAGGAATGGAAATAATGATGTTGGCGGCCGGCTTGTTGAGTTCTCTGGTGCGGAATATATGGTGAGGGGCCGTGGCTATGCAAAATCAGTTAAAGATATAGAAAACATTGCAGTAACAAAAAGCATTGAGGGTACACCTGTATTAATAAAAAATATCGGTAAGGTAAGCATAGGCCCTGATATAAAAAGAGGGGTTTCTGACCTTGACGGCGGCGGAGATGTGGTGGGGGGTATAGTAATAATCAGGCAGGGCGAGAATGCTTTGAATGTTATTAATAAAGTAAAGGCGAAGTTAGAGGATATTAAGACCTCTTTACCCAAAGGGGCGGAGATTGTGACCACTTATGACCGCTCGGACCTGATACACCGGGCCATAAACACGCTTAAAAGCCAGCTTGTCGAAGAAATGATAATTGTCAGTTTTATTATTCTGTTTTTTCTCTGGCATATTCCTTCGTCGCTTATTCCCATAATTACAATACCTGTTGCAAGTTTTCTGTCTTTTATACCAATGTATATGATGGGCTTGACTTCAAATATTATGTCTCTTTCCGGTATTGCTATTTCTATCGGAGTTCTGGTAGACGGCGCCATTATTGAAGTGGAAAATGCCTACAAAAAACTTGAAATCTGGATTGAAGAAGGAAGAAAAGGAGATCCCCATGAGGTAAGACTTCAGGCGCTTAAAGAGGTGGTCCCGGCGGTATTTTTCTCTTTGCTTGTTATTGCCGTCGCTTTCCTACCTATTTTTACGCTGCTTGATCAGGAAGGAAGACTTTTTAAGCCGCTGGCATATACAAAGACGCTGGCCATGGCCATAGCCGCAATTCTTGCTTTAACACTTGATCCGGCTATTAGGTTGATGTTTATGCGGATGGATTATTATATTTTCAAACCGAAATGGCTTGCGTGGACCTTAAATCAGGTTGTAGTTGGAAAATATTACAAAGAAGAAAAACATCCGATAAGCAAGATTCTGTTTAAATTATACAATCCTGTTTGCAGTTTTACACTGAAATATCCTAAAAGGATTATAGCCGGGGCCCTTGTTTTAGTTGTTATTACAATTCCCGTATATTTTAAACTCGGTTCTGAGTTTATGCCGCCTCTCAATGAAGGCAGTATATTATATATGCCGACCACACTGCCGGGTATTTCGGTAACCGAAGCCGCAAAATTGCTTCAAACCCAGGACAGAATATTAATGAGTATTCCTGAGGTGGAAAGAGTATTCGGCAAAGCAGGCCGGGCTGACACCTCGACCGATCCTGCACCTTTCTCAATGATGGAAACAACAATAACATTAAAACCTGAGAGCGAATGGAGAAAGGTTACGAGGTGGTACAGTTCCTGGATGCCGGAATTATTTCAAAAACCTCTGAGGCATATATGGCGTGACAGAATAACCTGGGAAGATATTATTAACGAAATGGACTCGAAAATGAAGTTCCCGGGGGTTTCGAACGCCTGGACGATGCCCATAAAGGCACGAATCGATATGCTAACAACCGGGGTAAGGACGCCCGTGGGAATAAAAGTTTTCGGAGCCGATCTTACGGAGATAGAAAAAATAGGGGCCAGCCTGGAAACTTTACTCCGGGATATTAAGGGAACGAGAAGCGTTTATGCGGAAAGGGTAACAGGCGGATATTTTGTGGACTTTGTTTTAAAAAGAGAACAGCTGGCAAGATACGGGCTCAGCGTGAAAGAAGCGGAGATGGTTATAATGACCGCTATAGGCGGGGAACCTGTATCAACTACGATTGAAGGAAGAGAGCGGTATACTATAAATGTGCGTTATGCCCGGGAACTCAGGGATAATCTGCCAAAATTACGAAGAGTACTTGTGCCGACTATGGATGGAGCCAATATTCCTTTAAGCGAACTTGCGGATATAAATCTTGTTTCCGGCCCTTCGATGATAAGGGATGAAAATGGAATGCTGGCGGGATATGTTTATGTGGATATTACCGAAAGAGATGTCGGTAGTTGTGTTGCTGAGGCTAAGAAGGTAGTTTCCGGAAAAATAGATCTGCCGCAGGGATATTCACTTATGTGGAGCGGACAGTATGAAAATATGCAAAGAGTGGCGGAAAGATTAAAATTCGTAATTCCGCTTACAATATTTATAATATTTGTCCTGCTTTTTATGAATACAAAATCTGTGACTAAAACTCTTATTGTTTTAACGGCTGTTCCTTTTTCGCTTGTGGGAGCGGTCTGGCTGCTGTATTTGTTGGGATATAATAGTTCCATTGCCGTATGGGTAGGAATGATTGCGCTCCTGGGCCTGGACGCTGAGACGGGAGTTTTCATGCTGCTCTTCCTGGATCTTTCTTATAATGACCGGGTACGGAAAGGAAAAATGCAAACCTATGAGGACCTGAAGGAAGCAATCATAGATGGCGCAGTAAAAAGGATCAGGCCCAAGACCATGACGGTTATGGCAATTTTAATGGGCTTAATTCCGATAATGTGGTCAATGGGGACGGGAGCGGATCTTATGAAAAGAATCGCGGCTCCTATGATAGGCGGAGTAGTTACCAGTTTTATTCTTGAGCTTCTGGTCTACCCGGCAATATATATACTCTGGAAATGGAACTATGAAATGAAAAAAGGTATGGTAGTTGTAAAGGCACCGTGAAGAAAGAGCTGGCTGATTTAATAGTTCTGTGAATTGAGTGATAAATTAGTAACGGAAATATTAACATTAGCAAACTATAATAACATTAAGATATTAGTGTATTTATTGAAGAAAAATATTTGTCCTTTAAAAAATTAAAAAACACTTGACAAGGAGTATAAAAATAGCTATAATGTCTACTAAGTAGATAGACAAAGTAGGATAGCGGGGTATAATGAGAATATCTTTTAAAGGTGATTATGCGTTGAAGACGATACTAGAGTTATCTTTAAGTTACGGTAAAGGTCTTATAAAAATATCTGATATTTCTAAGAGAAAGGACATCCCACTTAAGTATCTTGAACAGATTTTGCTTCAGTTAAAAGGAGCAGGCTATGTGAACAGCAAAAGAGGACCTGAAGGAGGCTATTACCTGGTGAAGAAGCCTTCGGAAATAACTCTGGGAGAAATAATAAGGCTTATGGAAGGGTTTACCTCGCCCATAAGCTGTGTGAGTAAATCCTGTAAGCTTAAAGACAGGTGCAATGATGAGACGCGATGTCCTTTCCGTCCTATCTGGAAGGATATACGCGATATGGTTAACGGAGTAGTTGACCGGGTAAATTTTGAAGATATGTGTGTAAGTTCAGAAGACATGCAGAAAACAAAAACAGCAAATTATGAAATATAAAAGGAGACGATATGGCAAAGATATTTGAAGACATAACAAAGACGATAGGCAGCACCCCGCTGGTGAAGTTGAATAAAATAAGTAAAGGCCTAAACGGTTCCATAACTGTGAAACTTGAAAGTTTTAACCCTTTGCATAGTGTAAAAGACAGAATTGCCCTGGCCATGATCGAAGATGCGGAAGGAAAAGGCCTGATAAAAAAAGATACGGTTATCATAGAGCCAACCAGCGGGAACACTGGAATAGGCCTGGCCTTTGTCGCGGCGCAACGAGGGTATAAACTTATCCTTACCATGCCTGAAACTATGAGTCTTGAGAGAAGAGCCATTCTTAGAATATTTGGAGCCGAAATTGTAATGACCGAAGGCGCAAAGGGAATGAACGGAGCCGTTGAAAAAGCGAAAGAGCTGGCAAAAGAACTAAAAAATAGTTTTATCCCCCAGCAATTTGAGAACGAAGCCAATCCCAGTGTGCATAGAAAGACAACCGCCGAAGAAATATGGAAAGACACGGACGGCAAAGTGGATGTCTTTATAGCCGGTATAGGTACGGGCGGGACGGTAACGGGAGTCGGAGAAGTATTAAAGAAAAGAAAACCGCTGGTGAAAATTGTAGGGGTTGAACCGTTTGATTCCCCGCTTCTATCCGAAGGAAAAGCCGGGCCGCATAAGATACAGGGTATAGGGGCAAATTTTATTCCTAAAATATTTAACAAAAATATTATAGACGAGTATATTAAAGTAAAAAATGAGGATGCCGGAGCTGCTGCAAAAATACTTGCAAAAGAAGAAGGTATCCTTGCGGGAATATCTTCCGGAGCCGCACTTTGGGCGGCCTTAGAGATAGCAAAAAGGCCGGAGAGTAAAAATAAACTCATTGTCGCTTTGCTTCCGGATACAGGGGAAAGGTATCTTTCTACCTGGATCTTTCAGGAATATTTAAAATGACAAACAAAAAATTCATGGAGGTATACTTCAAAAAATCGGCCATGTGAAGCCAATATTTTGTAAGTGAAATCTAAAAGAACCGGAATCAGTGAAATCCACTTTAAAAGGAGAAAAATATGTCAAATCAGGGTTTAGATACTATAGGTTTACATGCAGGACAGGTGCCGGATCCGACAACGGGCTCAAGAGCCGTACCGATATATCAAACGACTTCCTATGTTTTTAATAGTGCCGAGCATGCCTCAAACCTGTTTGGACTTAAAGAGTTTGGTAATATCTATACGAGATTAATGAACCCCACTACGGATGTGCTGGAAAAGAGAGTTGCTGCAATTGAAGGAGGGGTGGCTGCGCTGGCCGTAGCCTCAGGGCAATCGGCAATTACGCTAGCTTTACTCGGTATAACCGGAGTCGGAGATGAGATAATCTCCGCAAACAATTTATACGGAGGCACCTATACTCTCTTTCATTATACTTTTGCAAATCTTGGAAGAAGGGTTGTTTTTGTTGATTCAAAAAAACCGGAAGATTTTAAGAAAGCGATAACTTCCAAAACAAAAGCAATTTATCTGGAAACAATCGGAAATCCTAAACTGGATGTGCCGGACTTCGAGGCGCTGGCTAAGATAGCCCACGAAGCAGGAATTCCGTTGATTGTCGATAATACCGTAGGCGTGGGTATCATTAAGCCTATTGATTTTGGAGCTGATATTGTGGTTATATCCGCGACAAAATATCTGGGCGGGCATGGGACTTCTCTCGGAGGTGTAATAGTTGACTCCGGTAAATTTGCCTGGGGTAACGGGAAATTTCCTCAGTTATCCGAAGACGATCCTTCCTATCACGGTTTAAATTTCTGGAAAGTATTCGGCAATTTCCCGGGAGCAGGTAATATCGCCTTTATTATTAGAGCCAGAGTGAGTTTGCTCCGTGATCTTGGGCCCTGCATCAGCCCGTTTAACTCCTTTCAGCTCCTCCAGGGGGCCGAAACACTCGGCCTAAGAGTAAGGCAGCATTCAAAAAATGCTCTGGAATTGGCAAAATGGCTTAAAAATCATCCTTCAGTATCCTGGGTAAATTACCCCGGCCTCGAGGAGCATACAAGTCATGCTAATGCAAAAAAATATCTTAAAGGTAACTTTGGCGGGCTTATTGGTTTTGGTATTAAGGGCGGATTGGAAGCAGGGAAGAAATTTATTTCAGCTGTGAAACTCCTTTCGCATCTTGCAAACATCGGAGATGCCAAAAGCCTGGTAATTCATCCTGCTTCTACGACCCATTCTCAGTTGACTCCGGAAGAACAGGTCGCAACCGGCGTGACTGCTGATTTTATCAGATTCTCGGTGGGGCTGGAAGATGTAGCGGATATTAAAGTAGACCTTGACCAAGCGCTAAAAAATGCGGTAAAGTAGGTTAAACAAAGAATGCAGATTTCTAATGGTAAGACATTTTTGAGTTTTTCAGAAGCCTTAAGTGCCGGTATTGCAGGTACAGTTCCGGCATTTAACTGGCTGGTTCCTCTGCTTGACGCAAACGGTGCGGACGAAAAGGCACTTTTAACCGGTGCGGATCGACTTAGGGCAAAAACTATGGGCAACTCGGTTCATCTGAGAGGCCTTATAGAATTTTCCAACTTTTGCAGGAAAAACTGTCATTACTGCGGTCTTAGAGTAGTCAATCAAAAGATTAAAAGATATCGCTTGTCGGAAACTGAGATACTCGACACAGCCTTAAAGGCGGAAAAGCTCGGGTATAAAACTATAGTACTGCAATCAGGCGAAGATCTTCATTTTAGTTCAGATGTGATGTGCGGGATAATAAAAGAATTAAAGAACAAAACCAAACTTGCGGTTACCTTGAGCCTGGGTGAAAGAGACGAAACCACTTATGCGGCCTGGAAAAAAGCGGGGGCGGACAGGTATTTACTTAGAATTGAAACTACAGACCCGGTGATTTTTAAAGCAATTCACCCTGATAGTGATCTCGAATATAGAAAAAATTGTCTCTATATACTCAAAAAACTTGGCTATCAATTAGGCAGCGGTGTTATGGTAGGGCTTCCGGGGCAAACTTCTTTAAGCCTGGCCGGGGATATTATCTGGATGTATAAGCTGGGAGTCGAGATGGTGGGGATAGGCCCTTTTTTACCGCATAAGGAAACTCCATTGAGAGAGGAAAAAGGCGGCACCTTAAATCAAGCTCTTCGCTTAGTTTCTGTGTTGCGGCTCGTATTTCCGTATGCACATATACCTGCTACAACCGCAATGGGTACGATAGATCCCTTGGGCAGAGAAAAAGCTTTAGAAGCGGGTGCTAATGTGATAATGCCGAATATTACTCCGACCGGGGTCAGGCCTTTGTATGAGATTTATCCTAACAAAATTTGTCTGGATGAGACCGCCGATAAATGTTTTGGGTGCGTAACAGCAAGAATAATCGGGCTGGGTCGTACCGTCGGGACAGATTACGGGCATGTAAAGAGAAATACAAAGTAAAATTCAATATTTCAAGGTGAAATACTTATGAATGATGATAAAATAGAAGTACCTAAAGACAGCCCGAACGGGATAGTAGAAACAAAGTATTTTGAATTTAATTCACTTACTCTTGAAAGCGGTGAAGAGCTTTCTCCTGTTACTATTGCCTATGAAACTTACGGAAAATTAAACGAAAAAAAGGATAATGCGATTTTACTCTGTCATGCTTTAAGCGGTGACGCGCATGTTGCCGGGTTAAGCAAGGAGACAGAAAAACTCGGCTGGTGGGAGTTCATGATCGGTCCCGGGCGTGCTTTTGACACAAATAAATATTTTGTAATTTGTTCTAATGTTCTCGGCGGTTGCAAAGGTTCTACAGGGCCTTCTTCAATAGATCCTGCAAAGGGCAAACCTTATGGCGGGGATTTCCCTGAGATTACTATCAAAGATATCGTAAATGCGCAGGTTAGATTAATTGAAGGGCTTAAAATTAAAAAATTATTTTCAATTGCCGGCGGTTCTATGGGCGGTATGCAGGTTATAGAATGGGCATATTCTCATCCTGAGAAAGTTGTCACGGCCATTCCCATAGCCACTACCTTTCATCATTCGGCACAGCAGATAGCTTTTAATGAAGTAGGTAGAATTGCTATTACGACCGACCCTAACTGGAATAACGGCAACTACTATGGCGGCAAAACGCCTGAAAGCGGGCTTGCTCTTGCCAGAATGATAGGGCACATAACCTATATGAGCGATGATTCAATGAAAGAGAAGTTTGGCCGGCGGACTCAAAAGATAGTTAAAGGCGGGAAAAAACTTAATACAGGTTTTGAAGTGGAAAGCTATCTCCGGTATCAGGGCGAGGCGTTTGTGAAAAGGTTTGACGCAAATACCTATATCTGTGTCACCAAGGCCATTGATTTTTATGATGCCGGAAACACCAAGGATTTAACCAATCATTTTTATAATACCGATATTAAGTTTCTGGTTATATCTTATTCGCATGACTGGATCTACCCGCCTTATCAGGCTAAAGAAATTGTGAGAGTTCTGAAGTTTGCGCAAGCAGATGTCACTTATTGCGATATTTCAAAAAGCTACGGGCACGATGCTTTCTTGATCCCGCACGAGGAGCAGGGGGTGTTGATAAGTCATTTTCTGGATAATAATTACCAGAAATATATTAACAAGAAGAGAGCCGGACAGGAGAAATAATTTGCAAAGACTTGACTATTCTATAATATTAAAGTTTGTCGAAAAGAATTCCAAGGTGCTTGATTTAGGCTGCGGAGACGGTGAACTACTCCGTTTATTGGAACAAAAAGAAGGCGTCGAAGGGGTGGGAATAGAAAATGATGAACAGATGATCTATTCCTGTGTAAAGAAGGATGTAACGGTTGAACATGCTGATATAGACCAGGGTTTGCCGGATTTTCCTGACAGTTTTTTTGACTATGTTATAATAAATTTCACTCTTCAAGAAACAAAAAAACCAAGCAAAGTTATACGCGAGGCCCTAAGAGTCGGGAAACATGTAATTGTTTCTTTCCCGAATTTCGCCTATTATAAGGTGCGCTTCTATCTGGGCTTCATAGGAAAAACCCCTTCAACGGAAGCGCTTCCTTACCGTTGGGATGAATCGCCGAACCTTCATTATTTTACAATAAATGACTTTATTGAATTTTGCAATGCCGAGAAAATAAAAATAGAAAGATTCACCGGATTTACCGGACAAAGTGTAAAAAAAATCCTTCCCAATTTACTTGCCGAAAAAGCTATATTTCTTTTAACCAAATAGCTATTGAAATCCGTTGACAAAATACAAATTATCTGTTATATATTACAATAGTTGTAATATATTATTATTGTAATATTTGAGGAGAAAGTATTGAATTACAACATTGATGAAATACTGAATAACCTGTTAGAACTTTCTTATGAGCTAAATTTTAAGATGAATCTGAGAATGAATAATAAAAGCATAGATATTCATGAGAAAGTGGCAAAACTCAATTTAGGTCCGCTTCATGTTGCCATACTTGCCATTATAAAACGGGAGAAACAGGGACTTACTTTGAGTTTAATAGCTGACAAACTCGGGGTTTCCTACGCCACAATGACAAATCTTGTCGACAAGCTGGAGGGGTATAAATTTATTGAAAGACAAAAAGACCCGGCTGACAGGCGGGCCGTAAGAATCGCGATAACCAAAAAAGCGGAAATGCTTATGGAAAGTTTAAAAGCGCATCATGCGGATGCATTGAAGATATATTTTGACTCTTTAAATGAAGTAGATAGAAATGAAATGATAGCAGCTTTTGATAAAATTCATCAAATACTTTTAAAGAATAGGAGCGGTAAATGAAAAAAGTAATTGAATTGATAGACATAAATAAGACCTACTTTACCGGGGCTATGGAGTTTAGTGCCCTAAAGAGTGTTAATCTTACGGTTCTTGAGGGGGATTTCCTCGCTATTATGGGACCTTCCGGTTCGGGAAAATCAACCTGTATGAATATCCTGGGTTGTCTTGACCGTCCTACTAAAGGTAGATATTTACTTGATGAAAAAGAGGTCTCTAAACTCAGCGACAGTGAGCTGGCTGAAATAAGAAATAAAAAAATAGGCTTTGTCTTCCAGACTTTTAACCTTCTACCCAGGACCGATGCCGTACATAATGTTGAATTGCCGCTTATTTACAGCGGCGCAAAAAATAGAAAGGACCTGGCAAAAAAAGCCCTGGATATGGTGGGGCTAAGCGATAAGTATAAAAATAAGCAAAATGAGTTGTCCGGCGGCCAGCAGCAAAGGGTCGCAATTGCCCGGGCGCTTGTAACAAATCCTTCTTTGATTCTGGCGGATGAACCGACCGGTAATCTTGATACTAAATCGGGCGAGGAGATTATGAAAATCTTTGTGAAGATGAATCTGGAAGGCAAAACGGTAGTTTTAATAACGCATGAACCTGATATTGCGGCTTTTGCGAAAAGAACCATTCATTTTAAAGACGGTGAAATAATAACGAAGTAACGGAAAGGCAAGCACTATCCTTACCTCCAAAAATACCGGCGCTTTGCCCGCCAGTCTGTTTGGAGGGGGCAGGCAAAAAGACTGGCCTCCTGAGGCGGGTAGTGCTTAAAAGAGTTACGGGCGACAATATCTAATAAAATAAGGTAAGTCGAATTATAAACAATGAGATAATATTTAGAATGTTTAGCTTAGTTATTGAATTTATGGAGGCAAGTTTTATGAGAATTATTATAGCAATACTATTTATATCGGCAAGTTTCTTGTATTCAGAAACTTTGACCCTTAACCAATGTATAGAAATTGCGCTAAGCAGAAGCCCGGAAATAAAGAATTTAGTGAATGATTATGAGTCAGGGAAGGCAAAGCTTAAAGAAGTTAGAGCCGTATTTTTACCGCGTATCTCTGCGGCTTTTTCAGCCAACAGGCAGGTGACCCCGACCTCTTCAACATTCGGACCCGCTGCGCTTCTTATGGGTATAGGTTCTGAAATTGACAATAGTTCCTACTCCCTTGGTCTGAATGCTTCGCAAAATATTTGGGATTTCGGTAAATCTCTAACGCTTGAAAATCAGGCGGTATTAAGGGAGGAACTTGCTTTTTTTGAACTGGAGAAAAAGAAAATAGAAGTGGCCTACAATGTAAAAAAAAGTTTTTATTCTCTACTCCAGGCAAAAGGAATGGAGAAAGTGTCACTCCTGACGGTGCGTGATATGAAACTTCTATTAGAATCTGTTAAAGCCAGAAAAGAGCAGGGTTTGGCTACGCAGGTGGATATAATGAATGCCGAAGTAGAGGTACTAAAATTTGAATTTGAAGCGAAAAAGGCCTTAAATCAGGTTGAACTTGCGAGTCTTTCCTTAAAAAACATCCTTGTAAAAAATGAAGAGGAAGAGCTTATCCTTGCAGAACAACAATTAAATGTCCCCGGAGAGACGCCCCTTGATTTAAAGTCTTTTGAAGAAGCCAGGGCAAGGTCAATTGCTTCAAAAATTGACTTTAAAGAGTTAGAGGTTAAAAGGGAAATTGCCGAAGCATCGGCAGGTGGGGCTTACGCCGAATTTTGGCCTTCCATATCAGGACAGGCCGGGTATCAATATACAGGAAGTGATCTGGCTTTGAAAGATAAATCCTGGAATATCGGTTTTAATATCTCTGTGCCACTTTTTATCGGTTTTTCAAGACTGGCCAAACTCGAGCAGGCGCAATTTGCGCTTAACAATATTAACTCAACCCGGACACTGCTGGAGCAAGCAATTATTCTTCAAATAAAAAGTAATTATTTGAAAATAAATGAAAATAAACAAAATTTTGAGCTGGCTGTTGCAAAACTTAAGTATCTTAAAAAAAATCTTGAAGCGGTAACCGCCAGGTATGATCAGGGCCTGGCTACTTTAACAGATTTAATAGAAGCGCAGACAAAGAAAAGCAGCACTGAACTTGAGAATTATCAAGCGCTTTATGCTTATCATACGGCATTAAATGAGCTTGAATATTCCATTGGAGGAAAATAAATGAAAATCCGTGTAGTGATAGGTCTTTTTTTAACAGGAGCGTTCCTTGGCGGGTGCGGTATGAATGGAGCCGGGGAAGTTAAAACAGCAAAAGCAGTACGGGGCGAACTGGTAGTTAATGTTCAAGCCACAGGTACGGTGAGGTCAAATAATGAGGCGAAACTTACGACTGTTTCTTCCGGGCGGGTAAGCAGAATTCTGGCGGCGGAAAACCAGGCTGTGGGCAAAGGAGAACTTTTGCTTGAACTTGATTCCACGGCTCAAACCGATAAGGATTATAAGAGGATGATGTCTCTTTCAAAGAAAGGATTTCTGGCTCCCCAACAGGCGGAACAAGCGAAGGAACTATGGAAGAATACCTTTATCGCCGCGCCTTTTTCCGGAACAGTTGTAAAGAAATTTATTGAAGTAGGTGAAACGCTTTACGGCGGAACTCCGGCTCTAATGCTGGCCGACCTGAACCAGATGATATTTGAATCTAATATTGATGAGACGGATATTGGCCAATTAAAGGTGGACCAGAAAGCAGAGGTAATTCTGGATGCTTATAAAGAAATTAAAATACCGGCAACGATAATTTTTATTTCAAGAAGTAGTCTTGAAGTAAAGGAGAAAGGCATTACCTATCAGGTAAAATCCCGACTTGATAAATCGATCCTGACTCTCAGGCTGGGTATGACCGGTGATATCTATGTGAAAGTCGCGGATAAGAGTAATGTGCTGATGGTCCCGTATACTGCTATCGGAGAGGACAAGGACGGAAAGTTTGTTTTTACGCCGGTGAACGGGAAAATTGTAAAAAAAGCCGTAAAAACCGGCCTGGAAAGTTATGATAACACCGAAATATTGTCGGGCATAAACGAAGGCGAGGCGGTGGTTGAAAACAATATTTCCAAGATTAAAGAAGGCCAAAAGGTTAAGGTCGTAGAAAAATGAATTTTTCTGAAAGTGCAGCGATTTCCTTTAATAACTTAAGGACGAATAAAATCCGTTCTTTTCTTACTATGCTCGGAATTATTATTGGCGTTATGTCCATAGTTCTTTTGATTTCTATAATATCAGGTACCCAGTCAAAGATAGAGACAGAGATTAATTCTATGGGCTCTAATGTTTTGCAGTTAGTGCCGGGAAACTCGGAAATGATGCACGGACCACCGGGCGGAGGCTTTACCGTTAATAAATTTAAACTGAGTCTGGTGGATATGCTGGAGGCCAAGAGCAGTTATGCAATAAAGGCCTGTCCTGTTTTTATTACTGCGGGAACAACAGTTAAATATAAAAGGAAAACCCGGAATACGACTCTGATAGCTGGGACCAGTCCAAGCTTTCCCTATATAAGGAACTGGAATATAGCTGAAGGTGTTTTTATAAAAGATGAAGATGTCCGCACCTCCAGAAAGGTCTGCGTGGTCGGAGACACAATTGTCCGGGATCTTTACGGCGGTTCTAATCCGATAGGTAAAGATATTTTTGTAAATAGTAAGAAACTATTGATTATCGGGATAACAGAGAAAAAAGGCAAAACATTCGGGCAGGATCAGGATGACCTGATTGCGCTGCCTATTACAACGGCTCAGGAGATAATGGGGGCTTCAACCATAAATCAGATCATTATAAAAGTGCCGGAGCCCAAGAATACGGTAAAAGCAATGAATGAGATAAGAAGACAGGTGTTAACACAGTTGGATAAGGAAGACTTTTCTTTAAACAGTCAAAGCGAACTACTTAAGACCTTCGGAAGCTTTGCCGCTATTTTAAATGTGGTTATGGGTTGCGTGGCGAGTATCTCTCTTTTTGTCGGGGGAATTGGCATTATGAACATTATGCTTGTGACCGTGAAGGAAAGAACCAGAGAGATAGGGATAAGAAAGGCCGTAGGCGCCAAGTCAATAGATATCCTGCTGCAATTTATAACCGAAGCGGTATTTCTTGCGGTTACCGGAGGCATAATAGGAATTCTTTTGGCGGTCGGTATTATAAGCGCGGCTAACCCTCTGCAAAAAGTATTTTTGGATTCAGTGGTCGTGCCTTTAAAGGCAAATCCGACTTCCATAGTTCTTGCTTTTGTGTTTTCCAGTGCTGTCGGAATATTTTTTGGTACCTATCCCGCGGTTAAAGCCGCCAGGACAGACCCCATAATTGCGTTAAGGTATGAGTAAAGTTAAGTAAAAAAAGCACCAAGTTTAAAACAAGCACTAAGATCAAAGTACTAAATTCTAAACATTAAGGTAGTATTAAATATATTACGACGATCTTGTTTAGTATTTAGAATTTAGTTATTAGTTTATTTTCAAAGGGTGTTTTATGAACATTTCGGAAAGTTTAAAGATATCTGTTTCCAGCATGTGGTCTTCCAAGATGAGGACATTCCTTACTTTGCTGGGTATTATAATAGGCGTTATGGCAATAGTTCTTTTGGTTTCGGTAATCAACGGTTCAAAAATACAGATTGAAAATGAAATACTGTCTATGGGTTCAAACATGCTCATGGTAACGCCTGGAAATAGTGAAGCTTCTATGGGCCCCCCGGGTTCTTTTACGGTAAATAAATTAAGGATGAGACATCTGGACCTGATTGAAGCAAGAAGTAGTTACAATGCGGAGACCTGTCCGGAATATGATCTTATGGGAGTTATTGGGAAGTATAAAAATGAAAGTAAAACTATTTCATTTGTAGGCGGAGTCGGCGGTAATTTTGAAAGAGTTTACGCCTGGAAGGTTAAAACCGGAGCATTTTTTCGCCAGGATGATGTGAAAGCCGCGCGCAAGGTTTGCATTGTCGGAGAGACGATTGTCAGGACGATTTTTCAGGGTCAAAATCCTATTGGTAAGGATCTTATTGTGAGAGGTTTGAAGTTTAGAGTACTCGGGATAATAGAACCAAAAGGTAAAATGTTTGGTATGGATATGGACAATTCGGTTTACATGCCTATTACGACTGCACAGAACATGACGGGGTCAAAAGAAATACATCAGATAACTATAAGAATTCCTGACGCAAAAAATATCGATAAAGCCGTAGCCGAAACAAAAAGAACACTTTTATTGGACCTGGAAAAGACCGACTTTAGTGTTACCACTCAGGGGGAGTCTCTTGAGCTGTTTAAAAGCATTATGACTGCTATGGAGCTTATTACCTATGTCATTGCCAGTATCTCGCTTATAGTCGGCGGTATAGGCATTATGAATATCATGCTGGTCACAGTCACAGAAAGAACGCGGGAGATTGGAATCAGAAAAGCTGTCGGCGCCTCTTCCAGGAACATACTCTTCCAATTCTTAGTGGAAGCTGTCATAGTTGCCATTTTAGGCGGTCTAATAGGCATCCTTGTGTCAATAATGATACTCTCAGGGATTGCTCCTTTCGTACCTTTTCCACTTAAAGCCTCAACGGCTTCCATTGTGATATCTTTCACCTTCTCAAGTCTGATAGGTATTTTCTTTGGCACCTACCCGGCTCTAAAGGCATCAAGGACTGACCCCATTGTAGCGCTTAGGTACGAATAGTTAAAAAATGATTTGCCATTTATGACGTTATGCCAAAGAAAACCCCGAGCGTTAGCTCGTGGGATGAATTTGGCATGAATAATCGATAATATTCCAATCGTCGAAACTCCGTGCGTAAGCTCGGAGAGGTTCATATTTCTCAGTTATAACATCTGTGTCGCTTCCCAAAAATAATTGTAATAATTGTTGGTATTGTGTTGACATGAAATAGCAATTGTGATAAAATTAAATAACGGGGTGAATAATGTTTAAAATAGTTTTTGTTTTATTTTTATCTTTAGTATTTATTAAAGCGGAAGTACCGCTTCTTATTAACTATCCCGGAAAGTTAGCAGAAAAGAATGGGAATCCTGTTACGGGGAATAAAAATATAAAATTTGCATTCTTTGATTCCGAAAACGCCGGAACCGAGAAATGGAGTGGAACATATTTTGTGTCAGCATCTAAAGGGGTTTTTAATGTGCTATTAGGATCAGGTTCTTCAAGTTTCCCGCTAAGTTTTGATTTCAATTTAAATTACTGGTTAGAAATGACGGTAGAAGGCGAAGTATTAACGCCCCGCCAAAGAATCTCTTCAGTGGCCTATGCTATTAGGTCAGAATTTGCAAACAGAGCTGACACCCCTATGGTTATCTCCGGTTGCGGGGATATAGACGAAAATGTCTCCGAAAAAGTGTATTTTATGCTGGATAAAACTCCGCGAAGTATAAAACTTTATCTCTTTGGAGAGAAATTTAACCCTCAGCACTATACTGAATTGGCAGGTCACAATCA
>Ga0209083_1002608_pt1 | contig 16725 bp, 16 predicted proteins | sample AM7aDNAmetaG_FD_184132 | JGI IMG/M metagenome (GOLD analysis project Ga0209083, IMG submission 184132) | Freshwater microbial communities from Finland to study Microbial Dark Matter (Phase II) - AM7a DNA metaG (SPAdes) (version 3) | ecosystem: Environmental > Aquatic > Freshwater > Lake ...
CATTGTTCTGCTGGAGCGCCATCAGGTTTCCGGCAGTCATCGTAAGCGCGGAAAGCACCGCCAATGCCAGTACCAGGTCTGCTCTGCCGGTCACGGCGGCCAATGCCACCCTCAGCAATACCGCAAAACCCGCTGCCTTTGAAGCGGCGGAAAGAAGCGCGGTTACCGGAGTCGGAGCGCCTTCATAGGCGTCGGGCGCCCAAGTATGGAACGGCACCATCGCAATCTTGTAGCCGAACCCAACCAGCATAAGCAGGAATCCGGTTAAAAAGAGCGGGCTGTAGCCCGCTGGAGCGTGCAATATTCCGGACATAGCTTTCAAATTTGAGGTTCCGGTTGAGATAATTACCAGTGACATTCCGTAGACAAAGATGCCTGCCGAAAAAGCCCCTATAAGGAAATACTTTAGCGCTCCCTCTGCAGACTTAGGGTCGTTCTTGATGTATCCAGTGAGAATGAAGAAAGCAATACTTACGAATTCCACGCTCAAGAATATCATCAGAAGGTCGCTCGATGAAACCATGAACATCATACCGAGGACTGCGAAAACAACAAGCGCCGAGAATTCTCCTATAACCTCATCCTTTATCGGAGCGTAGAACTTTGCCATAGTCAGCGCAAACACAGCCGAGAGGACTATTATACATTTAAAGAAGATGGCATAGGTGTCAATTGAAACCATGTCTCCCAATATCAGGCCTTTTGGGGGAGCGTAAACAAGGAGCGGCAGAGAAAGCAGCAGCCCCAAAACTGAAATATTGAGTACATGCTTGCGCCTAATATTGACAGGGGTAAAAAGATCCAATATAAGTATCAAAATACCCAGACAGAGGACAAAGGACTCCGGAATCAGGTATATAAAATCCTTAAGTGACACAGTGTTCATGGCTTGATAGCCCCCAGCATCTTAACCATTGAATCAACGTTTTTGGAAGAAAGTTCCATAACTATTCTCGGCAGGAAGCCCAGAACCACCATAATGACAATAAGAGGAACGACAGTGATAAGTTCTCTCCTATTAATCTCCGGCAGGCTCTTCCACTTTTCATTGGCCGGCCCAAGGAATACTTTCTGAATCATTATAAGGAAATACGCCGCTGTCACCACGATGCCTATCGCTGAGAGGCCGGTAATAATCTTCATCCACGTATTTTGAACCTGGAATGCGCCGAGGAAACACATAAATTCAGACCAGAAACCCGAGAGACCGGGGAGGCCCAGGGAAGCAAAAACCGCAACCATCATAATACCCGTATAAACAGGCATAATTGAACCAAGCCCGCCGAAACCTTCGATGTCCCTTGTATGCGCCCTGTCATAAATAACACCCACCAGAAGGAAGAGCGCTCCGGTTATGATACCGTGATTGAACATCTGAAAGATGGCTCCGTTTAAACCGGCCGTTGTCATAGCCGCCATTCCCAGCAAAACATAACCCATGTGGTTGATTGAAGAGTAGGCAATCATTTTTTTCAGGTCTTTCTGCGCCATCGCACAGTAGGCGCCGTAAATTATGTTTATCATTGCCAGAACCGCGAGCGGCATGGCAAAATACAAAACAGCCTGCGGAAGTATGCTAAAACTGACCCTAAGCATTCCGTAAGTGCCCATTTTGAGCAGTACGCCGGCAAGGATTACGCTGACTGCCGTCGGCGCTTCCACGTGGGCGTCCGGAAGCCAGGTATGGAACGGGAAGACCGGAACCTTTATGGCGAATCCGATAAAGAGCGCCGCATAAATAACATTCTGGAACAATTTTGTGAACGTCGGAGCCTGTTCAGCCAGCTCAAGCATATTGAAAGTATGCGAAGGACTCGCGAAATAGAGCGCGATAATACCCAACAGCATAATGACGCTTCCAAACAAGGTGTAAAGGAAGAACTTAATTGCCGCGTATTCCTTGCGCGGGCCGCCCCAGATGCCGATGAGGAAATACATCGGGACAAGGGTGATTTCCCAGAAGACATAAAAAAGGAAGAAATCAAGAGCCAGGAAAACCCCGAGCATGCCGGTTTCAAGAAGCAGGAAGAAGAAAAAGTACTCCTTTACCCTTGAGGTAATATTGTAGGAATATATGACAGAGATAAGTGAAAGCAGCGTAGTAAGAACGAGCATCGCGATGCTCAGCCCGTCCACTCCCAAATAATATGTGACATTCAGGGAAGGAATCCAGATGCGATGTTCAACAAACTGCATTCCGGCCAGGCTCTTGTCGTATCCCAGAAGGACTATAACCGACAGAATAAGCGCGACCGCGGCTGCCGCGGTTGCTATGCCCCTTACGATATCGTCCTTGCCCTTCGGAACGAATAAGAGAGCCAACCCTCCGATGAGCGGGATGAATGTCACCAGTGTTAATAGCATCCTTCCTCCTTTCAACTGAAACTATTCGAAAAACAAGTTCTTCAGAATTACTCAGATTCCTTAAACCGATTGCGAAGATTAAACCATGCTCTCGCTAATCCGCGTAATCGCCCTCCCGAATCCGTGAAATCAACCTGCTATTTTACAAAGAAGAAAACGACAACAGCCAGCGCCGCGCCCGCAACCAGCAGGAGCATATAGTTCTGCACTAGTCCTGTCTGGACCCTGCGGAGAAGCCCGCCTCCGCTTTGAGCCGCTTCAGCGACTCCGTTCACGGCGCCGTCAACAGCGGCTTTATCGAAAACATTATGAAGTTTGCTTATCACCACATTTATTATACCGGTAAGATTTACAGCGCCGTCAATATATTTGGCGTCGAAAGAAAACAACCTGCGCGCCAGATTGAGCGACGGCTTGATCACGGTTTTGTCGTAGAACTCGTCAACATACCACTTGTTTATGAGCACCTTATGAATACGCGGAAATTTGTTTCTAAAAAATCCGTCAGGAACAATCTTAAGGACATAAACAGCCAAAGCCAGTCCGATGCCTATTACAGAGGCCGCGATAGAAATCCAGACAACAAGAGCATTCCCCTCTTCCGCCGCTCCTTCCTTAAAATGTACCAGCGACTCAAACGCGTGCCCCTGGACAAAGAGCCATCCGGCAACTATTGAGAGCGCCGCAAGAACCATAAGCGGGATAGTCATTGTATAAGGTGATTCGTGCGGGTGAAGCTTTGTCCTCATCTCTCCGGTAAAGGTCCTGAAGAAAAGCCTGAACATATAGAACGCCGTCATGAATGCGGTGAAAGTCGCTACGATATAGACCGGTTTGCTGTAATTGAACGCGGCAAGGAGCACTTCGTCCTTGCTGTAAAAGCCGGAGAACGGCGGTATACCCGATATCGCCAGGCAGGCAATGAAGAAAGTTACCATCGTGATTTTCATATGCTTGCCCAGGCCGCCCATATCCCGAATATCCTGCGTTGCCGCTCCGTGTATCACTGAACCCGCTCCGAGGAAGAGCAGCGCTTTGAAGAAAGCGTGAGTTGTCAGGTGAAACATTCCGGCAGTATAACCGCCTACGCCGAGCGCCATTATCATATAGCCCAGTTGGCTGACTGTGGAAAACGCCAGCACTCTCTTGATATCGGTTGCGACAAGAGCCATCGTAGCCGCGAAGAAGGCGGTGAACACTCCGGTATAAGCGACGACAGCCGAAGCCGTCGGTGAAGCCGCGTAGAGAAAATAGGTTCTTGCCACAAGGTATACGCCTGCAGCAACCATGGTGGCCGCGTGAATGAGGGCAGATACCGGGGTCGGGCCTTCCATCGCGTCGGGAAGCCAGACATGCAGCGGGAATTGCGCTGACTTTCCGACAGCCCCGCAGAACACGAGTATTCCCGCAAGCGTCAAAGCGCTGCCCGAAAGCGTGCCTTTGGATATGGCGTCCGCGACCTCGCCAAAGTTAAGCGTGCCGCAGAACGCGAAGATCATCATGATGCCGATTGAAAAACCGAAATCGCCGAATTTATTTGTAATGAAAGCTTTCTTGCCCGCATCGGAAGCCGATTTTTTTTCAAACCAAAAACCAATCAGCAGGTAAGAACTTACGCCCACAAGTTCCCAGGACACGAACATCATCGCGAAGTTATTGGCAATGACAAGGAGCAGCATTGAGAAAGTGAAGAGACCCAGGTAAGCGTAATACCTCGGATATCTCGGATCGCCGTGCATGTACCCGATGGAATATATCTGAACGAGCAGGCTTACAAGCGTCACAACTATAAGCATTACCGAGGTCATCCCGTCCACCAGGAATCCCATTCCGAATTTCACGGCGCCGAGGTTAAGCCATTCCGGATTTACTTCAAACCGCTGAGCCCCCCCGAGAAAAGCAAAAAATATCGAGAGCGACATCAAAAAGGCGGCAGAGACAGCTGCTATGCCTATGTAGGCGGAAACACCTTTCAGCTTCTTCCCGAAAAAGATATTTACGGCGAAGGCCGCGAGCGGCAGGAAAGGTATTATGTATGCGTGGTTTATCAAGTTATCCTACCATTTCATTATATTAATCTTCTCGACATAAACCGTCTTTGTTTGACGGTAAAGGGAAAGAATGATCGCGAGGCCAACCGCGGCTTCCGCGGCAGCAATGGTTATAATAAATATCGGAAAGATTATTCCGACGCTGTTTTCAAGGTTAAGATATTTATTTGCAGTTACGAGATTAATGTTTGCCGCATTGAACATAAGTTCAAGAGACATCAGTATGCCGATGGCATTCCTTCTCGTGAGCGCTCCGTAAACGCCTATTGCGAAGATTATCGCCGAGAGGCCTATGAGGGGCAAAAACATCATAACTACTCTCCCTTCTTGCCGGCAAGAACAATAGCGCCTATAAGCGCCACAAGAAGCACTATAGAGGCTATTTCAAACGGAAGCGCGTAGACAGTTAGCAGAAGTTCTCCGGTAAAATGCGTGGTCCCTTCAGCCTTCACAGGGTTTAACGTGGTTGCAAGAGGCGTTCTGAATGCCGCGGCCGTAATAGCCGCCGCCAAAAGAAGGCAGGCTGCTATGGCAAGGCCTTTCTGCTCGTTCGTCTGTTCCAAAAGCGCGCTGGAAACCCTGGAGGTTAGCATGACGGCGAAGAGAATGAGAACAATAATGCCGCCCACATAGACAAGTATCTGCACAATACCGAGAAAGTCTGCGTCAAGATAGAAAAATATGCCGGCAACGCTCAACAAAAAGAGCGCGAGGAAAAGCGCGCAATGCATTATGTTCTTCATTGAAACCACCAGAATCGCGGCTATTATCGCGATTACGGCAAAGAGCAATAGAATCAGCATTTTCCCTCACGTCAATAAGGTTTTCCGGAATCTTCCGGGTGAAAAAAGCTAATAAAGATTAGGGATTTTATCATTTTAGGCGTCCAAAATCAAGCAAAAACCAATCGTAAACCTTGCAGGATAATTGCCATAAAACCTTTAATACCTTTATTTTTCGCCCAAATAGTGTTATTGTATTTGTATGGAAAATGAAAAAGAAAGTTTTTACGGGCTCGGCATTGCGCCGGGCATTTTCGATGCTCTCGAGAAGTTAAATTTCAAGGTTCCGACCCCCATCCAGAGCAAAGCAATCCCGCAGGCCATAGCAGGAAAAGACATTATTGGCATTGCGCAGACAGGCACAGGAAAAACCCTTGCATTCGCTATACCGATGATACAGCGGCTTGCGAACGGCAAGGGACGCGGACTTGTGCTTGTGCCAACAAGGGAATTAGCCATCCAGGTCGAAGAATCATTTCAAAAACTTGCCCCCCTCTTCAAAATGAAGACTGCCGTGCTTATAGGCGGAGTATCTATGTTCGGTCAGAACCAGGCCTTAGCTCATAACCCTCAAATCATTATAGCCACTCCGGGAAGGCTTAACGACCATCTGGAGCGCAAAACCGTAAATATTAAAAATGTTGAAGTCCTTGTTCTGGACGAAGCAGACAGGATGCTCGATATGGGCTTCCTTCCGCAGATAGAGCGGATCATCAGGTTGATTCCCAAGGAAAGACAGACAATGCTCTTCTCGGCAACAATGCCTTTTGGAATAGTTGATATCGCGAGAAGATACATGCAGCTGCCGGTCCGGACGGAGATCGCGCCGTCAGGTACCGCGGCGGAAACTGTCACGCAGGAACTTTTCGTTGTCAGTAAGGAACTCAAGAATAAATTGCTTAACGAACTCTTAAAGGAATATAGCGGTTCGGTTCTGCTCTTCACCAGAACCAAGAGAGCTGCAGCAAAAATAACTTCAACGCTCCGCCAGCTCGGGCACAAAGCCTCCGAGATTCATTCCGACAGGACACAGTCCCAGAGGAAAGAAGCCCTCGACGGGTTCAAATCAGGCAAATTCAGAATACTCGCGGCAACTGATATAGCCGCTCGCGGCATTGACGTGACCGACATCGAACTTGTCATAAACTACGAGATACCTGACGATCCGGAGAATTATGTTCACCGCATAGGCAGGACCGGCAGAGCAGGCAGAAAGGGGCACGCCATAACACTTGCGACTCCGGACCAGGGCGCTGACGTAAAAAGCATCGAGAAAATAATTAACGCGTCAATACCGCTCGCTTCGCACCCTATTTATCCGTCGGAAAAGCTGTCCTCAACTATTTCCGCGGGAAGTTCGTGGGGCGGAAGGAAAAGAGGGCTTAAGGGCGCCCGACAGGGACAGACTAAAGCAGAGGTGAAGGATTCGGATATTTATACCGGGCCGGGGATTAAGATTTTATACCAGAGTAAACATTAATTAAATATCGTTTATAACGTTTGTAACGTTCTTAACGTTTATAACGTAAAACGAAAAGGCCTGATTTCTCAGGCCTTTTTCTTTTTTTAAGTCTTTCCGGTTTACGTTATAAACCTTCCAAACGTTATGAACGGATATATTTATATTTTAAACCCTAATTTCCCATACCCCTGATTTAACGCCACTGTCATAGGCATCTGGTTGCAGACAGGCCCCCAGAGCTGGCGCGGCCCCGGAGACGTAAAGAGGTCTTTTTCTCCCCACCTGGCCCTGTTAACGGCGAAATACATGAAGGCCGGAGAATCGGTCTTAACAAGCGCTTTTTCTATCACCATCTCTTCCTTGCCGTGTCTCATCTCGATATTTAAGAGTCCGACAAGAGGAATAGCAAGAATCTCTCCGCCTTTATCAAGCTGCGTGAAAGACACTATGTAGCCGGTCATACCGTTAACGATAGCCGCGCCTGCTGTAAGGCCCAGGTTATAACAATAGGCCGCGTCAAAGAGCGAAGGCGCGCCGCACCTGCCTTCATAGCCGAAGAAATGGTTTAGCGTGGAAAATTTCGTCTCGGGAGCTGTTTTTTTCACGTACTTCTTCACCATATCAATAAGCAGCTTTTCTGTCGGTATCTGAGAAACCTGAAGGTTGCCGTGGGAATCGCGGTCAAAGAGCAGCATCTCCTGGATGTAATGCGGCAGGCTCGCAAAGAGACTGCTGTGCTCTTCGGAAAGTTTTGCCCTCACAAAATCTATCTTCTTTGCAAGTTCCAGTTCCGCAGTTTCTTTCTCGTGTTTCGCGACAATATGATTAAGCTCGTGAATCAACAGGTTCATTTCCGGAATAAATTCAATCAACCCTTCCGGAACAACCACCACGCCATAATTCATTTTGTTTCCTGCGCGGTTGATTACGGTGTCGCCTATCTGCTTGACTATATCGGCGAGGGCCATTTTCTTTTCCGCGACCTCTTCCGAGATAAGAGCTATCGCAGGTTTAGTCTGAAGCGCCACCTCAAGAGCGACGTGGCTTGCCGCGCGTCCCATGAGTTTAATGAAATGCCAGTACTTCCTGGAGGACGGCGTATCCTGAAGTATATTGCCAACCATCTCGGCAAAAATCTTAGTCGCGGTGTCAAAACCGAAAGATATTGGCAGGAACTTTCCTATCTGCAGGTCTCCGTCTATAGTTTTGGGAACGCCTATTACCTGAACGCCGGAACCGTCCGGTTTGACTCCTATATAAAGATACTCCGCGAGAACAGCGGCATTGGTATTGGAATCGTCTCCGCCTACCACCACAATAGCGTCAAGTTTGTTGTCCACGCAGGTCTTCTTTACCGCGGCGAACTGCTCTTCAGTCTTTATCTTGGTTCTGTCAGAACCGAGGTAATCAAAACCGCCGGTATTCTTAATTCTTTTGATATCTTCCGCTTTAACCATAAAAAGGTCCCCGTTTATGAGCCCCTTTGGCCCGGCCTTAACGCCGAGCAGCGTGCATTTGGAAGCCGCGAGCATATCAAAGAGCCCGGCGACCACGTTGTGTCCGCCGGCTGCAGGCCCGCCGGAGAAGAGCACGGCAATCCTCTTGCCCTTTAGTTTAGGTCTCTTACCGCCGCGCACTCCCTGCATTACTTTTGAAGCGGTCTCCCTAAGGTTGGGGAAACTAGCAAAGACTTTAGTTGAGTCCTTTGAGGATACTGAATCTTTTGAAGCCTTAAAATCAACCGGCGAAATCTTTCCGCCTTTCAAGAACTGCTTGCAGACCGGAATTTTTATCTTCCTTATTTCCGCCTCAAACAACGAATTGCTTTTGTCGCTCTTATTCAGTACATTCTCCAAAGCCGCCATGCTTCCTCCATGATTTATCAGGGCGAAACCCATTGACCGGTTTCCTGCCGCTGAAATTTAGCTCTCGTAGGGTTTCTTGCCGGTTTCCTTTTCGTAAGCCTTGCAGTAAGGACACCAGAGGGAATGATATATAAATTTCACAAAGCCATACCAGAAACTTCCCCGCTTCTCGCGGGCTTTCTTGCAGCACCAACAATCAACGCAGAAATCAGATATATTCATAATCAGGCAAAAACCTCAAACCGTTCTTTTCCGGCTTTACATATCGGGCATATTTCCGGCGGTTGTTCTCTGGCGCAAAGGTAGCCGCACACTTTGCAGCGCCAAATCGGCATTGATGGCAACTGCCTGTCCAAAACCGGTTTTGTCTTTACCCCGGCGCGAGCTTCTTTGGGAGGCCTTCTGTCAGGAATTGCTTTCGCCGTTCCCTTGCCGGCGCTTATTCCGCCGGACACATAAAGCGCGCAATAACAGGCTTCGTGCGCTGCCAGATCCGCATCCCTGTAATCACAGGGACAAATGATGTCGAGATCTTCCTTCTTGACGCCTGAAGCAAGCCTGCACGGACAGGCAGCGTAGCCATACCTCTTTTCATTAATGAGCAAACCGCGTACAAGGTCCCCTGCAAACTGCGCATCAGGGTTCAAATGATAGCCGTTTGCTTCAGCGTCTTTCTTTATTTTCGTATAAACTCTGCCTGCTTCAGCCTCAAGAGCCTTCTCTTCTTCTGTCATAGCCCCAGCTTCTCCTGTATTTCGTCAGGTTGGTAGCCAAGCACGGCGTCATGATTATCAATAACAAGTGTGGGAAAAGATACCGAGGGATTCCATTTCTTTATTGCTTTCTGCGCGGCCTCTTTCTCAGCGCCCTCTTCAAGATCCACATCACAGTAATCAAAAGCGACTTTCTTGTCCTTCAGAAGCTGTTTAGTCTTGCGGCACCAGATACAGGTGGAAAGAGCGTAAATCATCACCTTACCTTTATTCTCACCGGCAACGTGGACAATATTCATAAACAACCTCCGTTTTGCTATATAACAAAAGTATTACTTCCCGGCGCTAAAGTCAACCAAAAATATTGGGTTGCCTCTTCGGCAGATTTCCCGTTGACTTAGGAAAAGCCGTATGTTATAAGATTAACCTATGAGCCAATCAACCCTTGTAATAGTTAAACCCGACGGACTGAAGAAATCCCTGACCGGGAACATCCTCACCAGGCTTTCAGAAACAAAACTTGAGATCATAGCCGCGAAAGTGGTTAAGGTCAACAGGGAGCTCGCCGCGGAACACTACCGGCATCTCAAAGATAAACCTTTCTTCGATGATGTTATCAAATACCTCCTCGGCGAATATCACGACAGGCATAAAGTGCTCGCAATGGTCTATTGGGGCAAAGATGCCATCAAGAAAGTCAGAGAAATTGCGGGAGCGACCAATCCTGAAGAAGCCGACCCGGTATCAATCAGAGGCGCCTACGGCAGAATCACCACTAAAGGCGTTTACGAAAATGTCATTCACGCTTCCTCCGACGAAACAGACGCGGAACGCGAGATAAAACTCTGGTTTAAACCCGAAGACGTCATAGTTGATGTTTACCCCTCCAAAGTGGCTACCTTTAAGGATGTCACGATGAAGGTCTGGGCGTAGGCTTAACTTTTCTGTTCCTCAAACAGCGAACTAAAAGCCTCCGTAAGGGGGCTTTTTTTTGGCCAAACAAAGGTATCTAAATTCTTTTTTAGGAGGCAAGTATGCCGTTAGTAAACAGCAAGGAATGGTTGCTCAAAGCGCAGGCGGAGAAATTCGCTATCGGCGCGTTTAACGCGAACAATATGGAGTTCGTGGAAGCTATCATAGAGACAGCGGAAGAAGAAAAAGCGCCTGTGATCATCCAGGTAAGCCAGGGCGCGATAAAATACGCGGGCCTTGAAATGTCGACCGCAATAGTAAAAGCGGCCGCGGAACTCGCATCGGTCCCGGTAATCCTTCACCTTGACCATGGCACTGATTACCTGCAGAATGTAAGGTGTTTAAGGGCCGGCTTCACTTCCCTTATGTTCGACGGCTCGGCGCTCTCCTTCGAAGAGAACGTAAAGATGACGGCGAAGATCACGGAAATGTCCCACGCCTGCGGCATCCCTGTGGAAGCGGAACTCGGCAAAGTGCTCCAGTCAGCCGACAAAGTATCTCCTGAACAGGTTGAAAAAGCAATGACCCAGCCGGATGAAGCGGTAAAATTCATTGAACTCACCAAGATAGACTCCCTCGCAGTCGCGATCGGCTCAGTCCATGCAATGAAGGACAGAACCGCGAAGCTTGATATACCGAGGCTTAAGAGAATTCGCCAGGTCGTAAATATACCACTGGTGCTTCACGGCTCGTCCGGCGTTGACCCGGCTTCAATAATAGAAGGCATCGCGAACGGCCTCTGCAAGATTAATGTGGCGACCCAGCTTTCCGTTTCCTTCGTCGAAGCAGTCGGCGCGACCTACAACAAGAACCCCGCGGAAAAAGATATGAGAAAGATCCTCCTCCCGGGCAAGAACGCGGTTAAGGACAGAGTAAGGGAATATATCGGCTACTTCGGCTGCAAGGGAAAGGGAATTATAGCAGGGGCGAAGAGCGGAATTACGGCGTCTGAGATTAAACATCACGAATAAGCGTTCATAACGTTTGTAACGTTCTTAACGTAAACAAAAGGCCCCGGGAGACCGGGGCCTTTTCATTATAACTCTAATCACCCGCGGGTTTTTCTCCGCCGATAATTCCGGTAAGAATTATTCCCGACAATATTGCAACCATTCCGAAAAAAGTAAAAACAGTGAAGGTTTCATTAAGGAATAAGACGCCTATGATGGCTGTTAGAAGCGGTACCAGGAACTGGTAAAGCCCGAGCGCGCCGGCTTCAACATGCTCCAGCGCGTAATACCAGATGGTAAAACCATAGGCCGTTGGTATCAGGCCGATGTAGAGCATCATTGAAAAAGGCACCGGCTGGAATATGCCCGTTGCCGGTACGCCAAGTATAAAGGTAAGCGCCAGTATCATCAGCGAGCCAAAGAAGAAGTTCAGAGCGGAAATATGAGTGGAATTTACATTCTTAACCCTGGCCCTGCCTACAACCGTATATATTGCCCAACAAACCGCGGCTCCCAGCGCGAGCAGGTCTCCTTTCAAGGTCGCGCTGGAAAACAGCTTGAGGCCAAAACCGTTATTGATTATCAGGTAGCATCCGAAAGCCCCGAGCAGCGCGCCGATTCCTTTGGCAGGCGTGATCTTCTCCCCGATAAACACGGAGAATACTATTATGAACATGGCGTTGGAATTCATCAGCAGCGCGGAGTTCACCGAACTGGTATATTTGATTGAGAAAAATACCAGCGAACCCATGCCAAAAATGCCAAAAAAACCGAGAAGCAGCGCAAGCCGCCAGTGGTTTTTTACGGTCGAAAGGAATGACCTTTCTTTCTTTATCAGAAAGATGCAAAATATCGCGAGGGCCGCTGAAAAAAACCTGACGAACGCAATAAAAAACTGGTCTATTGAAGGGTAATCCCTGGTTATTATCTTCGAGAGCGGCCAGATTGTGACCCAGGTTAAAGCAGCAATAACGCCATATAGCTTCCCTTTTCTTATGTTTCTTTCCGTTTGCGGCACTTTAGCGGCTCCCTGTAATTTCAATTAAGTGTTTTAGGGTTTATTCCCTATTTTAAAATAATTTCGCTCATTATATATCCCCCGGAGACCGGAGTTTTTCATTCAGAAGAATATGCCTTGAAGTATGGTTTATGCAGGTCGTCCTGGATAAGTACGGGCACTTCTCTTATGACATTGAGTCTCGCCGCGAACAATACATCCTTTCCAAATCCGGCCGCCTTCAATTCTCTGCCGCTGGCGCAATCGCCTACTAACTGCTCAAGTTTTGAACTTGCATTTTCAAAAGCGCCTGAGCAGACGCCGGCTTCCGGGGATTTACTTCCGGAAAGTTCATTTAGGATGGCTCCGGCGCCAAGATAATCCTCAATGCACGGGCGAAGTTCAGGGCTTCCGTTTATTCTTTCTCCGCAGGCAATAACGGTGATACTCGATTTAGTTTTTTCCCTTACGCTTTCCGCCGCCTTTGCGGTCTTTCTCGCGTTCAGAAGAGACCCTGCAAAAAGAGCCGGAACTTTTGCGGAGGCCTTCGCGCAAGCCGCGCCGTTCAAAGAAGACATAACATATTTCTTTCCTTTACAGGCCCTGTTGAACGAAACAGGCGAGAGTGACGGCTCCCCGGACAGCTTTGCCTCTCTCTTTCCCTTCAGAACTTTAGCGCCCGTCGCCCTGCCAAAATCCGCTATTTTGCCTGACATCGGGAAAGGGTAGATTACCGCACCGTGATGAACTGCCGCGGCAACCGCCGAAGAGAAGCTCAATACATCAACAATTATAATAATATCGCCCCTGTCCGCGGCAGATATTGCGCCGTGAATTCCCCAATCCATCCTGCAAGTATACGGCGACTGGTCAAAAACAGAATTATTTTTCATACCACCTCTAGTTGGCCTAGCCTTTTACAGGACGGTCACAATAATGTATAATATCATAAAGAGACTTCAAAATAATGGAGGATTCCAGCATGTTAATCAGAATAATGACCATTAAAGACCATGCTCAAGTGGTTGCGCTCTGGAGCAACACAAAAGGCATAGGAACCGGAGACGGCGACAACAAGAAAGAGATAAACTCTTATTTAAAAAGGAATCCCGGCCTTTCGTTTGTGGCCGTGTCGGAGAAAAGAATCATAGGCGCGGTGTTATGCGGGCACGACGGCAGAAGAGGTTATATTCATCATCTCGCCGTGGCTCCGGATTTCAGAAGCAAAGGTATAGGAACAAGCCTGGTTAACGCCTGCCTCTACGGTTTAAACGCGCTGGAAATAGCAAAATGCAATATTTTCGTATACAAAAGTAATATCAGCGGAAGAAAGTTCTGGAAGAAGTCCGGCTGGGGCACAAGAACAGATCTGCTTGTCCTGCAAAAGAAAATCTCCTAAACAGCGCCAGCCAGCATACTGAAGAAACCCGGCAGGTCGCGGTAATCGTTGACCCAGTACTTCACCCCGTTCTGTTCAAGCACCTGCTTGTTACCCACCCCGACAAAGGGCATGCCGATATTCGAAGCGGTCTTAAGGTCCCAGATGCCGTCGCCGACGCTGATTACGCTTTCAAAGTTCGAGACGCCGTAAACAGACTTTGCCTTCGTCACTGCTATATCTATCAACTCTTCCCGGGTAAAACATTCCGCGCCTGAAGCGATGCAATATTTCTTGTAGGGTATTTTTGCGAATTCAAGCTTAAACGCCGCCCCGTCCGCGAAACTTCCCGTCGCGATAGCGGAAGCAAATTCGCTCTTCCTGAGAAGTTCCGTCATCATATTTGAAGCGCCCGGCACTTCCGAGAACTCTCCCGGCCGCTTTTTTGACTTTTCTTTCAGGTTTGACAGGAACGCGTCGCGCATATCCGAAATCTCTCTTTTCCTGGGGACTTTCCCTGACTTCGCGCGGAGTATTTGATCCAGAATTGAAATGGCGGTTACATTCTTGTAGTGAGACCAGTCGGTATCTATGTCTTTTATGTTAAAAACATAGTTTACGGCCTGCAGGAAACAATCCTGGTCGGCCCTGCCTGTATTGGTAAGGGTGTTATCAACATCAAAGATCACTAGTTTCATCGGCGGTTATTTTTCCTTTTTAAGTATTTCGAGGGCTGCAAGGGCCGCCGCAAGGTTCATCGTTATGTCGTTCTTGTCAAAACTAACGCCGAACGCCTTATGGATGGCTTCTATCTGTTTTTTTCTCCAGATTGTCTTGCCGAACTTCTTCAGAAGCTGCTCGTTGGCCTCGATATTTGTCGTGGTTCCGTAACGCTCCACCGCTTTCAGCGTTGCAAGCTTTACGTATGGATGGTCGAATTGAATTTTCATCGGTTAAGTATAGCACACTCCGTATTTTACTTGGTATTAATCTTCGAGAAATCTCCCACTTGAAGGAACATGGAACTGATGAACGCGAGCAGAGCGAGGCGGTTCGCCTTGACTTCCTGGTCCTTGTCCATCACCATTACGCCGGTGAAGAACTCGTCTATCGCCGGAGCAAGTTTTGTAAGAAGCGCAAAAGCTTCGGCGTATTTCCCGCCGGCAGTCAACTGCTTGAATTCCTTCTCCGCCGCCACAGCAAGTTCAAACAACTTTTTCTCGGACTCATCCTTAAAAAGCCCCGATTTAACTGCCGCAGGCTTTCCATCTTTCGGAATAATATTAATGACCCTCGAGAAAGTCACCATTGTATTGTTAAAACCTTCCGCTTTGGCGAGCGCGTCAAGCACTCCGGCCCGTTTAAAGGCCTCGGTGATATTGCTGCAGTCTGTAGCGAGGACGGCGTTCACAAGGTCGTAGCGCAGGCCCTTTTCCCGAAGGATTACATCCATTCTGCCCTTAAAGAATTCCAGGATATCATTGCATATTTTGCCTGCGTCGCCTTTCAACTTACTCCCGTAAGTCTCAAGCGAGTATTTAACAAGCTCCTTCACGGAAAGGTCCAGATTGAACTTCAATATTTCATTTATAACGCCGAGAGTGCTTCTTCTGAGGCCGTAAGGGTCCTGCGAGCCGGTCGGAACCAGCCCGATGGCAAAGCAGCCGCTGATTGTGTCTATGCGGTCAAGTATGCTCAATACTCTGCCGGTAACCGTCTGAGGAAGAGCGTCCCCCGAGAATTTTGGCAGGTAATGTTCCGCGATAGCCGAGGCAACTTCAGCGTCTTCGCCGTCAACCTTGGCGTACTCCCTGCCCATTATCCCCTGCAGTTCAGGGAACTCGCGTATCATATCTGTCACCAGGTCCGCCTTGCAGAGTTCCAGCGCCCTGTTCACCTTTTGAGCATCTGAACCGGGAAATGACACCGAGGCCTTTGCGTAAAGGACCTTAATCCTTTCTATCTTCTCGTAAAGGCTTCCAAGTTCTACCTGGAAGACCACATTTTTCAGCTTCACCGCCCTGTCGCCGAGGCGGGTCTTTTTATCCTCGTTGAAAAAGAAGGCAGCGTCCTCAAACCTAGCGCGCAGGACCCTTTCGTTTCCTTCTTTGACTATCTCATTGTGCAGGCTTGAACCGTTTCTTATGCAGATAAAATACGGAAGCAGCCGGCCCGAGGAATCCAGCACCGGGAAATACTTCTGATTCTTTTTCATAACCTCTATCAGCAGCTCTCCGGGAAGCTCAAGGTATTTCCTGTCGAATGAGCCGAGTATTCCGGAGGGAAACTCAACAAGGTTTGTAATCTCTTCAACCAGGTCTTCGTCAAGGAGCGCCCTTCCGGGAATCCCGGCAAGCGCCTTTTTCACTTCCTCAAGCACCTGCGCCTTTCTCTCTTCAAAAGACGCCGTGACGAAAAGCTTCTTCAGAATATCCCTGTATTTTTCCGGTTCCGATACCTGCGCCGGGTTGGGGCTTAGGATTCTGTGCCCAAAAACCCTGTTTGAGGAAATAACATCAGAGTATTCAACCCTCAGGAGTTCCTTCCCGAAGAGACAGAGCAGCGAGCGGACAGGGCGCACGAATCTCGCGTCGCCGTGCCATTTCATAGTTTTCGCCCAGCTTATTGAGGCTATCTGCTTTGTGATAATTTCAGGCAGGAGGGCTTCCGTCTTTTGCCCCTTCTCGAGCTTCATAACACAAAGATACTCGCCTTTTGGAAGCGATTTTATTCTTACTTCCGCGATATCGACTCCGTTGGTCTTCGCGAAACCGAGCGCCGCCTGCGTGGGCTTGCCGTCAGCGTCATAAGCAATGCGTTTCGGAGGCCCCATTACTTCGGCCGCGGCTTCTTTTTGCCCCTCGGAAACCGATTTAAAAACGACCCCAATCCTTCTCGGGGTTGCAAATATTTCAACAGCGCCGGACTCTATTCTTGCGTCAGCAAGCGCTTTTCTGATACCACCCGCGAACTGCTCAGAGGCGCCTTTCAGCTGCCCCGCGGGGATCTCCTCAACACCTATTTCAACCAGCAGGTCTTTCATCATCACTCCGTTATTGTTTTGCTTTACGTTATAAACCTTATGAAACTCTGCGGCCTGAAGGCCGGAGTTTCTCTTTATAGGTGTGTTAATATTATTCATGCCGGATTCATCCTCACCCTAAAGGGTGAGGTTTTCTCCGGCATCTGAA
>Ga0209083_1002609_pt1 | contig 16721 bp, 11 predicted proteins | sample AM7aDNAmetaG_FD_184132 | JGI IMG/M metagenome (GOLD analysis project Ga0209083, IMG submission 184132) | Freshwater microbial communities from Finland to study Microbial Dark Matter (Phase II) - AM7a DNA metaG (SPAdes) (version 3) | ecosystem: Environmental > Aquatic > Freshwater > Lake ...
TCGTCTTTGATCGTTCGGTTCATGTTCATGGCCACCCTTTTCGGGTGTCTTTTCTCCATGAGTCAACGACCCCTTTTTCGCCCCCTCAGCCCGTCCCCTTCGGTGTCATTTAATTTGAGTCAACGCGGCCGGCGCTTTTTAAGCGTCTTCGGTGTTGACTTTTTGGCCTGCAAAACATAGCGTGGCGCGAGTTCAAGGAAACTTGCGAGGAGATGAGTTTATGAAAACGCGTTTAAGTTTGTTGGCGGTCGGACTGGCGACAGCGCTTGTGTGTTTTTCAACCGCACCGACGGCGTCTGCAGACGACGCGCTGCGCAAATTCGGGCGCGGCGTTTCCAACCTCATGTGGGGATGGACGGACTTTTTCTTGACTGTCCATCAGGAGGACAAGCTGAACGGACCCTTCGCGGCTTACAGCTACGGCGTAGTCAAAGGCGTGTATAAAACGGTCAGCCGTGGAGTCGTCGGCGCTTACGAGACCGGGTTCTTCTATCTGCCGTATCCGGACGCCTACTGGCCGATCATCAAGCCGGAGTTTCCTCTCGACAGTTACAACACCAACGTTTTGATGTATGAATAGCTCCCGCCGCGGCGCGGGAAGGTCTTGACTCAGGATTTGCTCAACGAGGCGCGCGATTCTCGCGAATAGCGCGCCTCGTGTTTTTCAAGCTGCGCCGGCGGAGCCATTGCGGTAAACTTCGCCCGACTTGCTGGGAATTTTTTTATGAAATCATTGGCAATGGCACTGGGGCTGATGACGCTGATTCTGGCTGGCTGTGAAAGTCCGCCGCCGCAGGGGCCGCGGACGCTCCTGGAGAAAACCACCATCACCGATCAATCCGGCACGCGCGTGGAGAAGCCTGCCTTCCTGCCGCCGCAAGCGCCGCCCCCAGCGCCATGAAAGATCGCCGAATGATGCAATGGCAGCGCGCGACCCTGGCGCGACGATGGAGCGGCGTCGGGTTGTTGGCGGCCGCGGCGCTGACGCTGCGGGCCGATGTGCTCGTCCTGAACAACGGAACGCTTTTTCTGGGCCGGCCCGTGGCGACAACGGCCGACAGCGTTTCGCTGGCGATTGGCGCGGCGGGCACCGTCACCGTGCGCCTGGCCAATATCCGGCAGGTGATCGCCTGTTCCCCCGCCGAAGAGCCGGACAGCTACTTCAAAGCCGCGCAACGCGCGGAGCACAACGGCTGGTTCGTGGAAGCGTTTGCGTGTTTGGAAAAATCCATCACCACCGAGCCTGCCACCGCCGCGGCGGCCCAAGCGCAACGCGCTGCGCTCCGGCAACGCGTGCTGGCCGAAGCGCAGGCCGCTGCCAAAACGAAAGTCAGCGGCCAGCTGATGGGCGGGATGGACCGACAGCAGGTGGAAGCACAACGGCTGATCGCCGAAGGCGAGGCACAGTTGAAAAGGGCGGAATTAGCCGCCCATTTCGATGCCAAGAATCGCGGTCCGTCGGCCCGTGCTCTTCAACAACAAGGCCAAGCTGATATGATAGCGGCGCAAGCGAAGATTGACGAGGGCAAGGGGATACTGACGAAGATCGAGCAAGTGAAGACAGCCGCGCAGCTTGTTCCGCCGCCTCTGCCGCTTTCGATCAAGGATCAAATCATCCAATGGGGTTGGTTGATCGGGGCTGCCATGGTCGGCCTCGTGGTCCTGCGCCTTTTGTTGAAACCGTTTTTCCCGAGCCGTTGAGGCCGCCGCCGCGGCGAGTTCTCCCGTGTATTTCACCCCGGCGTCGAAAGGTCTCGGATCGAAAACAACCCGTGAGAAACACCATTCGCTTTTTGGTCATGTCCGTCGTGGCGAGCGCCATCGTTCGCGCCGAGCCGCCGCCCGGCTACGAACTTGTCTGGTCCGACGAGTTCAACGGCGCGACAGCGGACCTCGACAAGAACTGGGATTTCCAGAACGGCCCCAGCGGACACATCCTTTGCAGCCGGTGGCGCGAAAACGTCGTCGTTGAAAATGGTCTTTGCCGCCTGCTCAACAAAAAGGAAACCCGTGGCGGCCAGGAGTGGACCTCCGGCAGCATGTGGACCACGCGGCAGTTTCGCTACGGTTATTTCGAGTGCCGCTACCGCTATGGCGCGGCGACGGGGCTGAACAATTCGTTCTGGATCATGAACCGCCTGCCGGCTGGCGCGCCGGGCCGGTTTGAACTGGACATCAACGAAGGCCATTGGCCGGACTCGGTGAACATGAACATCCACAACTGGTCCGGCAAGCACTGGGCCAGGAGCAAGTCGTGGCGCGCCGAAGGCTGCGACCTCGTAAAGGAGTTCCATATTTACGGCTTCGAGTGGGGCGAGAAGGAATTGGTCTGGTATTTCGACGGCAGGGAAATCCGGCGCGAGGCGAACACCATTTGCCATGGCCCGGCGCCGGTTTGGCTCAGCTCGGCGATCATCAAGTGGGCCGGCGAAGTCACCGACAAGATTGACGGCACGAGCATGGACGTGGACTACGTGCGCGTCTATCAGCGGCGCGACGCGAAGCCGGCGTCCGACGATTTCGACTTCCACGCCATGCTCCGGCCCGTGCCGGCGTCGGCAAAGTTCACCGATCCCGATTACTATATCTGGTGCGGCACGATGGTGAAGGGCGACGACGGCAAGTGTCACCTCTTCTATTCACGCTGGCCGCGCAGGTTGGGCCACAACGCGTGGGTGACCCACTCGGAAATCGCACACGCCGTCGGCGACACGCCGCTCGGCCCGTTCCAGCACCGGGACGTGGCGTTGCCGGCGCGCGGCAAGGAATTCTGGGACGGCCTTTGCACCCACAACCCCAACGTCCACAAGTTCGGCCGGAAGTATTACCTGTATTACATGGGCAACACCGGCGACGGCGTGGAGATGAAAACGCTGAACTGGACGCACCGCAACAACCAGCGCGTCGGCGTCGCCGTCGCGGACTCGCCCAACGGGCCGTGGAAGCGATTCGACAAGCCGCTCATCGCGCCGACGCCGGGTTTCATGGACGCGCTCTGTTGCACCAATCCGACCGTCACCGAGCGGCCCGGCGGCGGTTACCTCATGATCTACAAAGCCGTCGCCGACAAAAACAAGCTGCCGTTCGGCGGGCCGGTGTTGCATGGCGTGGCCACGAGCGACTCGCCGACCGGGCCGTTCAAAAAATATCCGACGCCGGTCTTTGCCAGGGAAGGCGTGGCGTTTGCCGCCGAGGACCCGTTCCTGTGGTCGGCGGACAACCGTTACTGGGCGATTGTGAAAGACAACGCCGGCCACTTTACCGGCGCAGGCAAATCCACCGCGCTCTGGGAGTCCGACGACGGTTTCAACTGGAAGCTGGCGAAGCATCCGCTCGTGGCGACGACGGAAATCACATGGGCCGACGGCAGTAAACAAAAACTCAATTCGCTGGAGCGGCCGCAGCTTTACTTCGAGAACGGCCGGCCGGTCATGCTGATGTTCGCGTGCGACGAGGACAACAAACGCGAGCATTCCTTCAACGTACGGATACCGCTGGAGCCAGCCCGCTGACCGCCGCGCGATGCAACCGCAACTCCACATCGCCGGCGACGGCCCGCCGTTTGCCTACCAGCTTCGCGTAAGTCCCCGCGCGCGGCGCGTGGGACTGCGCGTGACCTTGCAACACGGGCTGGAGGTGGTTTTGCCGCGAGGCTGCGATGCGTCGGTGGTGCCGGGCGTCCTGCAACGCAAGCAACGCTGGATTCGCGCCGCGCTCGACCGCATGGCGGCGCACTTGAAAATTTTCGGCCCGCCGCAGCCGTGGCAGGTGCCGGCGCATATCGAACTACAGGCCGTCGGGCGCGTCTGGCGCGTGGAGGCGGTTGAGACGGCGGCGCGGCGCGTGACGGTTCGCGCCGACGGCGCGGATGGCCTTCGGATCATCGGCCGCATTGGCAACGAAAAAGCATGTCGCGCCGCGCTGGCCCGCTGGCTCCTGACGCAAGCGCGCGAACATCTGCCGCTGCGGTTGCAGACCATAAGCCAACGGACCGGATATCATTGCCAGCGCGTCAGGTTGCGACAGCAGCGGACGCGTTGGGGAAGCTGTTCGCGGCACAAGACCATCTCGCTCAACGCGAACCTGCTGTTTTTGCCGCCGGAGCTGGTGGATCAGGTGCTTGTCCACGAAGTCTGTCACCTTTCCGAAATGAATCACTCCCGGCGGTTCTGGGCGCTCGTGGCGAGGCACTGTCCCGATTACCGGCAGGCCAACCGCCAGCTTCGCGACATGGAGAGGCATCTGCCGCGCTGGGCGCGGTGATGAGGTTTGTGTTTTTATGGTTGCCGAAGCCGCTGCATAGGCGAAAATGAAGAGTTTCAAATGGAATCGTTTCAACATAATAACGGCTCCGCGGCAGCAGCGGGTGCGATGAGGCCGGCATGAACGCGCGCAAAGCCACGCCGTGGGTGGCCGGCATTCTCGTGATGACCGGCATGGTCTGCATCGGGTTGCGCATTCGCACGCAGCACGAGTTGCAGCTTGCCAGCGGCGAGAGCCTGTGGCGGCTGACGTACGCCGTGAAGTTCCAGACAGAGCAGGCCGGCGCGCGGTTGAGCCTGGCGATTCCGTTCGACACGCCGCGCTGCCGCGTGTTCCGGCAGGTCGTGCGCTACTCGGACCTGCAGCCGGAGCGGCTCCGCGCGCCGTTGCTGGAAGCGCGGGAAATTGATCTGGTGACACGACACGCGGGCGACCAGAATCTGACTGCCCGGTTTGACATTCATTTGAGCCGCCGCGCGCGGTTCAGTGCTTACGATTCCGAAACAAGCCTGACCGCCCAGGCGCGCGCGGAGTATCTGCGCGGCGACAAGGGGATTCAGGTCGAGAGCGCGGCGGTCACGGAGACGCTGCAAAGCATCCGCCGCGAAACGCCGCCGCCGGATGATCTCGTGAAACGGTTGTTCGAGTATTGCCACACGCAGATTGTGGCTGGCGAAGAGAACGCGCCCGCGGACGCCGCCGGCGCGATCAAAAAGAAGACCGGCTCGCCGCTTGGCCGCGCGCGGGCGCTGGTGGCGCTTTGCCGCGCGAACAAAACGCCGGCAAGGATGATGACGGGTTTCGTGGTCGAGGAAAGTGAGAGCTTGGAACCGCGCGCGTGGGTCGAAGTCTGGAACGGCCGCCGCTGGGAGCCGTTCGAGCCGGTGAACGGTTACATGCGCGAACTGCCCTACAATTATCTGGCCGTGCGCCGCGACGGCGGCGACATCGTGCGCGTCACGCGCGGCAGCGGGCTGGAATCGCATTTTTCCGTCTTGCGTCTGCCGTCGGGGCCGGGCGCGGCGCGCTCGAAGCATCGCAGCCTGCTCGGCCTCGTGGACTTGACACGGCTGCCGCTGGAAATGCACGAGGTGTTGTCGCTGATCCTGCTGCTGCCGCTCGGCGGGCTGGTGACGGCGTTTTTCCGGACCATGGTCGGCGTCCGCACCTTCGGCACGTTCACGCCGACGCTGATCGCGTTGAGCTTTGTGTTCGCCGACTGGCGCACGGGTATCTTCGTGTTCGCGCTGGTGCTCTCGCTCGGCCTGGTCAGCCGCTCGTTTCTCGACCGGCTGAAACTGCTGATGGTGCCGCGGCTGAGCGTGGTGCTCACGCTGGTGGTGTTGTGCATCATCTTCTGCGTGTCGCTGCTGGATTACGTGCACCTGACGCCCGGCGCGCAGGCCGTGTTGCTGCCGATGGTGATCCTGACGATGACCATCGAGCGGTTCTATTTGACGAGCGAGGAGGACAGCGTGCCCTTTGCGTTGCAACTGCTCGCAGGCACGGTGGCGGTGGCGGTGTGTTGCTACCTCGTGCTTCGCTGGGCGGCGGCGGGACGAATTCTGTTCATGTTCCCGGAGGCGCACCTGTTCACCATCGCCGTGTTGATTCTCATGGGTCGCTACACCGGCTACCGGCTGACGGAACTGTGGCGGTTTCGCGATTTCAAACCGCGCGGCCCCTCGGAGCCTCCACGCCCATGACGTCGCTTTTGAAGATGCCGGCCTCGCCGGCCGAATTGCGCGCGCGCGGCGTCCTCGGCATCAACCGCCGCAACGCCGACTTCGTGCTCCCGGCCAACCCGCGCTCGCACTACCCGCGCGTGGACGACAAGGTGCTCACCAAGCGCATTTGCGAGTCGCGCGGCATTCCCGTGCCGGAAACCTTCGCGGTGATCGAATGCCAGGGCGATCTCCGGCGGTTCTCCGATCTTGTGCGCGAACGGGCGCAGTTCGTCATCAAACCGGCGCACGGCAGCGAAGGGCGCGGCATCGTCGTTGTCGCGGAGCACGACCACGAGACGTTTCGCACGTCCGGCGGCGAACTTCATAGTCTTGCCGACATGTGTTACCACATCTCCACGGTGCTGTCGGGCCTCTACTCGCTGGCAGGCCAGCACGACCAAGCCATCGTCGAACAGCGGATCGTGCGGCACGCGGTGTTCGAGCGCGTGGCCGTCGGCGGCACGCCGGACATCCGCGTCATTCTCTACCGATGCGTGCCGGTGATGGCGATGGTGCGCTTGCCGACGCGCGAGTCGCGCGGCCGGGCCAATCTCCACCAGGGCGCGGTGGCCGCAGCGGTGAACCTCCGCACGGGCGAAACGTTCGGCGGCGTCTGCAAAGACCACTTCATCACCGAGCACCCGGACACCGGCGCGACGATTGACGGGTTGCGGATTCCCTTTTGGGACAAACTTCTTGAAGCGGCGCAAGACCTTGCCGCGGCGCTGGAATTAGGTTACGTCGGCGTGGACTTCGTCCTCGACGCCGCCGTTGGTCCCGTCATTTTGGAAGCGAATGCGCGTCCCGGCCTCGCCATCCAGGTCGCCAACCGCTGCGGTCTTCAACACCGGCTCGACTTCCTCGACACTCAACCGCCCGAAGCCCTCGCGCCGGCCCGGCGCGCGGAACTGGTGGCGGCGCTCAGCGAGATGAAGTGAGTGGGTGCGATTTGGTTCGACAGTGGCTGTTTACCGCAGAGACATGGAGGGCGTAGAGTGTTTTTCTCACGCAAAGACGCCAAGTTTTTTTGCGTCTTTGCGACTTTGCGTGACACAAGCTGTTTATTCTCCGCCGCCGCCCGCACCCTCATGCCGCTTGCAGTGTCCGCAGCCAGCGGATGCCGCGGACGCCGATGACGCTCACGGCGATCAGCGCGGCCAGCAGCGCATACCACGGCGCGAAGTCGGTCGCCAGCAGCGCCGTCTTCGCCTCGGCGGCGCGGTGTTGCAGCGAGTCGGCGACGTTGCCCATCGCCCAATGGGCGAAACTTGAGATGGTGCCGCTAATGGTGATGAACATCCCAAACATCCGTCCGCGCAGCGCGTCCGGCACGCTTTCCATCAACGCCGCCTCGATGATCGGATAGGTTGCCAGCGTGAAAAATCCGTAGACGCACAGCGCGAGCCAGATCCACGAGCGCGGCGCCCAGGGGATCAACGCCCCGAACACCGCCATGCAAAGGATCGTCACGCCGCCCGCCAGGAAGCGGCGTTTGTCGCTGAACGCTCCGAGTAGAGGATTGCTCAGCACGCCGGTGAGAAACATCAGACCGATAAACAATCCCGTCGTCTTCGCGTCGAAACCCAACCCGCGCTGGAGGAAGAGAGAGTTGAACGTTGTGATACCGCTCGCGCCGAAGTCGCGCAGGCTGAACACCGCCGCCACCAGCGCGACCGCCAGCAGCATTTTCCACTGGTTGCGCGTGCGATGCTCCGCCGAACGCTCCGTGGCATGCGGCGCGTCGTGCGGCTCGCGGGCGAAAAGCTGGAACAACACCGCCGCGACGATGCCGACGATGGCCAGTTCCAAGCACGGCTGCCGCCAACCCGCCGCCTGCGCGCGCCAGCCGGCGTAGAACGGCGCGATGAAGAATCCGATCGCCGCGCCGATCGCCGCGCGACCGAGCGCCCAGCCGGGCCGTTCGGGAAACAGCGCCACCATCAGCGGCGTCGCTGCCGGATGGAAGAAGCTGCCGAACAATCCCGCGACCGCCATCCACGCGATGGCCCAGCCGTAGTTCGGCGCGTAGGAGAGGCCGAGCATCGCCAGCGCGTTCATGAATGCGCCGATAGCCATCAGTTTCTTGCGGCTTATCTTGTCGGCCAGAATGCCCATCGGCAGGCTCATCCCAAAATAGACCACGCCTTGCACCGTCACGAGCATCGTTGCCTGCCAGTCGCCGGTCAGATGCAGGTCGGCGCGGATCGCCAGATACAGCGGCAGCAGCGCGAACTGATAGATGTGCGTGATCCCGTGGAGCACGGTGACCAGCCACAGCGACACGTGCCGCTGCGCGAGGGTCAGTTCTTGGGCTTGCTTCGTCATTGTTGTCTGCGACAATAGCGACCGCGCGGGACTCGCGCCAACGGAAAAGCCGCCATGCTCACGACGATCTTGCTCGCCACCGCCACGCAACTGGCGCCGCTCGCCAGTGGTCTCACCGAGCCGCCGGTCACCTATGTGCTCGACTACGGTTCCAATCACATCGGCAATGCCGACTGGCTCGCCGGCATTGCCGCCGCGCCGCCGGAGCTGTTGCATCTCGGCAAGGACGTGCCGATGACGCACAACTGGGGGCCGATCCGCGCGCTCGGCGGCGAGAACCAGGCGGGTGGCAAAGGTGGCGACATCAAGCGCCTGACGCCCGCCGAGGTCACGCAGCGCATCAACGACCTCACCGCGATGGTCCGCTCGCTGCACGACGCCGGCGTGAAGATGGTGATGCCCTACATCTGCGGGATGACCGTCGCGGGCCATCAACAAAAACGCACCGGCTTCTGGGCGTTCTACGACGATTGGCAGAAATACGCCGGGCCGTTTCAACTGGGCCTGCGCCCCGCGCCCGACCCGGCGAAGTGGTTGCAACTCGACCCGCAGGGAAACTTCCAGCGTTTCTACAAATACGACGGCGACTTCTATCCGCCCTACGAGCCGAACCACCGCTACGCCGCCTGCGTCAACAACCCGAACTGGCAGCACTGGCTGACGCGCGTTGTGAAACTCCTTGTTCGTTGCAGTTACGACGGCACGTTCGTGGACAACGGCGCCACCGAGCGCTGTTATTGCGAGCATTGCCAGAAACTCTTCCGTGACTGGGCGAAGAAGCGCAGCCTCGGTAGCGACGACCTCAAGCAAGCCGTGCCGGGCGGCGACGCGCGGCTATACGAGGAGGCGCAGCGGTTCTGGATGGAGAGCCTGCACCAGTTCCAGCTCCGCCTCCGCACCGCCGCCGTGAGCGCCGTCGCCGGCGCGGGCAGGAGCGACAAGACCGCGCGCGCTTTCAAGATTTTCCCCAACGGCGGCCACAATCGCTACGACGCGGTCCGGCTCGTCTTCGCCGACAGCGATTACGTGATGTTCGAGAAGTCCACCGGCGAGTTCGGCACGCATCCTGGTCTGGCCGACGGCAGACACGTCAACCACGACATCACCGAATTGAAGTTCGTCCAGTGCGTGCGCAAGCTGGTAAAGCCGATCATCCTCACGCGCAGCGGTTATCCGAAGTCGCAGCCGCAGTTCGAAATGAACCGCGCCAGCGCCGCGCTCGGTTGCGCCGAGATGGCGGCGTTCGGCAGCGGCGGTGGATTTCTCATCCCGCCCAAACTTCCCGACGGCCCGGCGGTGCTGAAACAGTGGCGTGGTTTCTACGAGCGCAACGCAGATCTTTACCGCAGCAACGATTCGTTCGCCGCGGTCGGCGTGCTCTTTTGGAGCGAACAGAAACTCATCGGCAACAAGAAACACGCCGCTGTCGCCGAGCAGGTCGGCGGCCAGTTGCTCGCCGCGCACGTGCCGTTCGATTACGTCACCGAGGAGAGCTTCACCACCAACAATTTCCTCCGCCGCTATCCGGCGCTGGTGGTACCGGAGATTGCGCACGCCGATGCGAAGCCGCTGGGCATCATCGCCGACTGGGTGCGCGACGGCGGCAACGTGCTGCTTGTCGGCGAACATCCGGAGGATTCACCGCTCGTGGCGCTGGCGAAATCGCGCGGTCAGGCTCGCGGGTTGGTGATGCGGATGGCCTCGCTCGCCTCGCCCGACGCCGTGCCGTCGTGGCTGGCCAACTACGTCCACATCAACGGCTCCGTGTTCGACGAAGACGAACGGCCGGAATTGAAGAATGTTTTTGTCAACGCCTTCACCCGCCGCGACCCGGCCACGTGGGCCACGCGCATCTGTTACCACATTGTCAATTACAACGTCCCGCTCGGTGTCGGCGCGCCGCCGCCCACGCCGATCGGAAACATCCTGCTGCGCCTGCCGGTGCCGCAGGACTTGAAGCCGCGCGGCGTCACCGCGCTCGATCCCGACGCCGACGCCGCCGGGCAACCCGAATGGCACGCCGACGAGCATGTCGTGCTCGTGAAACTGCCGCGCCTGAATATCTACAAGGTCATCGTCGTGGATTACGCCTCCACCAAACCGCCACCGCCGAAAACGAAGTCGGACCGGCGGGGATTGGATTTCTAGGGTCATGAAAACCTGCGATTCCATCCGCACGCTGTTGTTTCTCTGTTTCTGTGGCGCTTCGCTGTCATCCCAAGCGGCGACGTTGGACGATTTCATCGGCATTCGATGGGGAACATCCATGGAAGCGGCTAAGAAGATTGCGCTTTCGAACCGGCAGTTGAAGTTCGAGAAACAGGAAAGTGGCGCTCTTGGAACGATCAGCCTGCGCGGGGGCAGCTATCTGGGCAAGCCGGCAGCCTGGTGGCTCTTGTTTTTCGTGAATGATAAGTTCTGCCACGGGTTTGTGGACTTCCAACTGGATCGCGACCAGCGGCCTCTCTGGCAACTCCGCCAAGTCCGCCAGATACTCGTTGCCAAATATGGCGAACCTCTCATAGACGAGGACAGTCATCCACATTCGGATCCATCGTGGGAAGATTGCCTGAAAGTCAAACCTGCTTTCAAGTGTGAGTGGAAACAGACGACCTCCGGCCCAAATCCTGAAGCGACCACGGTTCGGTTGTTTATGCACGGGTCGAAGATGGAGAGCGCGTGCATGAGGCTGGTCCTGGGACAAGACGTTCTTGGCAAGATAAGGGACAAGCTCGACCATGACTTGAAATCCGGCGCAGCCACGCCGGACACGGCCGCCTCGGCGGAGGACTTGCAGGCCAGGGAGGTGACCGTCAAAGAGGCTTTTGGGAAATTCCATTCGGCCGTCAAAGCCGGCAAGGGAAAGCTTGCGCTCGAAATGCGAAACAAGGAATCGCTGGGCCGAATGACCGAGGAGCAAAAAGCGGTCTGGCTCCGGATGCGGCCAAACCGCAATGAGGCGCCGAGTGTCCTCTCCGTCTCCCTGAGATCAAAAACCGCCGGCGTTTATTATGCGTTGAAAGATTCGCGCGGCAGGCTGACTTACAGTTTCGACCTGTTCCTGATGGAGGACGGCCAATGGAAACTCCACACCACGCGAGACCAGGATCATCCGCCGGGCGACCTCGACAAGTCGTTCTGGCTGCCGCCGGACACCGCGCCTTTCATCGAAGGAGGAGAAGACTGGTCGAAGGTCGAAGCCGTGCCCACCGGTGACCCAGATTGGAGCGTGCAGGCTGCCAGCGATCCCGTTTTTCTCTACATCCGATTCATCCACACCACGGATCTTCCGCTTCCGGGTTCTCCCGGAACCACCAACGACCTGCGGGAGGCAAATCTGATCTACACCCCAGGCGTCAGCATCGGTGTCCCGAATATCCAGGACGGCATCCGGTTTTCCGTTGGAGAAGTCATCGGCACTCGAACAGCCAAGCCGAAGAACCAGTCGTTTGTGGACTACAGCTTCACCTTCAGGCGAAAGGGTGACGAGAGCCATTCCGAAAACGTGGAGGGTTCCAGCGGCATTCTGAGAATCCTGGGCCGCTGGGTGGACATCCGCATTCCACGCGAGGTTCTGACGGGCATTCCCGCGAAACCGCTTCGAATCTGGGTGATACCCAAAGCCCCCGCCGCGACGCTCGAATACGCGGTAAAGGAGTGGCACCGTCCCACCGAGCACGCCGCCTTGACCAAGGTGACCGACAAGGAAAAGGAGAACGAAAAGTTTGTCCGTTTGGCAGCCGTCCAGGATTCCACGAATCAGGTTGCCTTGGTCAACATGGTTATAAATGAAAAGGAACTGTCGGTTCGTGTGGCCGCCCTTAAAAAGGTAACCGACCAAGTCCTGCTGGCCCAGTTGGCCACTGACGACAAGGTCAAGTGGAGTCATCTCAACCCTGTCCTGAACCTCACCAACCAAACCTTGCTGGCCAAAGTAGCCGTCGAAGCCAAAGAAGGGCGCATCCGTCTGGCCGCGATCAAGAAGCTTGACGACCAAACCCAGTTGGTCAAAGTGGCCGCAGAGGACAAGGAGTGGCTTCTGCGCAAGACGGCTTTCGAACGAATCAGTGATCCCGCCGCGCTGGCAACACTCGCCGACAACGCCACCAATGCCTGCGTCCAGCTTGCGGCCAGGATTCGGGTCGGGAAGATTCCCAAGAATGAAGCCCTTTCCCAAGTTGCTGCCGGCACCCGATCGGCACAAGACGTGATGGGAGCCTTGAAGTTGTTTGAATCGAAGGACTCGCTCACCAAAGCCGCGGAGGAGATAGGCCACGCTTGCATTCGCAAAGGTGAAGCGGCGCGGGTTCCCGATCTGGTTGAATTGCTCAACCAATACGGAACCAAATCCCTGGCTGAAGACTATCTCAACTGCGGGCAAAGCGACTTGAAACTCGCCGCTCAGTCCTGGCTAAAGCGTCGCAAAGTCCGAATCAGCGAGGGCAACGAACCGCCTCGCGCGCGTTGGGGCGAAGGGAAGTAGCAGCAGCGGATGTTCGGCGGAGACACGTCAAGCTCGTCGCGCAGAGCATTTCCTCTTCCGTTGACTCCCCGGCCTGAGGGCCGTCCCGAATGGCGGCCAACGGCTGGACGCGTCACTTCTGCACGATCTCGAAGGGAATGGCCGGCAGCGTGCCCAGCGGGTATTGCGGTTTGTTTTTCGACTTCGGATTGGGCGACTGCGGTTTGGCAAAAACCTTGACGATCAGGTTTCCGGTCTGGCCCACCTTCATCTTGTCGCCGTCGCTTTGCACCACAATCTCCGCGCCGTCGCTGGACGGCCGGAGTTCCTGGATGATGACGCCATCCGGCGCGTCGCTCAGTTCGAGGCGGACCCGGCTTGCGAACGCGCTGGTGGGCGTGGCCAATCGGATGCAGGCCGTGCCACCGGCGGGAATCCTGATGGGGGTTTCGCTGAGGACTTTCACCGCGCCCTTGGCGCCTTGAAGGGGGCGTCCCATCACGGCCACCATCAGTTCCTTGGAGGGAACCAGATGCCGGTATTCAAACGCCTGCATCATGTCCTCCGCCGGCACGGCCGCGTGGACGACTTCGCGTCCCTCGACGGTTGCGTGGCCTTCGATGTTCAAGTCGAGCGGTTCCGGCCGTGGCATCATCGGGACCGACAGCGTGAGTTTCACCTGGTCCTTGTCGGCGGGCACGGTGCCGCCGACGAGTTTGAAACCGTCCGGCGCGCCTTTCAACGAGAGCGCAATCGCGCCGGAAAACCCGTCCCGCCGAAGCGCATACACGGTGACGGGAACGCTCGCGCCGGCGCGGGAGACGAGGCTGGAGGGCACGGTCCGCAGTTCGAAGTCCGGCTGCGGCGCGCTGATGCGCAGCCGATAGGCATACTCCGGCCCGCCCTTGTGTTGCGCGTCGGTGATATGAATATAATAGTCGCCGTCCTTCGGCAGCGTGGCGCGGAGATAGGAGTCCGCGTGGTGCGTGGTCAGGCCCGCGCCCTTGTCCACGTGATCGTCGTTGAACGCCAGTTGGTTGCCGGCGGCGTCGTTGAGCTTGAGGACGGAATCGAGCGGCGAGTTCAACCGGCGCGCGTGCACTTCCGCGACGACCTCGTCGCCAGCCTTGCCTTCAAAGCGGAACACATCCGTGTCGTTCGGCTTTTCCATGCGGCCGTTGATGATGATCGGCAGCGTCACGCGTTGCGCGTGTGCCTGGTCGTTGTTGGGTTTCTGCTCAAAACATTCCGGCAGCGTGTCCACCTTGAACGGCACGAAGTTGGAGTCGAGGGTGCCCTGGTGCGCGCAGATCGGATAGACGCCCGGCGTTTTGTTTTTGTTGTCGAGCGTCAGGTGGGTGTCGGGCAGGTTCCAGCCTTTCACTTCGACGGTGGTTTCAACGCCCGCCCGCCCGCCCAGCGGAAAGACGCTCGTCACAAACGGCAGTTCGCCGATGGTGATGCGATACACGAAATCCTCGCGGCCGCGGTAGATGGCATCCTTGATCTCGACGGTGTATTCGCCGTCGGCGGGAATCTGGTAGTAGAGAACGGGGTCGGGATTGAAGCCGAAGTCGTCGTCATACGCCAGTTCCTTGCCGCGAGGGCCGTAGAGCGCCAGCGTCGCCTGGAACCATCCGGGCACAGCGTCGGGAATATACGGGATCAGTTCCCGCGCGCTGGCGGCGACGACGACGCGCTGCCCCTTGGTGGCTGAGAACTGGAACCGGTCTGCCGCGCCGGGCAGAATCTGGCCGTTGACGACCGCCGGCAGCGTGACCTTCATCGGCGGCGCCGCCACGCGGTTCTTGGGCGCAAACGCGGTCTTGGCGATCTGGCTTTTTTGCTCGGTGATGGCTTTCGACGCCTCCTTGGAAAACTCCGGCAACTGGCCGACATAGAACGCGAGCGGATTGGACAGTCCCAGCATCGTGCCGATCCTCAACTCCCGCTGGCCCACCTCCGCGTTCGGCGCTACGGTCATCTTGAGGACGACGATTTCCGAGATGGCGGGATTCGCCGGCCGTTTCACACCGCCGGCCAGTCTCTTGCGCACCTCCATCAACATCTGATCGTCTTCGGCCGTCCACTTCGCGCCGGCATACTTCTTCTTGAGGTCCTGCAGCTCCTTGTCCTCCTCCGTCTTGTCCTTCTTGATGTCCTTGGCGTTCTTGAAACTGCGGAAGTTCTCCAACGCCTTGAAGTCGTTGCGCACCACCGCCCTTTTTGCCAGCAACTCGTCCATCTGGATGCGCAGGTCGTTCAACTCCTTGCCCGAAATCGGCCGGATATAATCGGTGATCGTGGCCGTCACGCCGCCGCCGGAGACAAAGATGTTGGTGACGCCGAACAAAAACTGTCCCGCCACGACCGCCTCGAACGTCGCCCCCTGCCGGCCGCCGGCCGGATAAACGTAGCCGATGTGCAGGTTGGGCTGCGCCTTTTGTGTCTGCGCGCCCAGCGTCGCCGCCGGCGCCGCCACCAGCCACGCCGCCATTCCCGCCATCGCCAGCCATTGAGATAGTTTCATAAGACACTCCGGAGCTTGCGCGGCGAGCATCATGACTGCGGGCCGCCGCGGTTTCCCGTTCCGTGGTGATAACACCAGAACCCGCCCCAAAGTTGCCAGACTTTTTCCATAAGTCCCGGTCTCGATCGGACCGGGCCGGCATCCGCCCAAACCCGGTGTAAACCGGACCTTCGAGCCTGTCGAACTCGGCTCTTGGGCAGGACGGATGGAAGCCGTCGACGCGTAGCCGCCGACATGTAGCCGCCGACGTAAGTCGGCGGAGCGGAGTAATTGAACAGCCTTTGTGCCGCGCATGAGACGCTTTGACCCTTTCATGCTCGCTGCAATCACATTTCCCATGACTTCGCCTTCTCCTGCGGTCGGATTCAGTCGGATCGAGTCGGATCGGCCCCACTGGGCGGGCATCCTGCCCGCCGCCGTTTGCACACCAAGCGGCGTTGGATTGGAATCATGTGGTCGCATCATGGTCGGATTCACCCGGATTGGGTCGGATCAAGTCGGACCGAACCGGATTGAGCCGGATTGAACGCAACTCGGTTTCCGTACCCAGGCCCGGAGGGCCGGCCGACAATAGCCCCGTGCTTCAGCACGGGGTGGGCGGACAACAAAAAGACAAGCCCCGTCAGGGGCGGCAGATCACATCCCCGTGCTTCAGTGCGTGTCGTCCGGACGGTTTCAGCCGCGAAGCGGCGCGGAATTCCAGCCCGCCCTGCGAGCCAAGGGACTCGTGACGCAACAAGAAAGCCCCGACAGGGGCGAAAGCAATCATTCATCGTTGGCTCGCGTTCTGCCGCCCCTGATGGGGCCTATATCTTTCGACCCGTTTTCCGCACGGCTCACGCTGTGGGCTTTGACCTGCCGCGCCTGCGGCGCTTCCCGGCACTACTCCGGTTCCCGTGTCCAACGCAGGCTGGCTAGGCCGCTTTGGCGGAACGCTCTCTAATATACACCTCGCAAAACTGCTCGAAGGCCTGCAGGACGTTCGGCTTCGTGCGGATTTCTTTGGCCAAGGTTTTCAAGCCCAGATCAATCTTGTTCTCCAGTTTCGTCTCATATTCCTTCTCCGCCAATTTCAGCCGTTTCCGTTCGAGCTTCAGGTTTTCCGCGCTGTGGTCGCCCTGGCGCAGCGCCACGATGTCGCTGCAAAAGGTCCGCAGCAGTTTCCAATGCGCTTCGCCATCCATTCCCTCGGTCGCCAGCTTCTTGGCGGCCACCGCGTAGCGCGCCGCCACCCAGAGCGCCAGCGATTCCGTCAGCGGCTCCTTGGCGACGGCCTTCTTCAAGTCGCCGGCTTCCTCGGCCAGGCTGCGCACCATCTCCAGCGCCTCCTGCCGCATCTGCCAGTCGCGGTAGCCGCCGGCCTTCCACTCCGAGAGGTTCTGCTCGCGGATGGGACGGCCGTCGAATTCCGCCG